>Ga0272441_10005690_pt1 | contig 21438 bp, 16 predicted proteins | sample SSMProp6N_FD_193582 | JGI IMG/M metagenome (GOLD analysis project Ga0272441, IMG submission 193582) | Marine sediment archaeal communities from Little Sippewissett salt marsh, Falmouth, MA, United States - SSM-Prop-6N | ecosystem: Environmental > Aquatic > Marine > Wetlands > Sediment ... | reverse complement strand
AGGGTTAAAGGGGCCATTCTTCATTAAACCCTGCCAGGAGGATGGGAGTGTGGGGATCGATGCAAGTTCCATGGTAACTGAAGAGGATCTGGAAGAAGTGGTATCCAGAAAACTTCTGGAGTTTCCCAGGGGGATAATTGTTGAGGAATTCCTTCCAGGATACGAATTCAACGTCGGTATCCTCGGGAATGACCCTTATGAGGTTCAATCAGTATCAATGCTTGATTATTCAAAGTGGACCCAAAGAAACCCCTTTCTGGGATACTCATCAAAGTGGGATCCTTCAGATCTGGATTTCCAAATGGAATTTGTCGACCTGGGGGAGGATTTCCCAAGGCTGGAAAGGACAAGGATAATCGATACCGCATTGAAAGCGGGCAGGGCCCTGGGATGTAGTGGATATTTCAGAGTGGACCTCAGGGAAAAAAATGGGAAAATATATGTCCTGGAAGTGAACCCCAATCCTGACATAAATATGGATAGCGGCCTTGCAAGACAATGCCGGAACAGGGGCTTGACCTATCCGGAAATGATGAAAAGCATAATCCGATATGGATTGGGTGCTTTTGAGGAGAAACGTCTCCATGCCAGAAAGAGCCTTGAAAGAGTACATTGAAACCGCAGCATCCACAGAAGCCTTCAGAAAAGAGGAACTTCAGTGCCTGGAAGATGTACTCGCTGCCTGGCTTAAGGATCCAGGCAGCGAGTATACCCTCCTTTCATCTTCCGAGGAGGGAGAACTCTCGGGGTTTCTGATATATGGGAAAATCCCTATGACAGAACACTCCTATGACCTCTACTGGATAGTAGTCTCTCCGGCTCACCAGAGAAAGGGCATAGGGCGCAGGCTGATCATGGAAATGGAGAAATATATTCTGACTTCTTCCTCCATGGGTATTATAAGGATAGAAACCTCAGGGAAATCCAGTTATGAAGGACAGCGAGAGTTTTATGTCAACCTCGGGTATCGGGAAAGCGGGAGGATCCCGGATTTTTATTCCGAGGGAGATGACCTGGTAACTTTTTCAAAGATGATCCAGGATGAAAAGGCATACGATGCTTCCTATAGCCATGACGAGGTCAGGAATTGTTCAGAGTAAGAAGGATCTTTGATGACCTGCTCCCGGTTGACCGGGAATCTCTCCTGCAGGTTCAGGAGATAATGGCAGAACAGTTTCCGGAGATCCGGTCTTCAGAAATATCAGGCCTGTCTGCGAAACTGAGAACACCCCTTGTGAAAGGATTTCAATACATCCTGCTGGTTGCCGAGGGAGCGGGCAGAAAGGTCAAAAGCTTTGCCCTTCTTCTTCATGACCCCTTTCTCCGTTACTGTTACCTGGACTATATTGCTGCTACAGGCCAGGAGACCGGAAGAGGGCTCGGAAGTATCCTTTATGAAAGAGTAAGACAGGAAGCCATGTTTCGCAGCTCCCTGGGGATCTTTTTTGAATGCCTTCCCGATGATCCCTGTCTCTGCAGGAATCCGGATGTACTGGCTCAGAATGCTTCCAGGCTTAAATTCTATGAAAGATATGGAGCAAGACCCATTGTCAATACCCTTTACGAAACACCCCTTGAACCAGGTGGGGATAATCCCCCATACCTTGTTTTCGATGACCTCGGCAAGGGTACACCAATCTCCAGGAAAAAGGCGAGGTCCATAGTCAGACACCTACTCGAAAAAAAATATGCTGATATCTGTTCCCCTGAATATATTGAAAAAGTGGTAACTTCATTTAAGGATGACCCTGTCAGGGTAAGGCCTTTCAGATATATCAATCCAGGTGAAGTCCAAAAGGCTGATACCATAGACCTTCCAGAGGATCAAAAGATCTTTCTTGTAATGAACAAGAACCACCAGATCCACCATGTCAGGGAAAAGGGATATGTAGAATCCCCCGTAAGGATAAAGATTATCCTCAGGGAGATACTTAAAACAGGCCTTTTCAAGATCGGTGAAGCAAAACACTTCGGCAGGAAACATCTTTTGAAAATCCACGACAGAAAATTTATTGATTACATGGAAAGGCTATGCATGAACCTGAAGGGTGACACTTCCGTCTATCCCTATGTATTCCCTGTAAGGAACAAGACAAGGCCACCCCATGAGCTTTCCGTGAGAGCAGGTTATTACTGTATAGACACCTTTACCCCTCTCAATAGAAATGCCTTCCTTGCCGCTACAGATGCCGTTAATTGCTCTCTTACAGCTGCAGACCAATTAATGAAGGGCAGAAAAATTGCTTATGCCCTGGTGAGGCCCCCTGGTCACCACGCTGAGAGAGCATCTTTTGGGGGTTTCTGTTATATGAACAGCCTTGCTGCAGCCGCAGAAATGCTGTCATCCAAAGGCAAGGTCGCCATCCTGGATATTGATTACCACCATGGCAATGGCCAACAGGACATTTTTTACAGGAGAAATGATGTGTTGACCCTTTCCATCCACGGCCATCCCAATATTGCATATCCATACTTCTCAGGTTTCGAGGATGAAAAAGGTGAGGGACAGGGAAAGGGGTTCAACATCAATTATCCACTGAAAGAAAACCTTGAAGGAGAAGAATACCGCCTTACCCTTAAGGAAGCCACGGCAAGGATAAGGGCTTTCCGACCATCCTTCCTGGTAATAGCCCTCGGCCTGGATACCTCCCGGAAAGACCCTACCGGCAGCTGGAACCTTACCGCAAAGGACTTCTTATTAAACGGCGAGCTGTTGGGGATCTTACGGAAACCTACACTTATCATACAGGAGGGTGGATACAACACCAGGTTCATCGGAACAAATGCAAAGAACTTCTTTCTCGGGTTCTGGAGATCCTTCTATGAATGGAAAGGGAGAGTCCCCTCAGACAAATTCAGATAATCGGATTACCCTTCCTGTTCCCATGGGAATGTAACGTGAACCAAATTCCAGTTTGAACATTTCCTCGGCAAGAGGACCTGTACAATGTCCGGGGGATACGTATCGTATATCCTGTCTATGGAAATAACCCAGTACCTTTTCGATCTCGAACCTTGAACGGGATTCAAGGTGGAATCCTCCCAGGGCCAGAAAAATATTTTTATCACTTATGCACCTCACATGAGCGACCACTTCCATGAAGCCTGGATGGGCACAACCGGTAATTATGACCAGACCTTTATCTGTATCCAGGACCAGGGCCTGTTCTTTCACTGCTTTTCCCATTTCTCCAGTGCTGAAACAGCCATGAGTGATCTCCATCGCTTCAGTAACTGGAACCACCGAAGCCCCAGAGGCCAGGACCCTGTCAGTAAAACCCCTGGAAAAGGAGGCTGGAATATAAACAGTGACATCCCTGTTCTTCTCCAGAAAACCATCCATCCCTCCTGTATGATCGCCGTGATAATGGGAGAGGACCACCAGATCGATCGATCGGGGATCGATCTCCATGGCCTTCATGTTTCCCAACAGGATAGAGCCCTTTGCCCCCGTATCGAAAAGGATGGATTCACGGCTGGTACGTATAAGGCATGAAAACCCCCATCCTCTTGTCGTTTGAGGGTTCAAAACAAGATTATCGTAAATCACTTGCAGGGACAGTTCTTTTGAATCCAGAACCATTATTGAATCTCCTCCTTTGACAGAAGAACCGGAAGAATGATTACAAGAATTATACCTCCATTGCTGATCTAACGGGGTTTTAGATATCAGGATATCACTCCATTTCCAGAGCTTAAGGGAATCTTTCCCTTATTCTGAAACCGACATATACCAGGTTTGTGGAAGACCTGAGAAATTTGTTATCCAAACACAAGATATTTTCTTCAAAATGGCCTCGGTGAATCTGTCTTGTGCTAAAATATTGACATGGAAGAGCATGAGATGAACTTTGGAGAGTTGATACAGTTAACAGCAAGAGTGTTGAGTATTGCCTCTGTCTCCATATTGTTGATGATCCTGCTCAGCAATGGGAATTACCCGAGGTCGGCTTCCCTCGATGACCTGGGGCTTTTCCTATGTTTTCCAGTGGGGGTATGCCTGGGAATGCTGTTCTCCTGGAGGATGGAGGGATTGGGCGGAATCATTACAGTAGTTTCTCTTGTGTTGTTCTACTCACTTCATTCCTCCCTTTGGGGAGGCTATCCAGAGGGAGAACTTTACATTCTTTTCTCCTTACCAGGGTTTCTGTTTATTATCTCCGCTCTGCTCAATGACCCGGAATTCTATTAGACAAACCTCCTCAACCCTTTTCCTGTTTCATCATTCCAAAACTGAGGATCACTGCCAATGGATGTCCCTCAATCATTCTACAGGGCTCCCCGTTATTGGATTTTCTGCTGAAGGGGCAGATCCGGAATCCCGGAACTGGAAAAAAGAAATCCTTTTATGGTAAATTAATTCAGACTCTCAGATAAAAACAAGACTTTTATTGAAAGGATGCCCTGATTGATCCCGAAGATAGAAGAAACAGATGCTGCATATCTATTTGTAAAAACTGTGAAAGAACATGTTTCTTCCCATTGGGCGGATATCCGGGAAGAACTCTCCGTTCTTGGAGATCTTACATCCCTTGGATTTACATTCGGCCATGACTATGTTCCCTCGTTCCCTCAAGTGGATGACGAAACCGGGATCCATGAGTTTTCGCTTGCGCTCATGAGCATAGAGATATGCCACATTCCTCCCCAGATCAGCGAAAAGAAGATCGAAAATATCGTGGATTCTCTGAACAGCGAGTTAGCCACTCTCGACAAGATGCATGAAACTCCTTCCAATCACCTGGATACAGTTAATACATATCTTGACCTTCTTGACGGAGAGGGTTCCCATTCAGAAAGGCTTACATCGCTGGAAATAATGCTTTATAACCTGTACAGGAAACTTGATATTCCCAACAGCGGAGGATGGACAGCTCCCTTTTTCAGCTCCCGATTCACAAGGACAGTGCTGAAATACACTGGCGATTTCTGGAAGTTCTTTCTTGACAGTTATGTCCCTCCTGTAAATTAATGATCTCTCTTCAAACCTCCAGATGGACCCCTTATTTCAGAGAGTATCTCCTGAAGCTAAGAGTCATTTATCCAGACAAGCTCTAATCATGGCCACAAGAAGGGTTCAGAGTCAGCAGGACCTTGACAACTGCTCTGCTGTTCTTGATAAGTGTGTACAGAAGGATCAGGTATTGGATGCCGAAAATGGCAGATTCCAGAAGGAAAAATGCCTTACTTGAGCGAGTGAATAGAAGGAAAGGGGTCATCAATAATGTCGAAAAAAGAAGAATATAGCGCCAGCAGGATACCCGGCTTCCCTGTTTCCTGATAAGAATATCCACCACCAGGAGAAAGGCCAGAATCATGACAATATCTGCCACACTCCATAAAAGTCCCTGGATCTTTGTAATCCCCAGATAGGCAGTTATATCAAAAACCCTGCTGATCCATAACAGAAATTCCCTCATCTGATTATCTCCCGGCTTCTCTTTCAAACCTCAGGTACTTCAGGAATTGCAAACCTTTGATAGCAACACCCCACTCGATCAGGATCCACATGAAACCGCTGACCTTTATGAAAAAGCGGGAGAGATTGGCAAGCTGCAAGAGCTTCAATCTCTCCTGAAAAGAGAAAGACCAGAAATAATATTCAAAAGAAAGGTAAAAGGCAAAAAAGATTAAAACCGTGGTGAACAGCAAGCACTTCACTAACCGGCCTTTTTTCTGTGCAGGGAAAAGACCTGTCAATTCAATAACATAAAATAATACGCCACCCTCGATAAGCACCCACCCGGTACAAAGGAACCTCCAGAAGGTGGAATTAAGGTACAGGGTCAGTCTCCCTCCAACTGGTCCATTCGTAATATGAGCAATGAAAATCGCAATGGCGACACTTGATAAAAAGACAAGGATAGCCAGGTAGGCAAAACTCCTGTTGGAGCTTACCTCTGGCAGACCAAGCCTGAGATAAGCCCAACGGATATAGACAAGGCATAAACCTTCTGCAAAGAACCACATAAGCCCCATCAGAATGTTAAAAGAGGGTATCCACTGGAATATCGGCATTGCTGGCAGCTCGATCATGGAAGCTCCTTAAACGTCATTCATGATAGTGTTAATCCAGATATCATCAGGACAGAAGATCTATTCGCGGAAAGTCTAAAGACCTTTTTTCGGGAGAGCTTCCTCCAGCGCCTTGTCAACCCTTTCGATCACTCCTTCATGCTCGGAAGGTATCCATTTTACCCATTGATCCCTGAAATTCTTGAGGAACCACAAGGATGTCAGCTCAGCATCTGAGTCGTTCTCATGGCTGAAAAGCAGGGCCTGTCGGTTTTGTTCGAGAGTCGTATGATAATTACCGAGGAATGCCGCTACCTCAGGCTCTCTCTCGACAAAATCTGAATTGGCCACGATGTATGAAGTACCTTTAACCCATTCACAGGCATATCCACTTTCCTTGTTCCACAGTGAAGGATCAAAGGGAGGCTCTTCAAGAAGGACAAAATCATAGAGCCCCATCAACCAGGTAGGATCCCAGAAGTAAAAAAGCACAGGTTTGCCTTTTTTATAATTTGCTATGACCTCAGCGATCAGCACAGTGGTTCCCCCTGTCGGGAAGGAAACAAAGTACTCATCCAGTCCATAGGCTTCAAGTTTAGCCATATTGACCCCATAGGCCATCCAGCTTGGCGGGCCGTTAAGGAATCTCCCCTTGTCTTTTACCTCTGGATCTCTGAAGATCTCCCAGTATTTCTTGAGGTCCTGGACTGATCTTAGATCAGGTGCCATAGGCTCTATACCTCTTTCGGGATCACCCTGTACTACAAAAGACGGTACGTACCAGCCCTGGGTTCCTCCATCGTAATTTACTGAAAGTTTGACCACTGCTCCGCTGTCTCTTGCCTTATCCCACCATTCCTTGCAATTATTAGGCCAGAGATCCATGTAAATATCAAGATCGCCATTTTCAAGTCCCACAAGACCCGCAATATGCTCAATGAACATATATTCCGCTTCTCGACCATAACCCTCCTCGATAATAAAACCTGCCACCCTGTCATGAAATCTCACAAGGTCCCAGCCAAAATCTGCAAAAGTAACCTTTCCCTGCGCATAAATACAAGGAGTAAAACTTATCAGCAACAATGCTGCAAGGGAAAACGCAATGATCCTTCGTGGAAATTTCATCTTTTATATTCCTCCTTCGCTGTTAAGAGACCTTGTCTCACCTTGATTTGGAATGTCTCACAAGCAAGTTGCTCTTTTTTCTGATATTATATCATTGTATTATTATAGTACATTAGTTGAGTAGTTTTCACTCTTCTGAGGGTCTTTCCAAATAACATAACATTATTTCCCGTCATAACAATACACCAGGACATTATATTTCCTTTCGCGGCATCTCCGCTTTCTGAGGGAGGAAGAAGTGATGCCTGAGGTTATCCAGTTAAAACATAAATATGTCAATTCCTTTATCATAAGGGAGAAAAGGCCCGTTCTTGTTGATGCGGGAACTCCAGGCTCTGAAAGCTCGATCCTGGATAAGATCAAAACTCTTGGATATAACCCGGAAGAAGTCTCTCTCATAGTAATAACCCATGGGCATTATGACCATTTCTGAAGGGTGGATATCATCAGGAATATCACTCATGCGCCAGTAGCAATTGGATATGATGATGCAGATTCACTAAGGACAGGTAAAGGTAAACCTCTTCAACCATTGAAAACGAAGGGCAAGTTCCTTTCCAGACTTGCATCTTATCGTGTCCAGGGTTTCAGGCCCTTTGAGCCCGAAATTCTTGTGCGGGACTCCCTGCGGCTCGAGCCTTTTGGCGTTAATGGCCAAGTGATACATACTCCAGGGCATACCATGGGTTCTCTATCTGTCTGCCTGGAAGACGGAAAGATAATTGCCGGCGAGCTGGTCATGTCATTTTTTACAAGGACCCGGCCTGAAAAAACCCTCTATGCGGAAGACCCTGGTTCTTTGAAAACAAGTCTGGAATGGGTACTGAAAAGAGAACCCACCACTTTATATGCTGGCCATGGAGGCCCTTTCAACTTCTCCTCTCTTTCTGAGAACATCCAGGAGATCCTTGACCTGACAGGATGGTATTGAAAAGGGGGAATTCTTATGAGCTTATTCCTGGTACAACATGGAGAAGCCATGCCCAGGGAACTGGATCAGGACAGACATCTGACCACTCAAGGGGAAAGGGATGTCCGCAAGATCGCACGCTTCCTTTCTGTTACAGGTATTCTGATCGACCAGATCTGGCACAGCGGAAAGACCCGGGCCCTGGAAACAGCCAGGATCCTGAATGAAGAACTGCAACCCTCGGAAGGCATTATACAGATGGGCGGCCTTGCTCCAAAAGATCATATCGGTGAGATCGTGGAAAAACTTCCACAGACCGGGAAAAACCTTATGATCGTAGGACATCTTCCCTTCCTTGATAAACTGTGCTCTTTTCTCGTTTCCGGTAAGGAAGACCGCCATATCGCTGCATTTACGAACGGCTGTATCCTTTGCCTTGAAAAGTCTGGGGAGCACTGGCAGATAATATTCCACGTGATCCCTGATCTGCTTGAATGACCATCACTTATTTCTCTTTCCTTTTTCGAATACCACCATTCCAAGGGGTGGAAGGGTCGCTTCGATCGAAAAAGACATCCCATGACATTTGAAGTCTCTGGCAGAAAGAGCTCCGAAATTTCCCTGCCCGCTTCCTCCGTAATGTTCACTGTCACTATTCAGGATCTCCTTCCATTCTCCTCCCACGGGAGTGCCGATCCGGTAGTTGTTCCTTGGAACAGGAGTAAAATTGCACGCCACCAGGAGATATTCATCCTTGCATTTCCCCTGCCTCAGGTAAGTGATCACACTTTGTTCTGAATCTCCACAATCTATCCACCTGAAACCGGATTCATCAAAATCCCCTTCGAAAAGGGCCGGTTTACTTGTATAGAGATTATTCAAATCCCGCAGCCATCTCTGAAAGGCCTGATGGTCCTGCTGTTCAAGCAGTTCCCATTCAAGACCCTTCTCGTGGTCCCATTCGTTCCATTGAGCGAATTCACATCCCATGAAAAGGAGCTTTTTCCCGGGATGGGTGAACATGTAACCAAGCATCAACCGGAGATTGGCAAACTTCCTCCATCTGTCACCAGGCATTTTATTGATAAGGGAACCTTTTCCATACACCACCTCGTCATGGGAAAGGGAAAGTAGAAAATTCTCTGAAAAGGCATACCATATGCTGAAAGTAAGCTGGTTGTGATGGTATTTACGATGGATCGGATCTTTTGAAAAATATTGCAGCGTATCGTTCATCCAGCCCATGTTCCACTTCATTCCGAATCCAAGCCCACCTACTGAAACAGGCTTTGTGACCATAGGCCAGGAAGTAGACTCCTCCGCAATTGTCTGAGCACCGGGAAAATCCCTGTAAACGGCTTCATTAAGGCGTCTCAGGAAATGCAGGGCTTCAAGGTTTTCCCTTCCTCCATGTTCATTGGGGATCCATTCACCCTGTTTTCTGGAATAATCCAGGTAGAGCATGGATGCCACAGCATCAATCCTCAATCCGTCAATATGATATTTATCCAGCCAGAAAAGGGCGCTACTGATGAGAAAATTCAGCACTTCCTTTCTCCCATAGTTGAAAATTGCGCTCTTCCAGTCTGGATGAAAACCCTTTCTGGGATCCTCATGCTCAAAAAGATGAGTACCATCAAAATAAGAAAGGCCATATTCATCATTGGGAAAATGGGAAGGCACCCAGTCGAGAATAACCCCGATGCCGTTCTGATGAAGGATATCCACAAAATACATGAAATCCTGGGGGGTGCCATATCGACTGGTTGGGGCGAAATACCCAAGGGTCTGGTAACCCCATGAACCATAGAAGGGATGTTCCATTACAGGTAACAGCTCCACATGGGTAAACCCGAGTTCTTTCACGTATTGGGCAACCAGGGGAGCCAGATCCCTGTAATTCATGAACTCTCCTTCAGGTCCCCTTCTCCAGGAACCAAGATGTAACTCGTAGACTGAACAGGGAGAGTCCGGGGAATTGAGCTTACCTCTTCTTCCCATCCATTCTGTATCGCCCCAGGAGTAATCCAGTTCCCAGACAATGGAGGCGGTTCTGGGAGCCACTTCCCAGTAGAATGAAAAGGGGTCACCCTTATCTACCTCATAGTCTTTATACTTTGACCTTATATGGAATTTATATATATCTCCCTGGCATAACCCTGGAATAAAACCTTCCCATATTCCTGAGTGATCGCTCCTGCACTTGAGTTGGTGACTTTCTTTAGACCAACCGTTAAAATTCCCCATGATCGAGAGGTATTCAGCATTTGGAGCCCAAAGGGCAAAATATACCCCTGTTATGCCCTTTTCTATCTCCAGAAAATGGGCACCCATTTTTTCATAAAGCTTGTAATGGCTGCCTTCCCTGAACAGATGAATATCCAGGTCTGTCAAAAGGGATACGTCATTCCTTATCTTTCCGATCTCTCTATTCAAAACGATTACACTTCCTTTCAACATGAATGCTCACAATATCATGCCTGTTCAAGGATAGAAAGAATACTTCTTATGGGGCCCTTGATCCTTTCCCTGTCCTTGTGCAATGCCTCAAACAGTTCATAGAACCCCTTTTCAAGTACATAGCATTCGAGAAGTATCTTCATATCTTCATCAGTCTGGGGTATGAGGGGGTTCCCCTTCAATCTCTCAAGATAGGCACCCAGATATTCAGAGCCTATGACATAGTACCAGAGATCCATCCATGGAAGAAGAACCGGCAGTTCCTCGTGCCTGAAGGCTATTCTTCTGCTCATCACTGCTTCAACCACATTATGCATGGATCTGAGCATCGCTGCCACATCACGTAGGGGTGATCTCTTTATTTTCCTTTCACTTAGACCTCTTTCCGTTTCCCCCTCAAAATCTATAACTGTAAAATCCTTTCCAGTAAAAAGGACCTGTCCGAGATTAAAATCACCATGAATCCTTATTTTCATGGCTGGGATCTTTTTCGAAGCTATCCTCCTCAACCTCGCGAGAATAATATCTTCCTTATCCAGCAGCAAGGCTGCATCCTCCCTGAGTTCAGGGGGGATTTCCCCGATTCGTTCCTTGAGGATCAGCAGGCTTTTCCTTGCAACAGCCCTCATGGACTGGTAAAGAGACCTCTGGTAGAGTCGCGAGAAAGGTTCCCCACTGAAAGCAGGATCTTCCTGATCTTCTGAAAGGGCAAGATGCATTTCAGCGGTCCTGATACCGAGTAGCTGTATGAGTTCCAGAAAGAATTCTCCCACCAGTTCTTTAATTTCAGTTGTCAGAGTATGGCCAGAAATCCAGGGGACAGCACCCGCTCTTATTGGAACAGGCAGGGGCAATTCCTGTTTTGCCAGAACATTCTCAAAATAGCTTTCCAGAGAGTTTATCGTCTGATCCCACATTTCGCCCTGGTTTCTGCAGAAGCCCTGGATCATGGCCAGGGTATAATGACCGTGATCAGCTTCCCGGTGAAGATCCACAAAACCACCATATAAAGGTATATTGGGGAAACCGGTTCTCTGGGAAAGAAAACTGTTCATCTCCACATCCGGATTAATTCCGTCTTCGATCTTTCGAAAAAGCTTGATCACAAGGTTTTCCGCATAAACTACAGACGTATTGGCCTGCCGGGATTCAACAACCCTTGAATCCGGAACATCATCTTCACGAATCTTCTTTAGATCCCTGGAGGGAAGGGAATAAATCGCACAACTTTTGCCCCGGATCTTTCTCTTCCTGGAAAGAAATCGATAAAGGAACCTGTGAAAGCTCCTGTCAAAACTGCCGTCATAAAGGATCCCCTTCAGATCACCAAGAACAAGTTCGGAGATCACAGACTCCGGATGCTCCTTTGCTATTTCCTGCTCTTTTTCTCCATTAGCCTGGGACATGGGAAGGAAGAAAGTATCAGAAGTACCCTCCAGGTAATGCACTTTCAGAATGCATAGGTGGACAAAAGCACCCTCCAGAGGCAACCGGATAACATTAGAGATGGAAAGTCTCCTGATCTTTTTTCCCTTGTTGGGGAACCATGAAGACCTCATCAGATAGGAAGGCAATATTTTGTTCTCGAGGGTCTCTTTCTCAGAACCAGAGAGAAACCCTCTCCATGAAGTTGAACTCTGCAAATTCCTGTAATCCTCTTCTCCTGCAACAGTGATCCTCATCCTGGGAAAAACCATTTGAAAGGCAAAATAACCGTGTGGGCCAAGTGTGATAGTATATCCTCTTTCAGAAACCTGGGGGAAAGAATTACCACTGCTGAGTTCTTCGGGAACAGAACCCTGAAATTCACCCAGATCCAGGTTGGCTACCTGCGAAAATCTTGAAAGGTTCGCCACGACGAGAAGGACCTGGTCTTCTAAGGTCCTGGTAAATGCTACTACCCGGGGATTATCACTTTTTACAAGAGATAGATCACCCCTGCTGAAAGCCTTGTATCTCTTTCTTATAGCAATACTTCTACGCATCCACCATAACAGGGAAGATGGATTGCCTTCCTGGTTCTCTACGTTGATCACCTGGTAATGGAAACTGGGATCCGTTATCAGCGGTAGATAGAGGGTCTGGGGATTAGCCTTTGAAAAACCGGCATTCCGGTCAGGAGACCACTGCATGGGAGTCCTTACGCCGTCCCTGTCGCCAAGAAAATAGTTATCCCCCATACCTATCTCATCCCCATAATAAAGGACGGGTGTCCCTGGGAGGGAAAAGAGGAGAAAGTGCATCAGCTCCAGCTTCCTCCTGTTATTGTCCAGCAAGGGGGCAAGTCTCCGACGGATACCCACGTTGATCCTGGCTCTGGTATCCCTGGCATATACCTTATACATGTAATCCCTTTCCTCATCACTTACCATCTCCAGGGTCAGCTCATCATGGTTACGCAGGAACATGGCCCACTGGCAGTTTGGAGGAATTTCCGGTGTCTGTTCAAGTATATCGGTGAGGGGGAAGGAGTCTTCCATTCTCAGAGCCATGAATATTCTCGGCATGATGGGGAAATGAAAGGCCATGTGACATTCATCGCCCATCCCGAAATAAGCCACGGCATCTTCTGGCCACTGGTTTGCCTCTGCAAGAAGCATCCGGTCCTGATAATTCCTGTCCACATGGTCTCGGAGCTGCTTAAGAAACTGGTGTGTCTCGGGAAGGTTCTCGCAGTTGGTCCCTTCCCTCTCGAAAAGATAGGGTACAGCATCCAGTCTTAATCCATCTACACCCATACCCAGCCAGAAATCCATAACCCTGGTGATCTCTCTCTGGACTTTTCTGTTATCGAAGTTCAGATCAGGCTGGTGGCTATAGAATCTGTGCCAGTAATAGGCTTTGGCCTGATGATCCCATGACCAGTTCGAATTTTCGAAATCCCGAAATATTATCCTTGCATCGCTGTAGCGATCAGGGCTATCGCTCCATACATAGAAATTCCTGGTGGATGACCCCTTCCTTGCTGCTCTTGCCTTCTGGAACCATTGATGCTGATCTGACGTATGATTGACCACCAGTTCACATATAACCCTGATTCCCATGGAATGGGCATCCCTGAGAAAGGATTTGAAATCTGAAAGGTTTCCATACTGGGAATGGATGTTGTAGTAGTCTCCGATATCGTATCCGTCATCTCTCAGAGGAGAAGGATAGAAGGGCAGGATCCACAGGGTATTGATCCCCAGTCCCTGGAGATAATCCATCTTGCTCCTCAACCCCCTGAAATCTCCTACGCCGTCATTGTTACTATCAAAAAAAGCCTTCACGTGAAGCTGATATATGACTGCATCTTTGTACCACAAGGGGTCCGGTTGGATAGAAATATCCTTTTCCCTTCTGATGTAGAACGCCTCCCTTGGGGGGATAAATTCCTGCTTTCGGTAACTCTGAAACCATGACATGTGCTGGCTGTTCGTCAAGTCAGCTATGCACGTTGAAAAAACATTATACAGGTTTATCTTTCTAATTAATATATTATATCAGTGCCCGAATAACACTACAATTTGGCCTCCTATGGCCTGAAAAACTTCCCATTAAATTCCCAAAAGACCATGGGACATTACCGGAACCTTTAAAAGATCCCCGGAGTATTTGCATGAGCAGACCTGAACAGCAGGCTTATCCTGTCAAATATTTCTGTTCAGTGGATATCCTTTTAGTGGGTAGTAGGACCTGTTAATTCAGGGTGGACGTGGAACCCGCTCATTGTCAGAAATGCGCAATGGCGGAAGATCCTGAAACTGGGACTTACCCGGCTACTCCTTCATGAAGCCCGGAAAAGCATGAAGAATCTGACCAACTTCTCTATCCTATCAGGAGAAGGGTCAGATCATTTACATTGGTCCCTGTAGGACCGGTTTTTATAAGTTCATCAAGGGCCTCAAGGGCATGGTAAGAATCATTTTCATTCAGTATCCGGTGGATATCCAGCCCCCTATCCTGAAGTCTTTTCAGGGTGGATCCATCCACCACTGCCCCAGCAGCATCTGTAGGACCATCTGTCCCATCCGAACCTATAGAAAGGACCACCACATTCTCAAGTCCACTGATCCCTGAAGCCGAAGAGAGAGCCAGTTCCTGGTTTCTTCCCCCCAGGCCTTTTCCCCGGACATGGACCACCGTTTCACCTCCAAATATCAAAGCCAGAGGAGGGTCACCGGGTTTCTTTCTTCCGGCCTCTTCCCTTGCTATGGAAGCGATAAAAGCACCGGCTTCACGAGCCTCACAGTCCAATGAAGTAGTAATGATCTTCCCTTGAAAACCTTGTTTGACAGCCTCTTTCAAAGCTTCTTCACAAAGGATCTCCACACTCCCTATCACATAAGTGGTCACATTACTGAGCTCTTTGGGGGTCTCTTTGTCAAGATATTCCATTATCCTCGATGAAAAGGTGAGCTCATATTTTTCGAGTATCCTTTTGACATCCCTGCCAGTGGTCTCATCTGGACAGGCAGGTCCGGATGCTATGGAATCTGTCCTGTTTCCCAGCACATCAGAAAGAATTACACTGACAACCCTGGCCGGCTGGACATACTGGGCAAAGCGTCCTCCCTTTACGCTGGAAAGCCTTTTTCTTAGAGTATTGATCTCCACTATGGAAGCCCCACATTCCAGAAGCCTCCTGGTCATATCGTTGAATTCTTCAAGAGTTATCCCTGAAAGAGGTTTCTCGAAGAGAGCTGATCCTCCTCCCGACAGGAGAAACAGTATAGTATGAGAGGAATCCAGACCCTTGACCATCTCGAGGATATCCCTGGTCCCTGCGAAGGAGCTCTCATCGGGGACAGGATGTCCAGCTTCAAGGATCTTTAGCGGAGGTAAGGGGCCTGATGAATGTCCGTATTTAGTGAGAACTATCCCCTTCTCAATAGAGGGTATCTGTTCAAGAGATTGCCTGGCCATTCTCCACGCGGCCTTTCCTACGGCCACAAGAATTACTTTTTCCGGCCAGGAATATTCGGATAACACTCTTGAAAGGGCTTCCTCCGGCATTACCGAAGCAATAGCCTTTTCCGCAATCTTCAGGGCAGTACTCTTCAATTTACCCTTTTCTGATAGATGGATTGAAGCTCTCTGCATTTCTGTCACCCCCGTGAGACCTTTACTCCCGTCTGATTGGAATGAACAACCCAAGGTCTTATAGCTCCATAAAATGGTCAAAGCTCAAATTCATCCGAACTAATTCTCTCTGAAAGAAGATAATGTTAGAATTAATTATAAGGTATACCATACCTAAACTGTTGTTGACCCTGAAACCTTATCGACCTTTCCTTCGTCATGGCAACCATTATTTCTTTAGAGGAGACATCTTATGGGCGATAGATCTTCCGATGACAGCACCAGTTCAAGCACAAGTTACCTGGAAAATATTCCTGTCCTTCAACAGCAGGGGATCCCTGAATCCGAGATCCGGAGGATTTATTACGACATCCTGTTCAGTGGACTTCCAGATGGAGTTCTTCTAACAGATCCTGAGGGCAAAATTCTCGCTGCCAATCCCTCTTTCTACCGCATATTCGGTTACAGACCGGAAGACATCCTGGGCAGATCCATTCAACTTCTAAGTGTGGATCCTGAAGTTAAAGTAGAGATCGAGACAAATTTCCCCCTGTTACGAGAAGGAGCTGCATTTAAACAGGAAGTGATCCGCCCTCGGAAAGATGGTTCTCCGGTACACGCCCTTGTCTATGGAGGACCCATTGTCTATTCGGAACAGGTCATAGGTGTCTATGTCATTTATGCAGATATTACCGCGAGAAAAAATGCTGAAGAATCCCTGAGAACGAGCGAAGAACGTTTCAGGTTCGCCCTGGATGCCACTAACGAGGGTATATGGGAATGGAACGTGCCAGAGGAAGAGGTCCTTTTGAGCCCCAGGTGTTACAGCATGCTTGGCTACAACTCCGGAGAACTGCCTGTCTCGCTTCAGACCCTGAAAAGACTTCTCCACCCTGAAGATAAGGAAGAAACCCTTCTCGGCCTTACGGAACATCTGCATCGGAATGAAGAGGCCTTTGAACTGGAATTCCGCCTTAGAAAGAAGAATGGGGACTGGCTTTGGATACTTGCAAGGGGAAAGGTGGTTGATCGCAGCCTCGAAGGTAAACCTTTACGTTTGGTAGGAACCATTGCTGACATTGGAGAGAGAAAGGCCTCTGAAGAGGCCCTTGCAATACAGAGGGAATACATGGAAAAACTGTTCCTGAACTCCCCTGAAGGAATAGTACTTGTGGACCACCATGGAAAAGTGATCCAGGCAAACGACCATTTCTACCAGATATTCGGTTATCAGCAAGAGGAGGTGATCGGGAAAGAAGTTGACCTTCTGGTGGCTGACCATCCTGATATTCTGAACGATGCCAGGTTCGTTACTGAAACCATGCGCAAGGGGATCCATGTGGAAAGAGAGGTATTCCGTACCCGCAAAGACGGGACTCTCTTCCCGGTCTCCATCATCGCAGTACCTTTCCAGATCCATGGGGGACAACAGGCCTATTATCTAATATACCGTGACATCAGCAATAGAAAGGCTATGGAAGAAAATCTCAGGGAAAGTGAAACCCGATACCGTACCCTTTTTGAGCAATCTTCCATATCACTATGGGAAGAGGACTGGTCTGAAGTAAAAACTTTCATAAAGGACCTTCCGGTTAAGGGAATTAGGGATCTCAGAAAGTTTTTAGCTCATAATCCCGAAAAAGTTCTGGAATGCATCTCAAAGATCAGGGTTTTGAGGGTGAACAGGGCCTCTGTTGATCTTTTCGAGGCAAAAGACGAAAGGGAGCTTCATAACGGGCTGGCTGCCATATACTCTGAACAATCATGCCATTCCTTTATCGAGGAATTTTTATCAATTGTGGTAAAATCCGAAACCCATTTCGAGAGTGAACTGAATCATAAGACCCTCAAGGGTACAGACAGGTTCGTTTCCCTTCACGTGGATGTTCCTCAGGGATATGAAGACAGCCTGGAAAGGGTTTTCGTCTCTATCGTTGATGTTACAGAAAGAGAACAGGCACGGGAGAATCTCCTGAAAGAAAAACAGCTCTGGGAGATGCTTTTCGAGAATGCGCCCCTGGGTATTCTTTTTTCTTATGACGACGAAGTAATATTGCGAGCCAACAGGCAATTCTGCGATATGTTCGGCTACAGGGAAGAGGAGATTGTGGGAAAAAGTATCAACCAGGTGGTAGCAGGTGAAGGAGAACTAAGAGCTGATGCAGATAGAGTAAGCCGGGAAGTATCACAAGGTGACGGCATTTCCACCGAAACCTTCCGCCGAAGGAAAGACGGGAGCATGATACCCGTCTCTCTGAGGGTAGTATCCTTCAGGACTTCCGAAGGAAGGACTATCCATTACGGCCTTTATGAAGACATTTCTGCAAGGCTGGCATACCAGAAGGAGATCACCAGTCTGAGCCAGTACCTGGGCTCTATCATCGATAATGCAAATGTCTGGATGACCGCCATAGACAGAAACAACGATGTAATTATCTGGAACAAGGCAGCAGAGGAATCCAGCGGATATACCAGGAATGAAGTGATAGGGCACAAAGATGCCACCAAATGGATATACCCCCATGAAAAAGAGCGCCGACGGGTCGAGAATATCATGAGTGAGGCCATTAAAAACAGGGAAACCGTCAAGGACATCTCTTCTACCATCACCACCAGGGAAGGTGAGCAACGGACATTCCAATGGTCCTTTCACATCCTTAAAGACGATTCCGGAGAATATAACGGAGCCGTTTCGGTTGGTTTCGACATCACAGAGGAGATCCGAACCCGGAAATCACTCATGGAAAGTGAGAAGTTCAGCAAGAGCCTTCTTGTGAACTCTCCCCAGCCCATTGTGGTATACGGCCCCGACCTCACCATTCGATTCGTCAACCCTGCACTGGAAGCCCTTACCGGATTCAGCTCCAGTGAACTGATCGGCACAGGCTACCCTTTCCCATGGTGGCCCAAAGGACGGGAAAGGGAATATTTCCAGCTTTTTGAAGATATGGTTAAGAAGAGCAAAGAGACAGGAGACCTGGAGTTCCAGAACAGCAAGGGGGAATCCTTCTGGGTGGAAACCATCCTGGCCACCGTCCAGGAAGATGAGCAGATCCATTACTTTGTTTCCAACTGGACGGATGTGACATACAGAAAAATAGCTAATCATGAACTGGAAAAGGAAAAAAGGTACTGGCAACAGCTTTTCGAAAACTCTCCAGAGGGTATCGTGCTCTTCGACTCCAATGACAGGGTCCTCAGGGTCAACCGAACCTTCTGTGAACTCTTCGGCTATGTAGCATCTGAGGTGATCGGCAGAGATGTGGATCAGCTGGTGGCAGATTCACCGGAAGAATTCCAGAAAGCAAAATCCTATTCCAGGTCTGCCAGAGCGGGCGAATTCGTCTCCACAGACACTGTAAGGTACAGAAAAGATGGAACATCCTTCCATGTCTCAGTCCTGGGAGTCCCACTGATACTGCAGGATGGGACATCCTTCGGCTATGGTATCTACAGGGATATATCCAAGAGAAAGCAAGCAGAGGAGGAACTTGAAAAGGAAAGAGAATACCTGCTCAACCTCTTTGAAAATGCCCCGGAGGGGATCGTGTTATGTGACAGGGACCAGAAAGTGATCCAGGGTAATCATGCCTTTTGCAAAATGTTCGGATATTCATACGAAGAGATTTGCGGGAAAGACCTTGACATGCTTGTAACCTGCGATCCTGAACGACTTGAGGAAGCACGTTCCATTACACGTCAGGTCCTGGATGGGACAAGCATAACCAAGGAGGGCATCAGATGCCGAAAGGACGGCACTTCTTTGCCTGTTTCCATGATAGGTGTTCCCTTCAGAGTGGGAGAGGAATATGCCATATATGCCATTTACCGGGACATCAGCGAAAAAGTCAGGGCCGAGGAAGCCCTGAGATCAAGTTATGAAAAGCTCGGCAAGGCCCTTGATGGGATTATAACTACCATGGCTAAAATGGTTGAATCCAGGGATCCATATACAGCAGGTCATCAACAGAGAGTATCTGAACTCGCTGTAGCCATTGCAGGCGAAATGGGCCTCTCGAAAGAAATGATAGAGGGCATCCGAGTGGCCGCTGTCGTTCATGATGTTGGTAAGATAAACATCCCAAGCGAGATACTCAGTAAACCTGGAAGGCTTTCAGACATTGAGTTCAGGCTGATCAAATCACACCCCCAGTCAGCCTATGAGATTCTCAGAGACATCGAGTTTCCATGGCCCATTGCAGAAATAGTACTCCAGCATCATGAAAGGCTTGACGGGAGGGGCTATCCTTCAGGACTGAAAGGAGACCAGATCCTTCTCGAAGCACGGATCCTTGCAGTTGCAGACGTGGTAGAGGCCATGAGTTCCCACAGACCTTACAGGCCCGGACTCGGTATAGACAAGGCCCTGGAAGAGATCATTTCAGGGAGGGGAACACTCTTTGATGAAAAAACAGTTGATGCCTGCGTAAGACTTTTCCGGGAAAAGAATTTCGATTTCATAACTTCCCAGGGTTAGAAAGGATCAGGACAGGAAATCCTGCATTATATACTGCCGGTAGTTGATAAATTACTCCCCTGCTTTGAGATCGAAGTGTAATGCCAGCCATACGCAAAGGGGATCAGTGCTGGTGTAAGTTATGCGATGTTCCTTGTGGGCAGGGATAAGCAGCCAGTCGCCACTGGTCAGATGTATTTCCCCTTCTTCCCTAAAAGAAAGGCTTGCCCTTCCTGAAAGCAGTATTACATATTCGTCTTTCTGCTGATCGTACCAGAAACCTTCAGGAGAAACATGTCCGCTGGAAAGAATCCTTTCCATTCTTAGTTCCCCTTGACCTTCAAGAAGGGTTTCCAGGACTTCCTCCTGGAGTTTCCCGGGTATATCAGCAAAGATATTTCCTTTTCTGAGTTCAGTCATCACAGGGTTTCCTTCCTTTTGAAGGGGGCAATTTATTCACTGGTCAGTTTCTGGGAGTGAAAGATGACTCCCTTGCAAGAGCCTCGAATAGCTCTTTCTCGCGGGAGGATGGCCTGGTGGGAACTATCACCCGGATCCTCACAAGCATATCTCCCCTGGTAGAACCGTTCTTGTGATAAAGCCCCCTGTCTCTCAGCCTCATGACCTGACCGTTCTGTGTCCCGGAAGGTATCTTGAGATTCACCTTACCATCCAGCGTATCCAGGGGAACTGAAGTTCCAAGGACTGCTTCCCAGGGTGAAATATCAAGCTTGCATGTGAGATCATATCCTTTGACCTCGAACCTGCAGTGCGGCTTGATGGAGATCTTAACATAAAGATCTCCCCTTGGAGCTCGGCCCGTTCCCGGACCTCCCTGACCCGGCAGTCTCAAGCGTGTACCTTCTGTAGCCCCCCTTGGGATATTGACATTAAGGTTTTTTCGTCTGGTGTTTACATGCCCATCCGATGAAGGTTCATGGGATTCAAGGATAAGTGAGTGTTTCCCTCCCCGGTAGATATCTTCCAGCGAAAGTTCAATGGCCACCTCCTGATCTCTTCCTTTCCTCGGAGCCCTTCCCGTGCCGAAGAACATGTCTTCCATATTGCCCATCCCGCCCATATTGCCAAAGATGGTTCTGAAGAATTCACTGAACCCGCCTATATCACCTTCTCCAAAGACTGTACGGCCATGACCGTAACCAGGAGGAGGGGTAAAAGTATCCCCCTCCCGCCAGGCAGAACCAAGAGTATCGTACTTCTGTCTTTTCTCAGGATCCTTAAGCACCTCATAGGCTTCGTTAATATCCTGATATTTCTGTTCGGATCCGGGATCCTTATTCAGGTCTGGATGATATTTCTTGGCCAGTTTCCGATAAGTCTTTCTTATGGTATCCTGGCTTGCCTTTCTATCCACACCCAGTATCTTGTAATAATCCTTGTAGGTTAC
>Ga0272441_10005688_pt1 | contig 21441 bp, 13 predicted proteins | sample SSMProp6N_FD_193582 | JGI IMG/M metagenome (GOLD analysis project Ga0272441, IMG submission 193582) | Marine sediment archaeal communities from Little Sippewissett salt marsh, Falmouth, MA, United States - SSM-Prop-6N | ecosystem: Environmental > Aquatic > Marine > Wetlands > Sediment ... | reverse complement strand
TGCTCCTTGAGGGTGGCGATGGCGGCGTCGAAGTCGCCCTCGGCGATGTGCTTGATGAAGCCTGGGATGTCGATGCCCACGGGACAGCCGGCCACGCAGGCGGGCTTCTTGCACTGGAGGCAGCGGCTGGCCTCGAGGCGGGCCTGGTCTTCGGACAGCCCGTAGGGGACCTCGTCGAAGTTGTGGATGCGCTCGTCGGCGGGCTGCTCGGGCATCTTCTGCCTGGGCGGGCGCTGCTTGCGTGTGGGCTTGGGCTGTTCGGTCACAGGAGGCTCCTGATACAGGACGAGGCCCGAGCTGACGCTCGGCCTCCCTCAATGAGCAGCTAGGCACTGAATCGGGAGAGTGAACGCATGGAGTTCGGCCCCGACCTGTACGTATGATACGGAAGAATCGTCGGTGTGTCAATCCGCGCTGGCAGGGGGCAGATCGTGGGTTTGCTGGGCGGCGGCACGTGCGCAGAGGCCGAGGGCAGTGCGTCGGTCGGCGTGCATTTGCTCGACGAGGGCGTCTGCGTTCGGGAAGCGCATGTCGCCGCGGATCTGCTGGATGAACCGGACCTCGATGTCGCGGCCGTAGAGGTCGGCCTGGAAGTCGATGAGGTGGACCTCGACGAGGGGCGGTGCATCGTGGGGCTCGAAGGTCGGGCGGCGGCCCACGTAGGTGAGTGCGGGGTGGGCGACGTGGTCGAACGTGGCCGTGGTGGCGTAGACGCCGTCGGGTGGGACGGCTTCGTGGTGGAGGTCGAGGTTGGCGGTGGGGAAGCCGAGGGTGCGTCCGCGCGCGGCGCCGGGCACGACGGTGCCGAGGAGGGAGAAGGGGCGTCCGAGCATGGTCTGGGCGGCTCGGAGGTTGCCATCGGCGATGGCCTGGCGGATCGCGGTGCTGGAGATGACCTGGCCGTGGTGGCGTACGGGTGCGGGAGAGCGGACCTCGAATCCATGCTGGCGGGCGAGGGTGCGGAGGAGGCCGAGGGTGCCCTGTCCCGAGCGACCGAAGGTGGAGTTGCGGCCGAAGACGATGCGGCGGGTTCGGAGCCATTCGAGGAGGACGCGGCGGACGAACTCCTCGGGTGGCATCGCGGCGATGGCGGCGTCGAAGGGGAGGACGACGGTGACGCCGATGCCGTAGCGGGCGAGGAGTTCGAGGCGATGGGGCAGCGATGTGATGCACAGGGCGCCGCCCTGGCTCACCACCGCCTTCGGGAGAGGGTCGAAGGTGACGACGAGGGGCGCGACGGCGGCCTCGTGCGCCCATTCGGCCGTGGTGCGGAGGATTCGCTGGTGGCCGCGGTGCACGCCGTCGAACGCACCGAGGGTGGTCACGGGCGAGCCGAGCGGCGGGAGGGGGGCGAACAGGCCCTTGACGACGTCCATGGGAACTCAGGATCTCGGTTGTGAGTGAGAGCGCAGTGCAGATCTTACCTCAAATGGGGTGGTGTGGCAAGCTGGGGAGGAGGGCCGGGCATGGCCAGGCGCCACAGGGAAGCCTGCGGCGCCTTGCCATGCCGGTGGTTGGAAGATCAGTTGCTGGCGAGCATCGGGATCTCGATGATCGTCCCGGCCTGGAGCGAGCCCGGCTTGGCCGGGTCTGGCAGCCTGGTGCGATTGTGTTTGTAGAGCTTCTGCCACTTGGTGGGGTCGCGGTAGACGTTGCGGGCGATGCTGTAGAAGGAGTCGCCTTTCCTCACGGTGTAGCTCTTCGCGGCGGTCTTGGGTGTGGGGGCCTTGGCGACGACAGGGGTCTTGGGCCGCGCGGCGGGAGTCTTGGCGGTGGCGGCAGGGAGGGGAGGGATGATGAGCTTCTGGCCGATCTTGAGGGACTCGGGGGTCGTCTTGTTGGCCGCGCAGATGAGCCGCCACTTCGTCCCGTCGTTGTAGTGTTTCTCGGCGATGCGGATATAGGTGTCGCCTTTGACCACGGTGTGGGTCTCGGGCTGTGGTGCCGGGGCGGGCCTGGGGGCAGGTGCGGGGGTGCGTGTCTTGTCGGCTACGGCCTCTGTGGGGGAGGAGCCCTTGGGGGTTCCTGTGTCGCGGGTGAGGCTGGGGTTGGTCGGGGGCGGCGGGGTAGGGGGCTGGTGGCGGACGACGGCGCTGTCGGGGGCGGGCTGCACGTGGTTCATCATGGCGGCGTCGGGCGGGAAGAGGGCCGAATGGTCTGTGGGGTAGGAGTCAGGCGCGCTGCGTCGAGCGCCGTCGAGTTCGGGGGGGCCGGGGTCGGGCGTCGGGTCGGCTGGCTCGGGCGCGGGGGGGCTTGGGCGCACCTGCCCGGTGGGCGCGGGCGCGGGGTCGGGAGGCGAGACGGCATCGGGGGAGATGGCCTGAGGCCGGTGGTCCAGGATGTCGTCGTCGGGTCGAGGGCTGCGCCCCCAGATGATCACCACGAGCACCATGAGGGCAAGGATCACGCACAGGGCGATCTTCGCATCCTTCCGCACGCTGAAGCTCCTTTCGGCGGGGCCGGTCGGGGACAGATTCGGGCCGTAAAAACCCATGGGAACACATCGCATTGTCGGCGGGGATTTATGTACGGGGAGTACGAATACTAGATATAGTCGAGAGGGCAGGAAATGTCAAGCGGAGATTTCTGGAGATTCTGGAAAAACCTGGTGTTCGGGTGCGGGCTGAAGGGCTTGGTGCGCGGAATCGGCCGGGGACGCGGGTCCCCGGCCGATGGTGGCGAGCGAGGGGGCAGGGGTGGGGGCGCGGGCTCAGCCGCTGGATGCGCGCCGTCCGAGGCGCTTCTCGATCTGCTCCTGGTGGAGGATGAGCAGGGGGCTGGCGATGAACATCGAAGAGTAGGTGCCCACGAAGACGCCGATGAGGAGGGCGAGGGAGAAGTCCTGGATGACGCCGCCTGCGAACAGGAAGAGCGAGAGGACGGCGAGCAATGTGGTCACGGAGGTGAGCACGGTTCGGCTGAGCACCTGGTTGATGCTCAGGTCGATGGTCGAGGCGTCGGCGTCGCGCTGGCGGAGCCGCCGCAGGTTCTCGCGGATGCGGTCGAAGACCACGATGGTGTCGTTGATCGAGTAGCCGATGATGGTCAGGAGTGCTGCGACGATGGGCAGGTTGAACTTCCTGCCGAGGATGGCGAGCAGGCCGATGGTGATCACGACGTCGTGGAGGAGGGCGGCGACGGCGGCGATGCCGTACTTGAAGCGCTCGAAGCGGAGCCACACGTAGGCCACGATGACCACGCTGGCCGCCGCGATGGCCACGATGGCCCAGATGAGCATCTGGAACGCCACGGCCGGCCCCACCTTGGCCACGCGCGGGATGGGGTCTTCGGCAACGAGCTTGTCCTTGAAGACCTCGAGGACCTTGGCCGAGAGGGTCTGGGTGGCGAAGGCCTCCTCGATCCGCCCGCGCACTTCCTCGTGGTTGCCGAGGGTGGAACGGATGACGAGCTCTTCGTAGCGCTGTTCGCTCTCGCGGGCGGCTTGCGGGACGACCTGCCAGTGGCCGCCGCCCTTGTTGAGCGTGGCCTGGATGACGTCGACGGGCACGTGGCGGTCGATCTCGGCGGTGACTTCGGCGCGGTAGTTCACGGTTGGCTTGCCTGGGGTGAACGCGGCGAGGGCGCTCTTCTGGTCGCCGGCCTTGAAGGGCGAGAAGGCGTCCTCGAGCTCGGCCTCGACCTCGGTGGGGTTGAGGATGGGTGCGGTGAGCTTGAAGGTATCGGTGGCGCCGGCGGCGTCGGGGGTGCCGGCGGGCTGGATGTTGTAGCCGAAGAGCTTCTTGGCCTCTAGGGCGCTGGTGAGCTCGTCGGGCTTCTTGGGGGCGTGGAGGCGGATCTCGACGGGCAGCGAGCCGTCGGTGGCCGCGGGCGTGATGGTGGCCGGCCCCACGGTGACCTCGCTGAGGAAGGGCACGCGGAGCTCGAACTCGGTGGCGCGCCGGCCCACGGTCTGTCCTGCACCGGTGGCGGACGATGCGATGCTCTGGACCTCGCAATCGGCGAACTCCGGGCCTTCGCGGCGCAGGCGGCTGACGATCTCGTCCGCGTCGATCTGCTCGCGGAACACCAGGTGGAGGAGGGTGCCGCCGCGGAAGTCGATATCCCAGTTCCCGTTGCCGCGGGCGATGAACGCGGCGAGGCCGCCGACGACGAGGACTCCGGAGACCAGGAGCATCTTGTTGCGGAGCTTCATGAAGGCGATCTTGGAGTGCTTGATGAGCTGGAGCATGCGAAGGCGCGTGATGATGTGGCGCCACGTCAGGATGTCGAAGACCACGCGGGTGCACACGAGGGCGGTGAACATGCTGGCGAGGATGCCGATGGAGAGGACGACGGCGAAGCCCTTGACGGGGCCGGTGCCGCGCCAGTAGAGGATGATGGCGGTGAGCAGGGTGGTGACGTTGGCGTCGAAGATGGTCCAGAAGGCGCGGCCGTAGCCGTCGCGGATGGCCAGGCGGAGCGGCTTGTCGCCCCCGGTGGCCATCTCCTCGCGGATGCGCTCGAAGATCAGCACGTTCGCGTCCACGCTCATGCCCACCGTGAGCAGCAGGCCGGCGATGCCGGGCATGGTGAGCGTGGCGTCGAAGAGGATCATCACGGACACGATGATCAGGATGTTGAGCAGGAGGGCGAAGTTGGCGATGACGCCGGCGAGCCAGTAATAGATGGCCATGAAGGCGACGACGGCGATCATGGCGATCACGGTGGCGGTGACGCCCTTGCTGATGAGTGCCGGGCCGAGCGAAGGCCCCACCGTGTTTTCCTGCTCGAGGCGGAGGGTCACGGGGAAGCTGCCGGCCATGAGCACGGAGCGGAGGGCTGTGGCCTCGTCGATCGTGAAGTCGCCCTCGATCACCGCGTCGCCGAAGATCTTCGAGCGGATGACGGGGGCGGAGTGGCAGGTGCCGTCGCGGACGAGTTCGCCCTCGAGGCGCTGGGAGTTGAGGATGATGGCCAGGCGTTCGTTGATGTTGTCGCCCGTGATGTTGGAGAACTCACGCTCGCCCACCGGGTCGAAGCTGAGCCCGACCGTGGGGCCGAGGGTGCGGCCGGAGCCCGACGTGATGACGCGCGTGCTCGTGATGTGCTCGCCGGTCATCTCCACGCGGTCGTTGACGAGGATCTTGGTCTCCTCGTAGGTATCCTCCTTGAGCGAGCGGAGGGGGTAGACGCGGAATCCCGGCGGCGCCTTGCCCGTCTCCTTCCAGGTCTTGTGGGCTTCGGACTTCTCGGAGGCGACGAGGCGGAACTCGAGGCGCCCGCTCTCGCGGATGATGCGCTTGATGGTCTCGAGCGCGGCGGCCTCCTGGCCGGGCAATTGCACCAGGATGCTCGCGTCGCCATGGGCCTGGATGCGGGTCTCGCGCAGCCCGTAGGCGTCGATGCGCTTCTGAATAATGTCTTTGATTTCTTCAGCGGTCACGCTCTCGCCGCTGGCCTCCTCCTTCTGCTGCTTGGTCTTCTTGGCGGGCTGGGTGCCGGGGCGTTTGCGGGGTGCCTTGACGGGGGGGACGGAGTAGAGCAGTTCGGTGCCCCCGCGCAGGTCGAGGCCCAGGTTGAGGCCGCGGGAGAGGATGAGGAGGGTCCGTTCGCGGCGGAAGCCCTTGGGATCGATGTTCACCGAGGCCAGTTCGCGCTCGAGCTCGTAGTGGAACGGTGTGGTGAGGTTCACCCAGGGATTGGTGACGCTGGGGACTGGGCTCTCGGCGATGAGCTTGGGGAAGGCGGCCTGCACGACGAGGCGGTTGAGGCGTGCGGTCTGCTGTTCGGAGCGGGCCTTGGCCTCGATGGCGAGCAGCGTGGCGGCCTCGTCGCCGGCCTCGACGCTTTCCCAGCCGTCTTGAGGAGAGAACTCGGGGTTCTGGATGATCTCGCGGTTGAAGGCTCTGAGCACGCGAGCCTTGTCCTTGGCGTCCAGCTCCGTTCCTGCGGCGGCTTTCCCGATGAGGGCTTTGGCATTGTCGGGCAGGAGGGCCATGATGCGGGCCGCGGGTGTGGCGGCGTCGCCGGACGCGCCGTCCGTGAGCTTCTTGGCGAAGGCGGGCCAATCGGCCACGTGGGCGTCGTGCAGGCTCGGGGACCCGAACGGGAGGACGACGCGGGCCTCGGGGTCGAGGCGTCCCTTCTCGTCGTAGGTGTCCTGGACGATCCGAATCGCGTACGGGGTGTCGCGGAACGGGAGGAAGATGAGGAGGGAGAGGATGGTGACGAGGGCGACGAGGGGCACTCGCCAGGTGAGGTTCTTGGACTCCCTGGGCAGGCTGTCGACGAGGCGGTTCCAGAAACGAGGCATAGCCGGGTTCTCCATGCAGGCCTTCCAGGCGTCGCCTGGCAAGACGGGGCCACACTCCTACGTGGCCACGGCGATGGCACGCTTGGCGCGCGGGCGGCGCGCATAGACACACAAGAATACACGAACAGCGGCCCCGCCGCAAACGACAGTGGCGACGCCAGGGGTGGTGAAGGCGGCCTCCCGAGAGAGTTCTACAGAGGGGATGCCATCACCCTGGTCAGGACGTCGCGCCCTACTTCTTGTCGCCGCCCTCCTCGGGCGGGAGGACTCGGGCGACGCCGGCCTTGCTGAGTGTGACCTTGCAGTTGTCGTCGATCCGCACCACGACGTCGCGGTCGCGGACGGTGGTGACGATGGCGTGGATGCCGCCGCGGGTGATAATCTTGTCGCCCTTCTTGAGGGCTCCGAGCATGTCGACCCGCTCGCGCTGGCGCTTGCGCTGGGGGCGGATCATGAGGAAGTAGAGGATGACGAACATGGGCACGAGGAACATGAGCATGCGCCAGAGCTGGTCGCCTGAGCTGCCGCCAGCGTCGTCGGGAGCTGCTGCGGCCAAGGGGGCGATGCCCATCCACAGGTTGATGAGAGGGTTCATGGCTGCTCGTCGTCCTCCGATTGCTGGTAGCGGCGGATGAAGGCCTCTTTGAACTCGGCGTATCGGCCGTTGCGGATCGCCTCGCGGCACTGGCGCACGAGGCGCTGGTAGAAGGTCGTGTTGTGAATGGACGTGAGCACGGCGGCTGCGATCTCGCGTGCGAGAAACAGGTGGCGGAGCGCGCCGCGCGAGACGGTGCGGCAGGCCAGGCAGTCGCACGCAGGGTCGATGGGCCTGGGGTCGTCGCGGTGGCGCAGGTTCCGCAATCGCACCTTGCCACGCGCGGTGAACGCGCAGGCGCCGCGGGCGTTTCGCGTGGGCATCACACAGTCGAACATGTCCACGCCCCGTTCGATGCATTCGAGCAGGTTCACGGGGGTGCCCACCCCCATGAGGTAGCGCGGCTTATCGGCCGGCAGGCGGGGCAGGGTGGCATCGAGCGCCTGGTACATCAGTGTGTCGCCCTCGCCCACGCTCACGCCGCCGATGGCGTAGCCGGGGAAGTCCATGTCGACGAGTTGGTCGGCGCTCTCGATGCGTAGTGTGTCGAACACCCCGCCCTGAACGATGCCGAAGAGGGCCTGGCCGGGGCGGCTGTGGGCTTTCTGGCATCGGGCCGCCCAGGCCATCGAGCGTCGCATCGCGCGTTCGGCGTGGTCGCGTTCGCAGGGGTAGGGAGCGCATTCGTCGAAGGCCATGATGATGTCGGCGCCCAGGGTGTTCTGGATCTCGGTGGCTCGCTCGGGGGTGAGCATGATGGTCGCGCCGTCGATGTGGGACTGGAACTCCGCGCCGTCGTCGGTCACGCGGCGGAGCTTGGCAAGGGAGAAGACCTGGAAGCCCCCGCTGTCGGTCAGGATGGGGCGGTGCCAGCCCATGAAGCGATGGAGGCCGCCGAGGCGTGCCACCACGTCCTCGCCGGGCCGCAGATGGAGGTGGTATGCATTGCCAAGGATCATCTGGGCGCCGGCGGTCTCGAGGCGGTCGGGCAGAAGGGCCTTGACGGCGCCCTGGGTGCCCACGGGCATGAACGCTGGCAGGTCCACGCGGCCATGGGGCGTGTGGAGCCAGGCGGCTCGGGCCGCTCCGTCGGCGGCATCTATACCAAAGAAAGGGCTTTGCGTCAAATTGGGCCTCGCCCGCCATAGAGGCGTCGGAGCTGGGCTCCGGGGTAGTAGTGGTGCAGGATTTCGGCGGCCGAGTAGTTGGCCTTGGCCATGCCTCGGGCTCCCCACTGGCACATGCCCACGCCGTGGCCGAAGCCGCGACCTCGGAACTCGAAGCTTGTGCCGCGGTGGTGGAGGACGAAGAAGGTGCTCGGCAGGCGTGCCGGCCCGACCGCGAGGCGGAAGTCGGCGGCGGCCATGCGCAGTTGCTTGCCCCTGCCGACGCCAATTGTGAGTTCCTGGACGCGGCCCGCCGGGGTGCGGCGGGTCACGTCGATCCCCTCGAGCTCGTGCACGGTGAGGCCGCGGCCCCGCAGGCCGTCGGCCACGGCTGAGCGCGGCAGTGATCGGGTCCATGTGTAGTATTTCGAGTCGGTGCAGTGCTTGCACGGGACGCCCGAGAGGGGGGCGAGGGGCGGATCGGCGAGCACGTCCTGCACGGCTTCCGTGTGGCCGCCGCAGGTCGAGTGGTAGTAGCAGCGGAAGAGCTTCATCGCGTAGAGGAGCACGAGCCCCTCGGTGCGGTCGACGGCGGCGGTCAGGCGGGGGTCTTCCTTGGCGGTGCCCAGGTATCTCTGGTCCATCACGGTGGCCCACAGGTCGAAGGGCTCGGTGCGGCGCTGGGCCATGCGCCACATGGCGTAGGAGCGGGCAACGATGGCCTGTGCCTCCAGAGCCGCGGGGGGCCAGGCCGCGTAGGTCTCGCTGCCGAGGACGCTGTAGAGGTAGCTTTCGAGGGAGAGGACGTTGAGGACGGATAGAGTGCCATCGCTGCCGCGGCGGAGGAGGAGCCTCCCGCGGTAGCGGCGGCCGTTGACGGCGAGCGAGCCGTCGTGGTCGGCGGTCACGGCCACTTCGGTGTCGGGGAAATGGCGCGAGCCGACGACGAGGGCGTGGGGGGTGGAGCGAACGATGGTCTCGGCGAGCGCCTGGCCTCGGGCGAGGGTTCGGGGCGTCTCCGCGGTGTTGGCGATGGTGTAGCGGCCGTGCGCCTCGATGGTGGCGCTTTCGGCAGAGTCCACGAGGAGCACACGCACGGGGCGCGGGCGGCCGCTCGGCAGGGTGGCCTCCGCGGTCGGCTGGGTGATGGGCGTCGGCGTGCGGCACGAGAAGCTCAGGAGGCCCGTTGTGAGCAGCACGAGAACGAGGAACGTCGCGATGCTGCCGGGGCTTGCCGTTCTTCGCTTCAGGGCCATCGCGGTCTCGCTGAAGGTGCGGCGCTCGAGAATGCGGGGGCTCAGGGAGCCACGGCATTGTCCTGGGGGCGGTAGAGATGCCGCGTCGTGTCGCGGTAGCGCTCCCACTCGCTGAAGATGCAGCCGCAGTACTGCTGGCGATAGAGCTGGAGGCGCCGTGCGATCTCGAGGCCCGGGGCGTGGCGGCTCCGGTGGTCGGTATCGTCGAAGGCCACCCCGTGCCTTTCCGCCGCGTCGTGGCCGAGCTGGCAGATGGCCTCGCGGTCCTGCTGTGGGCTGACCAGGAGGGTGGTCGTGAAGACGGGGAAGCCGTGCTGTGCGGCATGGCGCGCGGCGGCCTCGAGGCGGCCGGCATAGCAGTGTCGGCAGCGCTGCGGGGGGGCGTGGTCGGTGGCGATGGCGTCGAGGAAGCTCTCGAGGCCATAGTCCTCGTGGGCGACGAACTGGAGGTGCTCGCGGTCGGCGAGCACGTGACAGGCTTTGAGGCGGCGACGGAACTCAATCAGGGGGTGGATATTGAAATTGTGGAAGAGCACGGTGAAGGGGGCATTGCGGGCGCGAAGCGGCTCAAGCAGCCCGCACAGGCAGGGGGCGCAGCATGCGTGGACGAGCACGGGCTCATTCGGCATCGTCGGCGGTTTCTGGAAGCCCGTCAGGGGACTGCTCCTCGCCCTCTTCGTCTTCGGCCTCCTCAGGTTCCTCGGGTTCCCTGAGCGAGAGGCCGAACTTGACGAGCTTCTCGTTCACCTCGGCGAGGGAGGTGCGGCCGAAGTTCCTGCTCGCGAGGAGTTCCTCGGTGGTGTGTTCAATGAGTTGGCCAATGGTCTCTATGCCAAGGCGTTCCATACACTTGCGGCTGCGGAGCGAGAGTTCGAGCTCGCCGATGGGGATGCCGTAGGCCGCCTCGTCGGGCTCGGCGGCGACCGGCGCGCCTGCGGCGGCTTCCTCGGCGGCGGGCTGGAGGGCGGCAGCCGCCTCCTCGCGAGCCTCACCCAGGTGCAGCCCGCGCGCTCCGAGCACTTCCTTGATCTCCTGGAGCGACGTGTCGCCGAAATTCCTCGAGCCCAGCAGTTCCTCTTCGGTCATGCGGGCAAGGTCGCCGAGCGTATGGATGTCCATGCGTACGAGGCAGTTGCGGACTCGGACGGAGAACTCGAAGTCGCTCACGGGCACGCCGAGAAGTTTGGTGCGGCGCTCGAGCTCGCGCTCGCGGTCCTCGTCGAACACCATGTCGAGCGAGGCATGGGCGTCCTTGAGGAACATCCTGCCCCTTGGGTGATTGGGGTCGACGCGGAGGACGCGGCGGTAGCACTCGATCGCCTTGTCGTAATCGCGGCGGTCCTCATAGAGCACGCCGAGGTTGATCAGTGCGTTCTCGTACTCGGCTCCGCTGCCGGCAGCGGCCTGGTAGTGCTCGAGCGCGGCATCGGGGTCGCCGCGGAGCGCGTGGACGTAGCCGAGGCGGAAGGAGGCCGTGGGGTCGCCGGGGGCCAGCTCGATGGCCTTCTCGTAGGCCGCGATGGCGTCCTCGTAGCGGCACAGGAGGTCGTAGCTGATGCCCATGAGCTCGTGGACGGCGGGGTCGTCGGGGTGCGACTTCGCCAGTGCACGTGCGGCCGTGAGGGCTTGGTCGGGCCGTCCGCCTATGGCGATAGCGCGCGCGTGGCCGATGGCGGCCACGTGCTTGGTGGCTGCCTTGCCGCGCTGTGCCCGCTCGAAGGCCTCCGCGGCGCGGCTGTAGCGTCCCGATTCATAGTGGCACAGGCCCACGAAGTAGTCGGCCTCGGGCGAGGAGGCCGCGGCGAGGCTGGCGAGGGCCTCCTCGATGCGCCCCAGAGCCCATAGGCCCACGCCGACGACGAGCGCCGCCTGGTCGGCGGGCAGCTCTTTGCCCTCGACGGTCGGGTTCTCCATAAGCTCGATGACGAGACGCTCGAGCTGGCGGCGCTGCTGTCCCGACCTGCCTTGCGCTTTGCGGAGAAGACGGTACCTCTGCGCGTCGGGCTTCCCGCCGAGAAGCAGTTGCTGCACGTCGAGAGCCTCTGCGGTGGTTTCGGCCATGCTGGTCGTGCCCCTTCAATGGCGCACCCTCCCCTGTGCGCAGATGTGCGATAACGGTGCAGATCACTAAATTATAGGCCGAACGGCCGGAATTGCAAGCAAAACTTCACGGTGCCGGGCAACCGCCGAGCACCTGTGCACGGCCTGAGGGCCGGCGACGGCCCCAATGCGTAGCTCTTTGAGTGCGAGGCACTTCGATGCTCCGGCGTGCGCTCCTGCAAGGGTTCCGCACGCAGGGGTGGGGTATTGACAGTCGGCGCGTGCATCTGCTATTCTGGAGGATGGAGGGATGAGCCCAACGACCCTTCGGAGAGAGCCCATGGGGCGAGAGATGTCGCGGCGCAACTTCCTCGTCGGCACCGCGGTGGTGGCCGGCGGGGCTTTCGGCCTCGGGCTGTGGCGGCGCCGCCGCCGCGAGCAGCGCACCCTGAAGGGGGCCAAGCCCCACGGACTCTCCCTGGGCGAAGGCCAGGTGGTCGTGGCGCGCGGGGCCGACCCCGCGGCAAACGTCCGAAGGGCGCTCGACGCTGCCGGGGGGATCGAGAAACTCGTCTCGCCGGGCGACACCGTGGTGCTCAAGCCCAACATGGCCTGGGACCTGCCTCCCAACCTGGGCGCCAACGCGAATCCCGCCACGGTGGCCGCCGTGGTGGAGCTGTGTGCGAAGGCGGCGGGGCCGGGAGGCCGTGTGGTCGTTTTCGATCGCACCATGTCGCGCGACCCCTCCGGGCCGTACCGCACGAGCGGAATTGCCGAGGCGGCGGCGAGCGCGGGCGGCCACGTGCACTATGTGAACGAGGCGAGCTTCTACCCCGTCGCCATCGACGGGGCATTCGCCCTCGACCGCTGGAGCTTCTACGGAAAGGTGCTCTTCGCGGACGAGGTGGACGTGCTGATCAACATCCCGGCTGCCAAGACCCACAGCACGTCGGGGCTCACGCTGGGAATGAAGAACGTGTTCGGCATGGTGGGCGGCGAGCGGGGGGAGCTGCACCGCGAGATCCACAAGAAAATCGCCGACCTCAACCGCGTCGTGAAGGTGGACCTCACCATCCTCGATGCCACCCACGTGATGTTCCGCAACGGCCCGAACAGCCCCCGCAAGAGCGACGTGGATTCCTCCCCCGAGCGCGCCCAGCGGATCATCGTCGGCACCGACCGCGTGGCCGTGGACGCCTGCGGAGCCACCCTCTTCGGCAAGAAGCCCCAGGACGTGGGCTTCGTGACCTACGGGGCCGAGGCCGGCCTGGGCGACCTGAACTTCCGCACCCGCGATGTGTAGCGCCGCAGCACTCTGAGGCGCAGAAGGGAGCACGGCTTGGCTACGCTGCGTCGGATCACACAGGCTGCTGTCTTCCTCATCTTTCTCGCCCTCCTCGTCCAGGCAGGGGCCATCGCCGATGGGGCGCTGGGGACGTGGCTGCCCGCCGACGCCGTGCTGAAGCTCAGTCCCTTCGCCGCTCTCGCCACGATGCTCGGGGCGAAGACCTTCATCCTGCGCTACGTGCCCGCACTCGTGGTGCTCGTGCTCGCCGTGCTCTTCGGACGCTTCTTCTGCGGATGGGTGTGCCCCCTCGGAAGCACGATCGACACGACGGACAAGGCGTTCGCCAGGCTCCGCAAACGCGGGGAGACGAAGCTCTACGACGGGCGCCGCCTGAAATACTACCTGCTGGCCTTCACGCTCATCGGCGCGGCGCTCGGCATCAGCGTCGCTGGGTGGTTCGACCCCCTGAGCATCGCCGTCCGCAGCTTCGGCATGGTCGTGGTGCCCTACGTGGTGTGGCTCAGCGAGGGCATTGCCCAGGTGCTCCAGGACCTCCCGAGCGGCCGGCTGGGCGAGTGGTGGTCCCGAGGCTCCCACGAGCTGTTCCTCGATGCCGCGGCTCCCACCTACAACCAGCACGTGGTGTTCCTCGTGCTCCTGCTCGGCCTGATGGGGCTGGGCGTGTGGCACCGCCGATACTGGTGCCGAAACCTGTGCCCCCTGGGAGCGCTCCTCGGCCTCGCCTCCCAATGGAACCTGCTCAAGCGCTCGGTGAGCGACAAGTGCATCTCCTGCCGCAAGTGCGAGCGGGTGTGCCCCATGGGCTGCATCGGCGGCGACGGCAAGACGACCCAGGCCGGCGAGTGCATCCTGTGCCTCAAGTGCCAGGAGGTGTGCCCCACGGACGCCATCCGCTTCCTGCGCCGCCAGCCGAAGGAGCAGGACGAGGCGGTGGATCTGACGAAGCGTGGCTTCCTGGCGACCCTGGGCGCCACCGCGGCGGCTCTTCCTGCGATGGGCCTCAACGTGCCGCGCCACCGCACGAAGGACCGGCTCACGGTGCTCCGCCCGCCGGGGGCGAGGCCCGAGGACGAGTTCCTCGCCCGATGCGTGCGTTGCGGCGAGTGCATGCGCGTGTGCCCCACGCGCGGCCTCCAGCCCTCGGCGCTCGAAGGCGGCCTCGAGGGGCTCTGGACGCCCCGCCTCGTGCCGAGGATGGGCTACTGCGTCTATTCCTGCTCCCTGTGTGGGCAGGTCTGCCCGTCGCAGGCGATTCAGAAGCTCACGCTGGCAGAGAAGCACACGCGGTCGCTGGGCAAGGCACGCTTCAACCGCAGCCGCTGCATCCCCTGGCGCGCCTACGCCCGCTTCCAGGAAGGCCTCACGGAGTGGACGGACAGCAACTGCGGCACCTGCGAGGAAGCCTGCCCCGTGCCCGGCAAGGCCATCCACTACAACCGCTTCGTGGGGAAGGTGGGCGGCAAAGAAATCATCATCGACCGCCCCTACGTGGTCGAGGAACTCTGTGTGGGCTGCGGGTTCTGCGAGAACGTGTGCCCCGTGCCCGGCGAGGCGGCCATCCAGGTGGAAGGCCCGGCCGGCGTGGCGCGCATCGCGGAGGACGCGGTAGGGGCGGGCGTGGACGTGGCGGGCATCTTCGCACCCGCCATCGGCGCGTGGAAGCTGGACGGTCCGCCGAAGGTCTACATCGGGCCGAAGCGTCTCTTCGACTACATCAACGGCGCCGGCGAGCCCTACCTCACCTATGCGTTCGTCCAGGTGGTCGCCGCCGACTACAAGCAGCCCGAGATGGAAATCCGCGTCGACCTGTGGACATTCAAGTCGCCGCAGGAGGCCTTCGGCGCCTACAGCCGCGATGCGGCCGCCGCGGCCACCGCCGCCGAGCAGGCCGTCAACGCTGCCGCCAGCGGCGAGGGCGAGTTCTGGGCGTGGAGCCGCGAGCACTACCTCCACCTCACCAGTCTGGGAAACGAGACGCCCTCGCGCGAGGCCCTCCTGGCTCTCGGCAAGGCGCTCCTCGCCCGCGTGCCCGCGGGCGCGGCGGAGCCCCACCCCGTCGTCGCGGCACTCCCCGCCGAATCGCGAGACCCCGTGAGCGTCCACTACTTCCACCACGAACTGGCCGCCCCCGACGACCTCCCCGGCAACCTCCTCTCCGCCGATGGCTTTGCCATCGGGCCGTCTGCTCCCGCGGTGCACGCGCGCTATGTGAGCGACGGCAAGCCTGCCTTCACGGCGGTCGTCGTCGAGTATGGCTCCGAGGCCGACGCGGCGGCGGCCCTCAAGCGGTGCCTGGCCCTGCACGCCTCACACCGCACCGTCTCCACCGACAAGGGTATCACCGTGTTCGAGGCCAGCGCCACGGCCTTCGCCGCCTTCCTGCATCGGGGCAAGCGTGTGGCGGCCGTGCTGGGCGCACGGAGTCTGGAAGCTGCGAAGAAGGCGGCGGACGAACTCGATGGGGCTCTCACGCCGTAGAGAGTGCCCCGAGGCCGGCCGGCAGCGAGAGACCGATTCGGCGATCGGATGCGGCGGCGAGCCGATTGCCGCGTTGAACGACCATCCCCCGGGACGCGGCAGGGGCAAGCGCGTGCGAGCGTTCAAGCAATGCGTGGTCGAGACCGCACGGCGGGTGCCGTGGTGGGCACTCTCTGCACTCGTCCATGCGCTGGTCCTGCTCCTGCTCGCCTGGCTGAAGGCCCCCGTTCCCCCGCGGATCGAGGTCTTCGAGGCCATCCAGGTCGAGCTCAAGGAGCCCGAGCCCGAGCCGCTTCCGCTCGACATCACTTCGCAGGTCTCCCCCGAGCCTCCCGCTATCGACCCTGTGATCGAGCCCCCCGAGTTCCGCGAGATCGTCGACCGCGAGGCCCTCTCCGAGCACGACAAGCGCGACCGCACCCGCGTCGCCGCCGTCCAAGGGCCGTACGGCTCGCGGAACGCCAGCGGCCGCTCGGCCGCGCTCGGGGGCGGCGGGGCCACGGAGGCCTCCGAGAACGCCGTCGAGCTCGGCCTCGCCTGGCTCGCACGCACCCAGCTCAGCACCGGCGCCTGGGGCAGGGGCAGCGGCCCGAGCCGCTGGAGCGACCCCGGCGTCACCGCCCTCGGCACCCTCGCCTTCCTCGGGGCCGGCTACACCCATCGCTCGGGCAAGTACAAGCGCACCGTCGCGCGAGCCCTCGGCTACCTGAGGCAGCAGCAGGACACCGAGGGCTGCATCGCCCTCTCGTCGGGCGGCAAACGCCTGCGCGCCGGCTACATGTACTGCCACGGCATCGGCACCCTCGCCCTTGTCGAGTGCTACGGCATGACCGGCGACCCCGCCCTCCGAGAGCCGGCTAGCCGAGCCGTCGACTTCATCTGCCTCACGCAGAACTCGACGGGCGGATGGCGCTACTACGCCGATTCCCCCGACGGCGATACCTCCGTGAGCGGATGGATGGTGATGGCCATGCGGGCCGCATCGCTCTCGGGCCTTGTCGTCCCCGCCAGCGCCTTCGACCGCGCACGCAAGTTCTTCGCATCCGTCACCAACAAGGAGAAGGGCTGGACGGCCTACATGCCCGGCCTCCAGCCCAGCTCCGCTGCCCTCATCGCCGTCGGCCTGCTGTGCAACCAGTACCTCGGTGTGAAGGGCAACGACCCCTACATCGCGCGAGCCGAAGCCCTCATCAACCAGTTCCCCCCGCAATGGGTCGAGCTCCAGGACAGGATGGCCATCGAAAACCTGCCCGCCACCAAGCCCGGCGCCAACGACTACTACAACTGGTACTACGCGAACCTCGCGCTCCACCAGCGCCGCTCCGAGGCCTGGGAGAAGTGGCATCCCCAGGTGCGCGACATGCTCACCAAAGTCCAGGAACGCAAGGGGAAGGACGAGGGAAGCTGGCCGCCCAAGAGCCGATGGTCGCTGCGCGGCGGAAGACCCTACGCGACGGCCATGGCCATCCTGGCACTCGAGGTCTACTACCGCTACGCACCGCTCTACCGCAACGTCGTGGATGAGGTGCTGGCCGCCTACGGCGACGCTCTGGCCGCCTACAACGACTTCGCGCGCCTCCACGCTGAGAAGAAGTCGGGAGCCGAGGAAGCCCGCCAGGCGGCTCTCGGTCGGCTCGCCCGTTTCCTCGAACTCAGCGAGCCAAAGGCAGGTGAGCCCACGCCCCGGCCCACCATCGAGCGGCGCTCGCAGGCTGCACGCATGCTCGTCAAGCTCCGCCGCGTGGCCGACGAGCTCGAGCAGACCATCGACCTGCTCGCGAGCTTCCCCCACCGCTTCCCCGCCGCACTCACCAAGGCCGAGGTGGCATGGCAACTCGCCGACGCCTACCGCGCCCGAGCCCGCCAACTGGGCGACGCGGGGAAGGAAAACGATGCACGCGCAGCCGAAGCTCTCGCCCTCCAGATCTACCTCCCCGTCGTCCTGCGGGCGCCGGGCAAGAACCCCGAGCTCGAGCTCTGGGTGGCCGAGGCCCTCTTCGACCGCGAGCAGTGGCGGAAGGCCATCGACTTCTACAAGGCTCTCCTCCAGGGCATCGACTACCGCAAGGTGGATGCCAAGACGCCCGAGGGGCAGCGCATCGTGGCCATCCACTCCCGCCTCATCGAGTGCTGTGAGAACCTCGGTTTCTATCGCAGCGCGTCGGCCTGGCTCGAGCGCTTCGAGACGATGCTCGGCTCCTCGCTCGTCACCCAGCGCCGCCGGGCCGAGCTCTACCGCAAACAGAAGAAGCACGCCGCCGCCCGCAGGATCTACGAGGACATCCTCAAGCGCGTCCCGCAGTTCGGCAAGGAGTGGTGGGACACGCTCTACGACCAGCTCTTCATGGCCTACCTCGACGGGCGTCGCGCGTATGTGAGCAAGGTGATCCAGCGGCTCCAGGTCACCCATCCCGACCTCGGGGGCAAGGAACGCAAGCCTCGGTTCCAGCGGCTGCTGAGCATGGCGCAGAAAGGGTGACGCCCGATGGGAGAGGCCCACCAGCCCAGGCCCATGAAGCTCATCGTGGGCATGCTGGCCGGGCGGCCCGAGTGGTTCCAGGCCGCCGAGCGGCATCTCACCTCCCGATTCGGCCCCATCGACCTCGCGAGCGACCCCGTCCCCTTCGACTTCACGGACTACTACGAGCCCGAGATGGGGCCGGGGCTGCTGCGCCGCTTCGTCGCCCACGAGCGCCTCGTCTCACCGGCCGAACTGGCGCCCGTGAAGATGCACACCAACCTGATCGAGCGAGAGCTCGCCCACGAACTGGCCGCCGACGTGCCACGCCCCGTGAACCTCGACCCCGGAATCCTCGACGGCTCCAAGCTCATCCTCGCCACCACCAAGGACTACACCCACCGCATCTACCTCGCGCTCGGCATCTACGCCGAGATCACCCTCACGTGGCGCAAGGGCAGCTTCGCCCCCACGCCGTGGACCTATCGCGACTACTGCACCGAGCCCTACCTCGCCTTCTTCGCCAGGGCACGCGCACGCCTCATCGAGCAGGTGAAGGCACTGCGGCCCGAGTAGAAGCCCCAGAGCGCTTCGGGGCGCTGCGTTCCGAAGGGAGGCCACGCATGAACGTTTCTGCCCACGTGTTCACCCTGCTCGTCCTCGTTGGGGCCTGTGCCCATGCCGCCTCCTTCTCCTTCAGCCACGGGCCGCTCGAGCTCACATTCGACGAGGGCACGGGGGCGCTCCTCCGGATCGCTCGTGGCAACGAGGTGATCGCGGAAGATGGACCGAACCGCTCCCCCACCTCGTTCGGGTTCGGGCCGGCCGGGGCATCCACCTGGCTCGAACAACTGAAGCCGGGCAGGAAGCTCGTCGGGCGCAGCCAGCCCTCGCCCGACCGGCTCGAGCTGACCATCCGCGTGGGAGACTTCGAGGTGGTCGAGGGCTACAGGCTCTTCGCCGACGCGCCGCGCCTCGACCGCTCGGCCACCCTCGTCAACCGCGGCACGCAGACGGTGAAGCTCCGAGCCTTCACCTTCCGCACCCCGGGCGTGAAGGCCACGAAGGACGGCTTCTACCGCTTCCCCAAGCAGTGGCCCCCCCGCAGCCACCCGTTCGCCGCCATGAAGCCAGGCACCAGGCACAGCGGCGGACTCAGCATCGCCCCGCTTCTCGCACAGCTCGCGGACAACCGCACCCTCCTGTGGGCCGCCTGCACCGACGATTCCCCCCACGTCCGCGTCGAGGAGGCCACCGGCAAGTTCGACGTCGTGCAAGGCATCGGCGCCGCAGGATACCTCAAGCCCGGCGAGCCCCAGCAAGTCGGGTTTCTCACCATGCAGGTCGTCGACGCCGGCTACTGGGGCGCCTTGCCAAAGCTGTGGGAGTGGTTCGACAGCGTCGGGGTGAAGGTGCCCGCCGACGTGCCCTTGTGGCTCTCCGGTGCCGTGCTCTACTCGTTCCATCCCGGCGGCACGATTGGCAGCAACTTCACCGACCTCGGCGGCTTCAAAGCCGCGACCGAGTATCTCCTGCCCACGCTCCCCAAGCTTGGCGTCACCGCCATCTGGATCATGCCCATCGAGTACAAGAGCCCCTACTGGCCGCTCGACTACTACCGCTTCCAGGACGGCTTGGGCACCGCCGACGAGTTCAAGGCGCTTGTCAAGCGCGCCCACGAGCTCGGGCTGAAAGTGCTCCTCGACCTCGTACCCCACGGCGGAGCGCCGCACGCCGTCCACAACAAGGCGCACCCCGAGTTCATGCTCCGACGCGAGGACGGCTCGCACCTCAACTACTGGCTCAACGACTTCGCTCGCCCCGACTGGCAGGACACCATCGCCAAGGTCGCCGCACACTACATCCGCGAGTACGACGTCGACGGCTATCGCATCGACGCCTGCTACGGCAGCAAGGAGCCCAACTGGGATCCCGCCATCCCCTACGCCCGTGCCAGCCACGCCGGCCTCAAGGGCGGGCTCCAGATGGTCAAGCGCATCCGCGACGAGGTCAAGAAGCTCAAGCCCAAGGATGGCGCCGTGCTTGCCGAGGTCGAGAGCGCCCGACACGCCGCCGTCAGCGACCTCCAATACGACTTCGGCCTCTGCTACACCGTGCTCCAGGCCTGGCGCCACATGCCCGCTGACGAATACGTCCCCTTGCTCCAGGAGTACCTCCAGGAGCAGAAGTACGTCAACCCCCGCGGCACCGTCTTCCTCCGCCACATCGAGAGCCACGACAGCCTCCGTTCCCAGGGCTGGTATGGCGTCCAAGGCATGGAGGCCCTCTACGCCCTCGCCGCCTGGATCGACGGCGTCCCCCTGATCTACCAAGGCATGGAAATCGGCCACTCTTTCGCGCTCCGGCAGATCAACGAACTGCGAACCACGAGCCCTGCACTCGCGCGAGGCGAAGCTCTCCATCGTGCAGCGAAGTGCGACAATGCAGAGCTCTTTGCTTGCGCGCGCCAAGCGGGCGACAACACGCTCGTTGCCTGCGTGAACCTCGGGCGGAATCTGATGTCTGCCAATGTGCGTTGGGGCAACTCGCACGCTCGGGTTCACGCTGGACCGGCTGAGTACCGGCTGGCCCGGCTAGGCAAGGAAGTGGGCGGGCGGTTGTGTGCGGTCGGGGGACCCCTTGAGGATACGAAACCCTGGGAGGGAGATTCCATCGACTTCCCAACCGCGGCTGAGTGGTCCGTAGCCACGGCTGAGGGGGGCCTGCGCGACACAGTTCCCTCCCGATTCGCTTCCGCCGAGGTGCGTCCTTCATCGATATACTGGAGACCCCAGCATGCCGAGGTTCTCTGGCGCTCTGCAGTGGCACCTCTGAATCCGCGCCGACCTCATGTCGAGATAACGATCGATGCTGAGAAACGTCAGCTCGTCTGCTTTGGCGGCCAGTCCCCTCCTGGCGCTCGACTCGAAGTAGCAGGGACGGAGAAGAGAGGGCTGCGATTGGCGGGGCTTCACGGTGTTCAAGTGGGCAGGGAGGAGATCCGTGACAGGCCCACGGAACTTCGTGAGAGTCGCCCCTGCCTCAAAGCGCGGGATTTCGCGCGACACTGGTCTCCATTCCCGCATCCGCGGGGGAGCTTCCGTGTGGTTGGTCCGGACTACATCGTGAGCAACAAGCACTTCACGTGTGTCCTCCGCCGTCAGGGCGGGGTGATCCGCGAGTTGTTCGTCGGCGGCAAGGTGGTGGCGAAGGACCACGACCTGTATGGCGACCAGGCCCACTTCGAGCTCCCGCACGCGCGGCGCATCCAGGCGGCGAACGACGTCGAGTGCGGCATCCGCACCTGGAAGGCAGACGATGGCCTCCATCTGAGCTTCGAGGGGCAACTCCGCGGCTTCAACCGCTTCGCCCTCAAGCGCCCGCCGCTGTGGTACCGCAACGAATACGTCTTCGCGGACAAGCCGACGTTCACCCAGAAATGGGCCTTCCGCACCGAGAAGAGCTTCAAGGACAAGACGGCCTTCCTCGCCTCCTTCCTGCTCCTGCCCGATGCCGACCGCTTCCGCTTTTCGCGCGACGGCGAGCCTCTGGCCGACGACGCGGTGGGGGAGGGGGGCGCCCGCCGCGGCCAGACCACTGGCGCCCCAGCCCCTGGCCGCATCGAGTTCCTCAAGGACGGCAAGCCGCTCTTCGGCCTCGCCGGCCTGAAGACGCCCGAGGGCTCGACGCCCAACGTCTTTGCCCACGGCCGCCAGTTCTTCATCACCCTGCTCGATGGCAAGGGCGCGCAGATGGAGGCGGGGAAGTGGTATGAGTTCAGCGCGGACTGGCAGGTGAAGTGAAAAGCACCGGCGGGCCATCCCGCAACGTGAGTGCCCGCGAATCAACTCCCAGCTCATACGACGCAGCTTCCTGACGCACAGGGAGCAGAGCAGGGGACGAATCCAGAGAATCCCCCACAGATTGCGCGTTCGGAGTCCGCAAT
>Ga0272441_10005687_pt1 | contig 21443 bp, 16 predicted proteins | sample SSMProp6N_FD_193582 | JGI IMG/M metagenome (GOLD analysis project Ga0272441, IMG submission 193582) | Marine sediment archaeal communities from Little Sippewissett salt marsh, Falmouth, MA, United States - SSM-Prop-6N | ecosystem: Environmental > Aquatic > Marine > Wetlands > Sediment ... | reverse complement strand
CTTCAAGGGACTAAAATTCAGAAATTTAGGCCCGGCCTTTACTTCCGGTCGAATTGCTGATATCGCAATTCATCCCGAGGATGATAATTACTGGTATGTAGCGGTAGGATCCGGCGGTGTATGGAAAACGAAAAATGCGGGTGTAACCTGGGAGCCGGTATTCGATAAGCAGAGCTCCTACTCTATTGGATGTGTAAGCATTGACCCGGTAAATCCCAACACAGTATGGGTAGGAACGGGCGAGAACATTGGGGGCAGGCATGTAGGATACGGGGATGGTATATATAAAAGCCAGGACAATGGCAAAACATGGAAAAATATGGGTCTGAAGGATTCAGAACATATCTCTAAAATTATTATCCACCCTTCAAACAATGACATTGTGTATGTTGCAGCACAGGGCCCACTATGGAGTAAAGGAGGTGATAGAGGTCTGTATAAAACCACCGATGGTGGTAATACATGGGAAAGAATACTTGAAGTCAATGATTGGACGGGGGTAACTGACATAGCTATGGACAGTGAAAACCCTGATTGCCTTTATGCGGCTACCTGGCAAAGGCACAGGAATATTGCAGCCTATATGGGCGGAGGACCAGGTTCGGGAATATACCGCAGTGATGACGGTGGTGAAACCTGGAATAAGATAATGAAAGGTATTCCGGGATCTAACCTTGGTAAAATAGGCCTGGCCATATCTCCTTTTGATAATGATGTAATATATGCTGCTATTGAACTTGACAGACGAACCGGTGGCGTTTTTAAGTCAACAAACAGGGGTGAGACATGGACCAAACAATCAAACGCTGTCTCCGGGGCCACAGGTCCTCATTACTACCAGGAATTGTATGCCTCTCCACATCATGAGGGAACACTTTACCTTGTGGATAATAATATACAAATATCAAATGACCATGGTAAAACATTCTACGGAATGAAAGAGGTGATGAAACATGGTGACAACCATTCCATAAACTTCAGGAAGGATGATCCTGATTACCTCCTTATCGGTACCGATGGAGGGGTTTACGAGAGCTTTGACCTCGCCGAGAACTGGAGATTTATGGGAAACCTGCCTATCACACAATATTATAAACTGGCTGTAGACGATTCTGAACCATTTTATTTTATTTATGGTGGCACACAGGATAATGGTTCGCATGGAGGCCCCTCCAGGACGGATAAAGAGGAAGGCATAAGGAATGCCGACTGGTTTTCAATACTCGGAGCCGATGGTCACCAGACAGCCACCGAACCGGGTAATCCTGGCATAGTGTACGCCGAGACACAACAGGGCAACCTGCATCGTATCGACAGGATAACGGGGGAACAGGTATTTATTCAACCCCAGGCCGGGGAAGGTGATCCACACGAACGATTCAACTGGGATACACCAATACTGGTGAGTCCGCACAATCCGGCCCGCATCTATACCGCTTCATACAGGGTATGGAGGTCTGATAACAGGGGTGATAGCTGGACTGTAATATCACCTGACCTTACCAGGAACCAGGAAAGGCTGGCTCTGCCTATTATGGGTCGTGTGCAGAGCTGGGATAATGCATGGGATATATCTGCCATGTCAACTTATAATACTATCACCTCACTTGCAGAATCGCCTCTGAAGGAAGGACTTATCTATGCAGGGACCGACGATGGTATAATACAGGTTACTGAAAACGGAGGGGAGACATGGACGAAAATGGAGGTGGAATCAATAAAAGGTCTGCCTGCCACAGCTTTTGTTAATGATATAAGGGCTGACTTATTTGATGAAAGTACCGTTTATGCTGCCCTGGACAATCACAAATTCGGGGATTTTACCCCTTATATTTTCAAGAGCACCGATGCCGGTAAAAGCTGGACATCAATCAGGGGTAACTTACCTGACAGGACACTGGTGTGGCGTATTGTACAGGACCATATCAGGAAGGAACTGCTATTTGCAGCTACCGAATTCGGTATATATTTCACAATTGACGGTGGTAATAAATGGACCAAACTTGAAGGAGGTGTGCCTACCATTTCTTTCAGGGATATTACCATTCAGCGCAGGGAGAACGACCTGGTAGCAGCATCATTCGGAAGAGGATTCTATATACTTGATGATATAAGTCCATTAAGACTGTTAAGCGACAAGATGCTCGATCAGGATGCAGTATTATTCCCCGTCAAAGATCCCTGGCTGTTTGTTGAAAAGGAAGTAACAGTGGCTCCCGGGGCATCAGAATACAGGGCAGAGAATCCGCCCTTCGGAGCAGTATTTACTTATTACCTGGATGAGGATATCAAGTCAATGAAAGAAATCAGGAAAGAGAAGGAAAAACAGCTTGACAAAAAAGAAGCAAATATTCCTTTCCCTGGCTGGAATATGCTTGAGAAGGAAAAAACTGAAGAGGCCCCTTTTATACTCTTTACCATAACAGATAGTGATGGTGTGGTAGTAAATCATGTCAAAGGACCGGCAAAGAAAGGTTTCCACAGGGTTAACTGGGAGCTTACCTATAAATCACCACAGCCATTGCTTACCGACCAGGATAGTAAGCTTGAAGTTGGTTCAAATGGCTTCCTTGTTTCCGAAGGTAATTACAGCGTCACCATGTATGCAATAGTTAAGGGTGAGGTAAAGCAACTATCGGATAAGCAGGATTTTATGGTTAAACAACTGCATGATAATGTTCTCGAGCCGGTATCCGCAGAAAAAGTAAAAGCATTCAGAGTTGAAATTAAGAGGGTGATTCTTGATATTGGCAAAGTATCAAAAATGCTCGATGACTCAAGGAAAAGGTTGGATGCAATGGAAAACGCCTGTTTCAGGCTTGACAAGGATAACAGTACAATACTCGAAAAAGTACACCGGGCTGACTCATTACTACTCGAGCTTGAGATTCAGTTTAATGGTTACCGCACAAAGAATGAGATAGGTGAAAAGCAATCACCCACACAGGGCTCGAGGCTGGCTGTAGCTTATAATGGTCTGTCAACAAGCTATGGCCCCACACCTCTTCATATGGAAAACCTGGAGCTGGCGAAAAAAGAGCTGGCACCTCTGCAGCTCGAACTTGAAAGAGTTAAGAAAGAAGTGCTGGATGAGCTGGAAAAGGAGATGATAGATGCCGGGGCACCTATTATTAAAGTGAATAAATAAGGGTTTTGTAAGATTACTCACCCTGCTGACGCAGGGTTTGTGATCTTATTCAGGGGTGATTCAAACAAAAAGATTACTCGCTCTTCGCTATGCTCATCACTCGTGATCCTTTTTGGGGGTGATTCAAACAAAAAGGACCATTTTCATGGTCTCTTTCTACCTTCCGCATTCTTATGAAAATGAATTTTCAACGTCTGCAGAAGGTAAAAAGACCACCAATCTTCGATTGATGGTCCTTTTTGTTTGTCGGGGTAGCAGGATTCGAACCTGCGACCCCCTGCTCCCAAAGCAGGTGCGCTAGCCGGACTGCGCTATACCCCGCTCCACCCTTCATAGCTTTAGCGAAGGAGGGCTGTAATTCAATCAGGCTGCAAAAATAATAAATAATGTATAAATGTGAATACTTAATAAAAAGAAATACTTCAACCTATTCTAATCGAAGAACTCTATCCGGCCAGTTGTTGAGTAAATCCTGGAAATTGGCATCATTATGCCCTTGCAGGGCATAATAACAATAGCCACAGTCTCACCTGTGGATAAAGGTATCGATCCTCCCCCCTCCTGCCGCCGCGCGACGGAGGGGTGGTAAACGCCTCCATTCCCGGGGTAGAACCCGGGCTATTGTTATTAATCCACTCCGTGGGTTAGGCAAGGAGCAAGGGACAGGGGGCATGGAGCGGGACTATTACTATTAACACACTCCGTGGGTGTTTGAGTGGTGCAGAAAGTTAATTTCAAGAAATGCACCGGTGGCATTGGCTTCTGCAACAAACTGTGGTTTCCCTCTTACTATATCTATCGACTGACGATGGATATGACCGGCAAAAATACCGAGCAGATTATCACAGGAAAACACTTCATCATAAAAATCCATAGTAACTTTTGTATGGCCCTCTTCAGGCCATCTCTCGCGCCCCTCGAGTTCATATGATTTGTCTGATTCTGCTCCCCAGCCCGGATGCCCGCAACCATAACCCATTAGCCGGCCCGGGGCATACATAGGAATATGCATCATAAGAATATAAGGAGTATCTCCCCTGGAATTATTCCTGAAAAACTCCAGCTGCTCAGGTAATATCTCGTAAGTGGAATTATCGATGGCCAGTATTTTTATACCATTAATTTCGTATGATGCCATCATCGGGTCATGCCCCTGATAAAGAGGTATTAAACGTTTCTTTGTCCATATATCACGCAGCTCTTTCCTGCTCCCCTCCATACCTTCATAATGCCAGTCATGATTGCCGGCTATATACATATATGGAATACCGCAATTGTTTACTTTCTCAAGAACCCATTCTATTGCTGCCTCAGAAGGAAAGCTGAATATATCACCCGTCATTGTAATAAAATCAGCCTTCTTCCCAACAGCCATTTCCAGTGTTTCTTCAAAACACCTTACCGGATCAGTGTACTCACCCGTTCTGAAGTGCTTTGTTGAATTATACGCTCCTGCCATTCTTTTACTGTATAGCTGAAAGGGTATACCCCTGTCATCATCCATCCAGAGATGGGTGTCACTGATATGGATAATTTTCAAAGGTGAGGATATTTCATCCAGGTAAAATGAAATAATATTATCATCAACTGAAACTGTGCCATTTTGAAATATATCCTTTTTTGATTCTTTAAAAATTCCGGCTAATGGATTGGCAGTTAAAAATATTCCAAGATTAGCTGAGAATAATGTACTAAAAAAACTACGTCTTTTCATAGTGATTCTATTAATGACCGGGAATCATAAAGATTACTAATAATGGTCTGATGCATACTACTCACTCATCCAGGCCAGGCCTTATAAAGCTGCGGGCATCCGGAAATCTTTTTTCTGCTTCTGACCTTATTTTGGACAATTTTATTAGGAAGTGAAGGATAGCATCTTCATGCTCCGGTCTCTCATTCATAATAATTCCCCAAGCTGCTATTGACCTGTCAATAGCAATTAAGGCTACTTTGGCCGATCCGTCACTGTCATCTTTCATATATTCATTCATGTCAGTCCTATCGTCTGATTTCAAAGCACGTTCCAGCTTAACAGAAATAAAGAACAAATAAAAGCACACCACCTCAAGTGCATCGTGGTATTCCTTCTTCTCATCCGGGTATAGCTTGAGAGAATTGATCTTTATTATGCCGGTTTCCGGTTCAACTGATTCAAACCAGTCGTGTGTTTCCCTTGAAGCTTCATATGCATAAGCGGTCAGGGAATCCGTAAATGGCTCATCCCTCTCATACTTCATTTCATCTTCAGGTATTTCCGAAAGGTCAATACCCATTTCCCCGGCCATCTCATCTAGCATAAGCATGGTGGCTTTCAGGTTATTGGTAATATACTCAACAGTATCCTCATCACTCATACTTTCATAATCAGGACTGTTGACATAACTGAAGCATTTAGACCTAAAGGCGCACTTCTCACACCAGCGGTCACAGTAATTGTAAATACCTTCAATAAATCCACCCTTTTTTGCAAGTTCAAGGGTTCTCTTTTTTATTTCTTCAGGTGTTTCCATATGGCAGCGATTTTATTGGTTAAACAGCTTATCTAAAATATATATTGTCAATATAATATCAAAAAAAAAGTGCCGGGAAGAATATGTATTTAGTGTTTGATTTAAGAAGTCCTTATTCACCCCCTCCAGGGGTGTCGGGTATTGTTGCATACTTCTTATCCCCGGGTACAACCGGGGCTATTACTATTAACCCACTCCGTGGGTTTGCAGGGTGCAGGGAGCAGGGTGCAGGGAGCGGGAATATGTATAATACCCTGCCCCATGCTCCATGCCCTATGCTATAAAACCGGGAACATTAAACACGGAACACGGAACTACTTAACCCTCACGGGGTGATTATTGAGTATCTAAAATTTGTTTTAATCACTAAATTTCTTAAATTTTCAATGTCTTAGTGCTGAGTATAAATAAATTCCAAGATCATGAAAAAATATAATATCATATACCTGGTGCTGGTATCAGCTATTATAGTATTTGCCTGCAAAAAGAAAGAAGAAATGAGTGAACGTTTTAAGATCCTTACCGGCCAGGTATGGACAACCGACAGCCTGCTTGTTGACGGAGAGGATGCAAGCGGTCCGGGGGAATTACTGGAGAAAATGGCCGGCGATGCTGAATTCCGGGCGGATGGAACAGGCTATTTCGGTCAGTACACCGGCACCTGGTATTTTACGAATAATGAGACACAAATTACAATTCGCTCTGATTCACTTGCTTTCCCGCTAACATCTAATATTGCTGAACTTACCTGGCAATCATTCAAGATTACAACAAGCTACCCGACGGCAGTACCGGGTGTTAACCTGGCAATAAGGATTTCATTCAAACCAAAATAAGATGTATTTATGCGTCTTTATATCTCCTTCATAATATTAATTTTTTGCGTTTATGCACCCATAAATGCAAATAATTGCATTATCAAGGGAACGGTATATGACGCCAGCACTCGGGAGTCCCTTCCGGGTGTCAATATTATTTACGGCACTGATCAGGGTACCACCACCGACAACGAAGGGAAATTTATATTAAGCCTGCCTCCCGGAAGAACATTGGTTACCTTCAGATATGTAGGGTATAATACAGTTATAAAAACTTTCAATCTCACTGAAAATGACACAGTCAACATAGATATCCTATTGATTCCTGTTATTAATGAAATAAATGAGGTTGTCATAACTGCAGGCAGGTCAGAACAACGTATTGCAGACCTGACTGTTTCAATGGATATTATAAAACCATATATTCTTAATCAGAACCATTCGGTAAATGCCGAGGAAATTCTTAATAAAACAACCGGTATTGAGATCCTTGACGGACAGGCATCTGTAAGGGGAGGCAGCGGCTACAGCTACGGTGCAGGAAGCAGGGTGCTTGCATTAATCAACGGACTGCCTGTTCTGTCAACCGATGCAGGAAATATCAAATGGGGTACACTCCCCATGGAGAATATCGCCCGGATAGAGGTTATAAAGGGAGCCTCTTCGGTGCTGTACGGATCGTCAGCATTAAACGGCGTTATTAATTTCATAACAGCCGAGCCGGGACCTGAGCCCCTTACCAGGATATCTGTTATGGCAGGCATCTATGATAAACCGTCAAATAAAAACTGGGTGTGGTGGGATACACCCAGGATAACACAAAGCGTTTCATTCTCTCATTCCGGGAAATATAATAATACAAAAATAGGTGTCGGCACAAGGGTCTCAAACGATAACGGGTACAGAAGGCTTAATGATGAGACCTTTGGACGTATAAACCTTAATGTCAGGCATAACAGTGAAAAATATAAATCGCTTTCATACGGCGCAGCACTCAATGCCACATATACAGCTAAAAATGATTTTCTGCTCTGGGAAGATGCGGAAGCAGGTGCGTTGAAGCAGAATGAGTCAACAGCTATGGAATTCAGGGGAACTTCGATAGCTATAGACCCATTCGTCTCTATAAACAAAAATGACCGCTTCAGGCACGATTTAAAAATGCGATTACTTTCTAATATTAATAAATTACCCGATAACAGTAACAATAACAGTGATTCGCATTCAATATATTCTGAATACCAGTTCAGTTTTGACAGCTCGGAAAGATTCAAGCTTATATCCGGTCTGTGTCAGCAATACAGTATAATAAACTCGAATTTCTATGGTGACCATGACGGCCTGAATATAGCGGGGTATACACAGGCTGAATTTCGTCCGCTCGAGCGATTAAATGTAGTGGGAGGTGTCAGACTGGAGCAAAATATTCTTGACAGCCAGGCTGACAATCTTGTTCCTATCTTCAGGTTTGGGCTCAACCTGAGAATACGTGAATCCACATTCCTGCGTGCTTCATACGGGCAGGGCTACCGTTATCCATCTATAGCCGAAAAGCATGCCTACACCACTGTCGGATCTATTAAAATCATACCCAATCCGGAGATAAGATCAGAGTCAGGGTGGAGTTCGGAGATCGGCATAAAACATGGTATCTCAACTGCTACAATGAGCGGGCAGGCAGATATCTCGGTTTTTTATTCCCAGAACAGTGATATGATCGAATATGTCTTTGGATGGTATGAAGATCCTGTTACAGAAGTTTACAGCTATGGGTTCCGTCCGGTAAACATTGAGAATTCAAGAGTATACGGGGCAGAATTTGAATTTATGCTGAACAGGAGTTTCGGCAGCTTTAATACCACTGTCAGGGCAGGATATACCTTTATGTACCCTGTCGAGTTTAATGGTGTTACCGGGAAAAATACAGGTACATATTTAAAATTCAGGCGAAAACATGCTGCAGAATTTTCAGTGTCGACTATTTACAACCGTTTTGAAACCGGTTTAAACTTTTATATAAAATCCAGGATACTTGCTATCGATGATGTTTTTCTTAATCCGCTTACGCGTGAGGACATACTTCCCGGATTCTATGATTACTGGACAGAGAAAAATACCGGTCACTTCGTAATTGACATACATGCCAGGTACAGGTTTAATTCTACGTACGATTTATCTTTCTCGGTTAAGAATCTCACCAATACCGAATATATGGGTCGCCCGGGGGATATAATGCCACAGAGATACTATAGCCTGCAGTTTGGGGCGAGGTTTTGATATAAGGTTGAAGATCAACGATTTTAGATTTAAGAAATGGTTGATTAACTGCTCCGTCGCTGTTGACCTTCAACATTGTTTAATCTTTTATACAACGAATTGAATATCCTGTACTTTTGCGATTATAATCCCTGTTAACTCCGGTATTATCATAATTAATGGATCTAAACCAAGACATATCTTCGTCATAGCTTGAATTACTCCACCAGTAGCCCTCCATACCCTCATCAACATGTGACGCATAGCTCCAATGTATTTGGCCACCTGGAAGAGCTGTAAAATCACTTTCACCAAAAGAGGGGTTATTTTCCAAGGCCCCATCTTCCCAGATGAAAGAATATTGTGCCAATATGCTGCCTATGTCAGTGCCTCTAAGGCCTGTATTATCAGCATCTCCCTGACTCATTCCAAGAAACATTTCAAGTTGTTTCCATTCATCATCCGAAGGCAGGTGCCAGCCATCAGGGCAGGCATCAATGGCAGCAGGCCAGTTATACAGTGCACCATAAGTTTTATAATTATCAGAAGCTTTTGCATCATTAACATCGGTTCCATAGTATTCGTAGACATAGTAAATAGGGTTTGTAGCGCTCGAAATCCCCGAACTAACTTCCGGAAGATAAGCAAGGTTATCTGCCATCCATATCTGCTCACCCATTCTTACCCAGTCATATTCATGACCTCCTTCTCTCGGGTCGTTAAATACTCCACTCTGTGGCCATTGGGTATCGAAACTTAGCTCCTCCCCATATGATGTGCCAATTGTATTGGTAGCATAAGCCCGTACATAATAAGTGGTTCCCGGGTCAAGGCCGGTCAGGTCACCTACAAATAATCCCAATCCTAAACCATTATCTGTGTAGCTATCTGCAATTGTCGGATTAGGAACTGTCGACCAGCATATTCCTCGCATTTTAATATCTTCCCCACCATCATCAGTGACCTCACCCCCGCATTGAGCAGTAGTCTGTGTTATATTATGTATTGCTGTGGTTATCACAGTAGGTTCTGTGGCAGCAAGGGTAACAAACGACTTCTGATCGCCATAAAAAACCTCATCGTGACTCTGGGCGAAGGCCTTAATATAATAAGTAGTATTTGGAGATAATTCGGTTAAAAACTCCGAAAATCTCCCCGGTGAGTTTTTAGGGCCCAATTCCATCTTATTATCAGCCAAGGTTGGATTCTGTGACGTTGACCAGCAGAAACCATGCTGGGTAATACCATCTTCACCAATATCAATAATACTACCCTGTGCTGTGCAGGATCTGTAAGCAACATCGGTTACTGAATCGGTTGTAACCTCTATTATTCTGTTCGGTTCAAATTTCTTACAGGCAAAAGGAAGGAACAATAAGAAAGAAAGAATAAAGGTTAAAACGAAAGTATGAGATAGAATTAGTCTTCTATAGTAGCTCATATTATTATTAATATATGTTAATAATCTTACTCTCTTCTAATAAATATGAATTCTCCTCCCTGATCTCCTACATTCTTGATTTCTCCATACTGGGGGACTGCATCACTGTTATTAATAACTGCTATCCTGATGCTGCTGAATAGTTGCTCTGATGACAGGTATTTTTCAGTATTATCCGTCAGTCTTTCACACAGAAATTTAATAAAAGAGCTGCGGTCAGGCACCTCCTCTTTCATTGTGCCACTGGTCATTGCTTTTCGGCTCGGCAGCTCATAAAGTTTCTGAATGGCTTTCTCTGCTTCAGGAAAGGCCTTTCTTGATTTAAATATTGATCCCCCGAAACATGCATCGGTTATCAACAAAGTATGTTTTGATTTTATTTCCTTTAAATAATCAACAAGTGTACTGTTACGAAACCAGTCTGCCTTACTGTTACGTCTTGCATCTGAAGGGAGCCAGTAACCTATATTGGCATCTTCATCCCACCAGCCATGACCGGCATAAAATATTAGCATGTTGTCATTAGGAGTAATCAAGTCAGCAAATTCATCAAGAGCATTTACAATATCTCTGCGCCTTGCATCTCTGATTAATTTCACATTTTCTTTTTTAAAGATATATTCACCTGTTAATATATCATATATTCTTTCGGCGTCAGATATCGGATTATCCAGAGGCAGGATGGTCGGATCTTCATAATTGTCTATGCCAATTATAAAACCATAATATTTTGATTCTTCCTCTACTATTTCAGCAAGAGTTGGTTCAGGAGGAGTATATTCAATTAGAAATCTCCTTTCAAGGGAATTGTATTTTTTATCAAGAACAATTACCGGAATCAAGTTTTCACCGGGTTCCAGGAATAACCTCCTGGAAAACATTCCGGTTTCAGTAATTTCACTGATCTCCGAATTAATAATAACAGAAGCAATACCACTTGCATCTATAGCTCTCCCAATAAGATTTATTTCTGGTAAAGTGCTCACGAATTTCGTGCCTTCAGTAATATCCGGTGAAATTATTTTAAGTTCCGGGCAGGTTGTATCCGGGATCTCTGCTATTTCCTTTTTTGCTTTTACGTTCAGCTGCAGGTACGATTTCTCGCTTTTAATCACCTGTGCCTGAATTAAAGAAAAGCAGAAAAGAAAAGTCAAACTGAACATGATATGTTTTAAGCTCATATCTTCCAGGGATTAATGGTTGTTATTTGTTGCTAAAAAGTATATGTGACTGTTACCATTTGTACACGCATTGATGGTTGATAAACCGGATAAACTGAGATTTTTTTTGTCTGGCCATAATTTGGTTCCATATTTAGCTTTGAGGAACCGGCAATAGTCCATATTAAATCAATTATCCAGATACCTGCCGCCGTATATGCTAATATTTCTGACAGGTTATCCTCCTTTACCGAGTTATTATAGAACGTATCTCTTTCACCTGCATCATATGCATCGAGATAATTGTCATAACTTGAAACAGCCTTCCTGTTGTAAACAACAGAAGCGCCAATACATCCGTATCCCGCCACTCCCTTTAGCCAGTGTGGCTTACCTTTATTTATCCGTGATAATCCCCAGCCCGGAAATACCACTGACTGGGCAACCACAGCAGCCCGGCTTATTCTCCTGTCCTGTTGAATAATGTCGGCTGTTTCAGTAACAGTAACTATTTCCGCATTTATCTGAACATAGATTCCGGATTCAGGATAGACACCATCAGCTGCATAATCCCATGCTATCATTTTATTATTACCTCCTCTTACATTCTCTCCTACATCGCCACTTAACGACAGGGCCGGTATATAATTCCCGGTTGAATCCGTAATTTCAATCCATATTCTGAAAAGATCGCTTTGCACACTATTAAGAATATCATAGTGAATATTAATGTGGTCACCTTCAATCTGAAGACGAGGTTTTGAAATCTTTGCTTTTGTTTGTGCATGACAAACGGGACCAGTCAACACTAATGTCAGGGAGAATACGAATATGAATATGCTTTTCATATGCTGAAATATTGTTCTTAACTCAAAAAGTATGATTATGAGGTATATGCAAATTACAAAAAAACATAGTTCTATGAAAATGATTTTTGCATTAAATGATCCCCGGGGATGTGCAAGGGTCAGGGGGCAGATGTAAGAATACCGTACCCCACACCCCCTGCCCCCTGCTCCCTGCTCCCTGCTATAATACATTGAAGTATTGCAGGGCAGCCAGGCACCCACCTGTCAGGATGCCTACCGTGAAATTATCATCCATGCTGAAAGAGAAGAGTTCTGCGAGGGTGGCGCAGAGGGCTCCGATCATAAGGTATGTGAAGCTGAAACCGAATATCAGCATCAGTATATAACCTGCTATAATACAACCGGTGAGAAACCCAAGTGAGCCTTCAAGGGTTCGGTTGTGAATGATTACCCTCTTACCGTACTTCAATCCTATAAGCTTGGCTGCCATATCACCGAATATGATAAAGACAAGGCACAGATAAGCTACATTTGCCTGAAATATTAGAAAGACAATAAATATAGCCACAAGAAATGATGTCATGGATGAAAACCTCTGGAATTCGGCTTTCTTAAAGAACAGTGACAATTCCTTCCTTGAGAACAGGCGGTACAGGTCAGTCAGAATAAAGATTATGGAAAGTACACCCAGCAGGTACAAAAGAAATGTGTGCCCCAGGTAGATATTAATCGGTATAAACAGAAGTGCTAACGGGCGGGCAATAATCCTCCATTTTTTCAATTCCACCCTTCTATCAAGAGTGAAGACCCGTTTGCCTTTTGCCATCCAGATAGTAAATGCCAGCAATGCAAGCAGTACGATAAAAACAATTACTATTATGATATTTATACCAAAATACAAAGGCAGGGTAATGAGCATGAAAATAAAAAGGATTATTGCAGGAACCAGCACATTTCTTGCAGCTACCAGCGGAAGAAGGATGATCAGAGCTGTAACCAGTATCAGATGAATATTCTGTTCCATTTAATGCTTTTGTGATAATCAGATTGTTTCGTTTCTTGTTATCCTCGCACTAACCACCTTTCTGTTAATAAAAAATATATAAGCTGACATAGCTATGACGCCTGCAACAACATACCATGGATATTCCCCCACTTTTATGGTGTCGAAAAGGTAGGTATCCAGAAGCAGGTTACTTAAGATCAACATTATTGGGGCTAGCGGGACAAAGATCATTGGTGTCAGCATCCCTATCGAGTATTTTTTCTTCCTGAAAAATACCTGGACTGTCAGGAATGCGAGGACCAGAGAAATAAAAAATTCCACTGGGATGAAGAACATATATATCCCGATAGAGGTTGCCAGTCCCCTGCCCCCTCTTAACCCGAAGTAGATTGGCCAGCAATGTCCTGTAATGACAGACATACCTGTCAGGAAAAGGGCAAAATAGTCTGTGTAATGATCTCCAGTGAAAAATAACAACCTGGCCAATACCAGCGGCACCACTCCTTTAGCCAGGTCGCCCAGCAGGACCAGGGCGGCCCACCCTATTCCAACCTCCCTGCCTACATTGGCAGTCCCGGGGTTCTTATTTCCAACCGTCCTGATATCAATTCCTTTGACCCACCTTGAGATAAGTATGGCAAAACTTATACTGCCGGCCAGGTAACCAAGCGCAAGGGATAGAAAAAGAAATAAAAAATACATAAACCCCGGATTTGTAATCTGAAATTTACGAAAATCCCGGTACCTGAGGCAACAGGGATTGAGATTATTTTAAGCAATAAGATTATTTCTTCAGAAGGTCCCTTATTTCGGTTAACAATACTTCCTCTTTTGAAGGAGCAGGAGGTGCAGCTTCTTCTTCCTCCTTCTTTTCAAGCTTCTCCTTCATCTTATTGTATCCTTTAACAACAAGGAAGATGGCAAGGGCAACAATCAAAAAGGTTATGATAGTGTTTATGAACAGGCCATAACTGATGGCCACCTCAGGAACGACAGTATCACCATTCATAGTTGCTCCTTTCAGTACGACTTTGAGATTAGAAAAATCAACATTGCCGAGCAATAAACCCAGGGGAGGCATGATAATATGATCGACGAGAGATTTTACTATGGCACCAAAATAGAGTGCCATTATCAAACCGACAGCCATTTCCATGACATTGCCTTTGCTGATAAACGTCTTGAATTCTTTAAACATAATTGCTCAAGTTTTAAAAGGTTAGTTAAAAGGTAAATATAGATAAAAATAGAATTTTCAGGATCCTCTCCTGTTAGGATGCCGGGCAGGTAATAGAGTACATTTATAAGGCCGCGGGTGGATCACCGTTTTAACGAAATTCTTCAGACAGGATTAGCAGAAGAATCTTCCAAGGCAGCTATTTCCGTTTCTAAGGTAACCGACTCTGCTCTAAGGGTATCAGATATTTCTATCCTTGCCTCCTGGTCTTTATTGTCACAGTGACCACGTATCTTACACACATACAGGTTAGAGGCTATTATTATCCAGATAATCAATAGCAAAAAGAAAAATAGACTTAATCGCTTCAAATAAAAGTCACACTTTAAAAAGTTCTTTAAAACTATACTGATTCACCACACTTCTGATTATTTTATAAAAGCTGTCTTTCAGATAACCGTGCTTTTCTTTTATAGCTATCCTGTACTTATCCAGGTTATCGTCATCTGCAGTCTTATAATTACCTGATTCAAAGATGTCAGCGAGCTCAAACATTTCATCCAGAATAAAACGGTTTGCCTCCTTTTTAAGCTGTATCAGGTCGTTTGAAAGATAATCTATCCTGCTGTTTCTTTCATTAAAGAAATTATAAACATTAATGAAATTCCTGGCCCAGCCTGAAGTATTTAATAGTCCTTCATTATCCTGCAACCAGTCTGAAAAAATATCAAAAGCAAAACTATAGTAATCATCGATGGATCTCTCGAGGAAATCATAATCCTGCATACCGGATTTTATCTTCAGCCGTCCCTGCTTTTCAAGTTGTGCTTCCACCTTTGTTGCAAAATGGGGCATCATCTTCAGGAATGTTACTGACATATATCCATCGGCACAAAGCGTATCCAAAAATGTCAGATTTGTTCTTATTGAATCAAATGTTGAATCAGGCTGAAAAAGCATGAATCCGTAATCAATACCTATTTCAAGGTTTTTCAAATTATCAACACCTTTCAAAGTATCTTCGACACTTAATTTTTTATTCATCTTCCTTAATCCCTCATTTGTTCCATCCTCAATACCAAGGAACACCTGGTACAGGCCATGATCTTTCATCATCCCGAAAACTTCATCATCAACTTCATCAGGCCTGCAATTGATTTTCCACATTATCTTTCCCTTGAGGCCATTCCTGGATAATCCCTTACAGAATCTTTTTACCCAGCTGCTATCATTATCATACTTAACTGGAAAGTCATCATCTTGAAAGAGAAACACTAAACACCCTTTTTCATTATACAGGTATTTCATTTCAGCAATAACCTTTTCGGGGTTGCGGATTCTTTTATACGGTCCCGGCGGAGGGCCATAAAACTCCCTGATATCACAGAATACACAATCATGAACACAACCTCTGCCTGCAAGTATTGTACTATATGTTTTTCCCAGTGCATATTCCTCAGGTTTACGTCTTACAGGCCATGGAAAATTATCCAGGTCAGGTTCCAGGGGCCTCAGGTCATTATGAACCAATTTGTCATTTTCTATATATGAAATTCCTTTGATTCTTTTCCATTCTTTCCCTGATCCCAGGGCTTCAACCAGCTCAAGAAGTGTATATTCACCTTCAAACCTGACAAGTGAATCAAGTTCAGGGATAATATCAAATAATTCCTGCGGCCTGAGGCTGGCAAAATGTCCCCCGGCAGTAAAATGACATTCAATACCATTATCCCTGAGATATTTAACCAGGTAAATAAATGCATTAATGTGATACTGGAAAATAACAGAAAATCCCAGGAGTATGGGTTTAAGCTCCTTTATTTCTTCCAGGATGCAATCCCGTGGCTCCAGGAAATTGATAATTTTTGAGTTATAACCTTTATCTGATAACACCGATGCCAGGTAACCCACCCCGAGATTATCACGTTCCTCAAAGGCAATAAAAACTACATTATTATCTTTCATAATAATCCCGTTAAGTATTTGAGCGAAAGACGAAATACTTTTAAGTAATAGCCAGTGTAACTAGATTACTTGGATTCCACCTCTCTTCCAGAAGCTCCATCCACTATTTTATCTATATTCTCATAATGCTTATGTCTTATCCGGTAACATTCCTGCTCATACCTGAGGCATTCTTCCCACAATAATTTATGTGTTTCACATGAAAATTCGCTGACTGCTGGTGGCGGAGGGCATGGGCGGTTGTGCATTACCCAATCTTGTGTCCATGACATGATTAATAGATTTAAATTGTTAATAATATGTTAGTTAAGAGTAATGTTCTCGTCAGTTCTGGTTCAGAAGTTTTAATATCCTTTCGCTATTACGGATCTCCTTAAAGTCAGGGTCAAGATATACCAGGTGTATTGAGAAGTAAGATCCTATACCTGCAAGCTTCTCAATTAGATTAATACAAAGTTCTTCCTCCGCTACAATGCAATATATCCTGGCAAGATCATATAGCCTTTCGTAACCTCTCATCGCATCTTCTTCAACAGGCATTATTTCAGTAGCCCTGATGCCATATTTAACAGCGTTTGTTTTATCTCCGATCCCGGCAAAGGCAATTCCGAGCTTACTGAATGCTTCAGAATCTTCAGGCTCAAACTTTATCTCATTCGTAAAATAATATATTGCTGCCTGATAATATTTCAGGGCTTTATTCCGGTAGCCGCAATGCGTATAGATCATTGCCTTCTGGAGCAATGAATCTCCATCCGGTTCAGATTCATCGGGGTATGCAATACTGATATTATTCAATGCCGACTCACAATTACCATCGTACATATCAAGCCTTGCCAGGATATAATGGATATCATATCCGGTCATTTTATGGTTCGCATCCATGATGGCCCTTGCCTCTTTTGTATCCCCGCTCAACCTAAGGACAGATTTAGCTTTATTATTATAAGAAGCAGGCCATTCCGGGAGGGTTTCAATTGCAAGATCATGACATTCTATTGCTTTCTCAAAATCATGCAGGCAATCAAATGAAAGACCAATATTTGTATAGTACAGTGCATTGGCTGGGTTTCTTTCCATAGCCTCAGTTGAAAGAGAAGCTACTTTTTCCCAATTATTCATTCTTCTGTACACCAGTGACAGATAAAAAAGACAGTCAACATTATCCGGTTGCTTTTCCAGTGCACTCTCAAAATATTTGAGTGCATTCTCATAATCCCATAAACCATAATAACAGTAAAAACCCATAGCGATATCAGCTTCAACGAGGTCCGGTTTGATACTTACAGCTTTCTCAATATCATCCCTGCATTTTTCCAGGTGGCTCTTATCATAGTATTCCGTATAATAACCCCATGATCTTGTTTTTGCCCTGTTTGCATAGGCTGCTGCAAAATCAGGGTCTATTTGAATAGCCTGTGTATACAGATCAATTGCCTCATCAAAAACTGACAATTCGGTTTTCCTGTTGCCCAGTTCATAAAGATACAGTGCATTCTGCGCGATGGCAGATCCTTTGTACGCAATAAAAGATGCTGTTGGTGAACCCGGGATTTCATTTATGCTGGCTCTTTCCTCCAGTGACAAGAATGTCTTCAGTCTCCTGGCAACGCTCCTTGATATTTCAGGACTGATGGCTGATATTTCTGTCCAGTTATCTCCCAGGGAATAATCATGTGACCATAATATTCTCTCATCCTCTGCTACAATCATCTCCATCGTCAGTCTTTTAATTCCGTCAATCTCTACAGCCTTCCAATCGATAAGAATTGTTGCATCCAGGTCTTTACCCATTTTAACATAATTCTTGTTGCCTTTCCTGTATTTTTTTGTTAACCTCCATGGTAATACATTGAAGTTATCAATCTTGCTTAAACCCACTGCTATCTGGTTACCTATATAATCAAATACAATGGATTCATATTCAATTGGTATAATATCTGTAAACGGGAGAACTGCCAGGTTTTTTTCGATTTTCCCTAATTGTTCTGCCTTGACATTATCAATAATATTGAATGATAACAGACCAATAATGACAATTACACTTACGAAGGTTGTTAACCTGTAAGTCTTTATCTTTTTATTAACCAGTGGAAGCTCCGGTTCTTCCAGTGGTTCAGTTTTCACAATCCCTCCCGGCGTGATGTCATATATCCATGAGAACACTACAGCAATCACTAAGCCAATCCCCAACAATATTACCACCCATTGTGGAACACGTTCTATACCAAATGCATTGCATATAATCTCGGCTGCTTCCAGCAGGACCAGTGCAGTAGCTCCATAAGCGACAATCCCCATTATAACTTTCCTGCGCCTGAGCTCCTTCCAGAATCTGATAAATTTTGCCGGTTCCATGTGCCAGGTCGAGTTAGTCGAACTGAAATTTCGGACTTTTATGCCATTTATCCAAAGAAATATTTGATCTATTGATATTTGGACTTGTAGATACACAAAGTATCAGGCTCCTGAATATGTATAATTCAGGCAAAGAAGATCATTCTTTGAAGCTTACGTCACCACCCTTGTTTCATGGTAGCGGGAACATTCAACAGGAATGAGGTCTATTCTCCCCTGCCTTTGCGGAAGAACTCTTCCAGGGGCTTGTTTTCTGAGCTGAGTGCATCTTCAAGGGTTCCTTCAAAAATTACCTTTCCTTCATCAATAAATATTATCCTATCTGCTACCCTGAATATACTGGAAACCTCATGTGTAATCATTATGATGGTTATACCGAGTAATTTCTGAAGGTTCAGTATCAAATTGTCGAGGGATGCCAGTGATACGGGGTCGAGTCCCGAGCCGGGTTCATCACAAAAGAGTATAGGCGGATCCATAATAATAGCCCTTGCAAGTGCTGCTCTCTTAAGCATTCCCCCACTGAGGCTTGATGGTAGCATATTATATGTGCCCTCAAGGTTTACCAGTCTCAGTTTCAGTTTCACCATTCTTTCAATCATATCACCGGGAAGGTCAGTATGTTGTTGCAGTGGCAGCGCGACATTTTCTCCTACGGTCAGCGAGTTCAGCAATGCTCCGTTCTGATAAAACACACCCAGCTTTGTATAAAAATGTTTCTCTTCACCCTCACTTAAATGAGATGGATTCACTCCCATCACCGAAACCGCATCCAGTGCACTCGGGTACAGTCCAAGAAGGTGTTTCAGCAGAACGGTTTTTCCGGATCCGCTACTTCCCAGTATGACAGTTACATCTCCGTTGTTAGCATGGAAACTGACATTTGACAGTATAACTTTATCATCAATTATTGCTGTCAGCCCGTTAACTTTTATGACTCTGTCATTATCCATGTTAGCTATAATGTAATTCTTAGTAGAAAATCAAGCCCATTATACTGTCTGCAACGATAACAAGTGAAATTGCAACAACTACTGCCTGCGTGGTTACTTTGCCCACAACATCGGCTCCCTGCTTTACTCTGAATCCAAAGTAGCTTCCTGTGATAACTATCAGATATGCAAACACCAGGCTTTTTATAACCCCGAAAAGTATATCTCTCATAAGAAATGCTTCCTGCATCCTGTGAATAAACACCATTGGTGAAATATCCAGGGATGTGACTGCAATTACCAGTCCTCCTGCTATACCAAGAACATCGGCGACAATTGTTAAAAAAGGCATTGTTATAAGTGCACCATGCATTTTGGGCACGATAATAAAACGTATCGGGTTAAGGCCCATGGTTCTCAGGGCATCAGTTTCGTTGGTCACTTTCATTGTAGCAATTTCAGCAGCTATGGATGATCCGCTTCGACCCGCTACCATAATTGCAGTTATCAGTGGGCCCATCTCACTCATCATAGCTATGACGGTAAGGTCAACTATGTATATGTTAGCACCGAATGAACGCAACTGCGCTGCTGATTGAAGGGCCAGTACCAGGCCTATAATAAATGACATTGCGCCCACTATCAACACTGCATTTACTCCAATGAGAACGGCCTGGTTAACAAATTCTCCCTTCCGGCGCGTTTGCCTGTAAAAAAGATCGGTTACCGACCAGTATGTGATATCAGCTGCCAGCTGAAGGAATGTTGCTATAATATCATTGTATATAGATGCAGCAAAGGCTCCCAATCCTTCAAAAAAACCGACTCTGGCAGCAGGTCCTTCTACCGGTTTATCTTCCCGGCTGAACAATTCAAGCTTTCGTTTGATATCTTCCGATCCCCCTTTTATTTCAACATTTATCCCCTTCTCAACTAACCGATCCCGCAAATAATATATTGCTGTAACCCCTGCACTATCAACAAAAGTCATACTATCAAGGTCAATTATGAGAATATCATTCTTAAAGTCACCTATCGCTTTCTCAATCTCATAAAGTGAATCATTCAATTCACTGATAGTAAACCTTCCCCTTAATTCAAGGATGTTATTTTCAAGGTAATAAGTTGTTTCTTTCTTTTCTCTTCCTGTCACAGGGGGCAATATTTATCAGGATATACAATTATTGTTCACTACTAAAGAATATTTTTTCGTTTACCATGATAAGATTAGCAAAAACCTCTAGTTCTTCAAACAGTATATTGCTAACTTCACTGGCAAATACATTAATATTCTTTTGTTCAAGAGGCTCTGTCCTGTCAGCCTGATGCCTTACCAGGATACTGTCGCTGCTATTCAGGAGCAGTACAAATTCAATGTTAACATGCGCTGAGAACGATTTATCAATCTCAATTATTTCCAGATCATTTACCGATGTTTCGAGAATATAGTCAGGAATAGACCTGGTGTACCTTGTGGAGACATTTTCGAACAGCTTTTTATTTTGTATGTATTCATGCAAGATCTCCCTGATTGCCTCATCCGGTCTTACTGCCCACTGATGATACATATAATATGTTATCTCATTGGATTTGTTACGATTTACTATCTGGTTCTTTTCGTAAACAGGATTAATATCAACCCGGCTTATTTCACATTTACCCGGTATTGCCTTGAATGTATCGGGAATAACAATAGATGTATCTTCCGGGATCTCAAGAGTATAATATTTTCTTATTATAGTCTTTTCTGACATGCAGGAGATTAACATGATTATGAAACTGACAGATATGATGCTATATGGTTTCATTATATATTTAGTTAACATTGTTTCAGTCTATCAAAAGCCTATTTTTTTAATC
>Ga0272441_10005686_pt1 | contig 21446 bp, 19 predicted proteins | sample SSMProp6N_FD_193582 | JGI IMG/M metagenome (GOLD analysis project Ga0272441, IMG submission 193582) | Marine sediment archaeal communities from Little Sippewissett salt marsh, Falmouth, MA, United States - SSM-Prop-6N | ecosystem: Environmental > Aquatic > Marine > Wetlands > Sediment ... | reverse complement strand
GGTGCCGATGGCTTTGGTTACCGACCTTCACCGGATGGTCGAGGTATGGTCAAGATCCCTCAGATCGGAACGGTTGAGATTGGAGACGGTGTTGAGATTGGCGCAGGCAGTTGTGTCGACCGGGGTAAGTTCAGTGCCACCTCTATTGGCAACGGTACGAAAATAGACAACCTCGTTCAAATTGCCCACAATTGCAGAATAGGCCATTCCTGTGTGATGGCTGGACAGTCCACCTTGGCTGGATCCGTAACTTTAGGTGATGGCGTGATTATGGGAGGGCGTTCGATGGTTTCAGATCATGTCACCATCGGTGCCGGGGCGAGGATTGGTGGAAACGCCGGCGTCATCAGTGATGTGGCACCGGGGAAAACCCTTCTTGGGATGCCTGCCGACGACCATCGACAGACGTTACGGTTATGGGCAGCACAAAAACAACTTCCTGCTCTTATTCAACGGTTAAAAAAGAAATAACTGCGTGATCTTTGAAGGTTGCTGATATATTGAGATAATTACCAGCCCAAATAAAGTGCAGATAACAAAACCGGTATTGTCAGATCAAGTAAATATAGGCTGACAAGATTGTCAGGCACCTTCATTTTTGCCGATCGGCCACAGGGCATTATTCACCTGATTGGTGGGCGGGGTAGTTCTTTTGGCGGTACACTTTTATTTTCTTGAATATGTATCTCAAACCCTCAACGCCTTTGGTTTTTTCTCCCGAAATTTCCAAGTAGGTACCAGGTGCTGCTTCTTTTGGCTTTTTAGAAATCGCTATTCGTTCATGATCAGGAGATTTTGCAATTATCGTTTGGGCAACCGATGTAATGGCAAAACTACCACATTCTTCACATTCAAAGCGACCAATGGTGGTGACCCAGAATGGGGGATTGATAAATTCGGCAGATTTCCCGCACAACGGGCATTTCTTCAACGGCATCGCGTCCCCTTATGACTTGACTTTGTCGTACTTTTTCAAAATGTCCTGAATAGGCTCTTCAAGGATGTCATTCGCTCGATTATCTTGTTCGGCAGCAAGCATTTTTAACCGGCGGGTAAGGTCTTTACGCAGAGTGGTTGTATATTTTTCACATTTTTCCATAAGTTTTTTTTATCACATTCAGACCTTCGTATCAATGGCACGTAAAAACGCCTTTACACTTCTATAGATATACGCGTAGCCATAAAAAAGGTTGATTCAATCAATCCCAAAATCGCCACACGAAAAAGCCAATTTCAAATTTTGCCCAAGATACCCGCAGTGGTGACGCTGTGGGGGGATTAGTGGCGACGACGGGAAAGCTGATTGTCCCGAAACGGGAAAATAAAAAGGGCAGGACCTATGGTGGGGTCCTGCCCAAAAAAATGGGGATAGAGATTCAGGGCAGCGCAGATTAAAACCAGTTCAGTGCAGGAGTGTCTCCCTAAGAGTAGATATCGGTAAGTCTACTGAATGGTCAAATCGAAAATTTCAATACCCGTGATAGATGGACGCATTGAAAACCGGATTCCCTGCTCGGCCTCACGGGTTAACCAACAGGGAGAAAGGTAGGGGCTACAATGGGCCTACAGGTGAGGGAAAAGCCGAAAGAACCTGGCATTTATTGAGTGTTCATTAACCATCACGGCAAACGGAAGGCGAACGGCAAGCATTGGAATGGGACAACATCGGCGATGTGTCGTACCCGCTTGGTCATTCAAGTATGTTACATGCTCAATCGGAACAGAACGTTTGACACGGTTTCCGCCATCCTTTAATAAGAAGCCCCAACAGAAACCGATTGGAGAGGCCCATGAAATCCTATGATCACACCGTCCGCTACAGCGTGGACAAGCCGGACATCGTTACCGCCGATGTGCTTGATCCCATCGATTATCATTACAAAGGCAAGCGGGATATCGTCATCACCATTTCCCAACCCGAATTCACCTCGGTTTGCCCCATGACCGGACTACCGGATTTCGGCACCATCAATATCCGGTATACACCGGGCAATTGGATTGTCGAACTGAAGTCCTTGAAATACTATCTGCTTCAGTTTCGCAACGTAGGCATGTTTTACGAGCACGTGTCCAACCGGATCCTCGACGACCTGGCGCAGAGGCTGAAACCCAAGATGATGGAAGTGACCGGGCAATTCACATCAAGGGGCGGATTGACCGCCACCGTTTGCGCCCGATACGAGGCGACGCCATGACTGATCTCGCTGGCGCGAAAAAAAAAGGCGTGATGTTGTCGCTGCTCGTGGCGTTGTTGTTGTCCGGATGCGGCCTTTCCTCGTCCTACCGCTCCGCGGACCAAAAAACCATTCGTGACTTTTCCGGCAGCAGCAAATACCGGAAAGCAGTCGGCGTTCTGGTACTGTCCAATGCCACCATGTTTAAGAGCGAACAGGTGGCTTCACCGTTTATGGAAGCGTTCATAACCGGCCTGGAATCGAATGCGTCCGAGGCATTGCTAATGGTGCCGGGTAAATCCGACGTTCCTCCATTTTTGTGGAACCCGCCGCGGATCGCCAACAGAGAGATCGATGTGTTCACCCTGTCGGCGCTCGCCCGGCAGGCGGGTATCAATGCCGTGGTGAGCCCCGTGCTTATGGACATTCGCCTGCGTACCCGGGATACGGGCTTCTGGTTTTTCAAGGATGTGGCCTACAGCCTTCAGGTTCAGACTGCGGCGACGGTTTTTGATGCGGCGACGGGGGCTCGTTTGGCCCTGGGAATCATGACCGATGAAGTCGATATTGACGAAGACCAGGCCCGCTTCATCCGCGACGGACAGGAAATAGAGGTGGACGATTTGGCTGAATTGGCCGAGGAGATGGGCCAAGCACTGGGCGTGCGGATGGGCGATGCCATCAAAGAAAGCCAGTGGGTATCTGCCGTGGTTTCCATCGAGGATCGATCTTGCGTCATTGCGGCCGGCAGCGAGGTGGGCATTGAAGTGGGGGATTGGTTCAGCGTGCTGGATGGCAGCGCTGTGCTGACCGGCCTGGATGGGCAGCGTTATACCTTACCCGGACCGAAAATCGGCGAAATCGCCATCAGCCGGGTGTCGCCCCGGCAATCTTTCGGCGAACCCGAATCCGGAGAAATACCTCCGGCCGGCAGTATCATAGTCCCTGGGCGATAGGTAGTATTAAAACACTATGGAGCTACTTACAATTTTGCGTCATCGGATCTGATGCAAATGACTCGGCGTATTGCCGGATCAGGTCCATGGCTTCCTTTTCTGAAGCGACAAACCGGATGGCCTGGCGGAACTGCCCGGCGTTTCGCATGCCTTTCACGAACCAGCACAACCGGCTGCGCATCATTCGGCATGCCGTTTTTTCCCCCAGATAGCTTACTGAATCCTGCAGGTAACCCATCATCATGTCGATGCGCTGACCATCGTTTGGCACCGGTGCCGGCTGCCCTTGGGCTGCCGCCAGCATCCCACCGAAGATCATAGGGTTGCCGATGGCAGCCCGCCCCACCATCACCCCGTCACAGCCGGTTTCATTTATCATGCGCAATGCATCCGCCGGCGTGGTCACATCTCCGTTGCCGATTACTGGAATGGTCAGCGCATGTTTAACCGCGGCGATGATGGACCAGTCTGCCTTTCCCCGGAAGCCCTGGGTGGCCGTTCGCGGGTGAACGGTGATCGCATCCACCCCGCAGCCCTCGGCCAGCCGGGCGATCTCCATGGCCTGTTTACCGGACGGCTCCCAGCCGGATCGGATCTTGATGGTCAGGGGGATGGTAACTGCCTTTCGAACCGAATCGAGTATGCGGCACGCCAGCGGGGCGTCTTTCATCAAGGCCGACCCCGAGTTGCTTTTCAGGATCTTTTTTACCGAGCAGCCGAAATTGATGTCCAAGACATCGGCGCCGGAATCCTGGACAATACGGGCTGCATCGGCCATGATTGGTGGATCCGAACCGAAAAGCTGCACCGACAAGGGCTTTTCCTCTGGAATGCTTTCCAGCAGTTGCACCGTTTTTTCGGAGCCGAAGACCAAGCCGTTGGCGCTGATCATTTCCGAGCAGACCAGACCACAGCCGGCCCTTTTGGCCAGCAATCGCAAGGGTAAGTTGGTAATGCCGGCCAGCGGTGCCAGCACGGTGAAGTTATCTGTTTTAACGGACCCAATTTTCATTGATGGCGCCTCCGGTCGCAGGCGGGGTTGGCATAACAGAACAGGCAGTTGTGGTGACAGGGGTGAAGGCTGTAGGAACCTACATCCACGGAAACGGTGCACGCGCACCCCGATGTCTTGCGTTGGCCGGTATCCTGACGTTGGGATACCTTGCCGCCATGAACCGCCATGATCCGTCGGCCTGAAATGCACGCGCCTGCTTTGATGGCGGATCCCGCAGGAAGCCGGGCGAGCACATTTTTTTCACAGCACAGGGCCAGCCCAATGCCCAGGGGCGACAGGACCTGTTCCATCTTCAGCAGAATTTTTACCTGTTCAGTCGGTGACGGTTCGACAAAGAGGATCCGGTCCCGGGTTCGCCGCTCAATCTTTCGATAGTGGTCCATAAAACTGGTGGTGCAGGTGCCGATGCCGCATTCGCCTGCTGCCGCCGCGATGGTTTCGAAATCATCGAGATTGGTCCCAATGGTGCCTGCTTGCGTGGTGAAGTGGCAGATGGGGTCGAAGCGCCACTGAACCGACGCGCTCCCGAACCGGTGGCCAAGCTGGCGGAGTTGGCCAAGCCGTTGATCCAGGTCCGGCACGCCCGGCTCCAGTATCGGTGACCGTGAGTTGATGGTGAAGTTGAAAACCAGGTGATAACCCATGGCCTGGAGTTGCTCGCCGTAACGGCCGACCAGGTAAGGACCGAAGTTTTTGGACCAGAACACCATGGTGTGAACCCGTTCCGGTGTTACCGTCACCTGCCTGACCTGCCGGTTGAAGGGGTTGACCACATCGATAACCCCCCGGGCCACGCGATCCATAAACCAGGCCATGTAGAAGGCGGGAATATCCGTGCGTCTGGAGACGGACAGAATCTGTTTCGGTTCACCTTTCATGACAAATTAGGGTCACGCGAACTTAGTGGTTGTGTTCATAAATACGACCACTTAGCGCTTCAGCTTGTCGGCCAGGGAGATCACGGTGGCCTTGTTATCGGAAGGTGCTGGTTGTTCACCGGGAATGTCTTCGAGCAGATTGTCCGCTTCCAATTCTGTTTCCGGGCAGACGACACACTCCAGACGCATCCGCTTTCCGTTCATGGTGAACGCGTCGCCCATGATGTAACGGTCACGCAGAATCCAGGTGACCACCTGCAGCGGAATCTGAAGCATAAGCAGCTTCACATGATACCAGTCCGGTTTGTTATCGGGAAGAATCTCTTCGATCCTGGCGAAGCTCAAGGGTTGATCCTCAAAATGGATCAGCACGATATCGTTTTCTGTGGCCATATGACGGTCCTTTGGGGTAGCCGTAACTTCTTGGCGTTAAGCCCTTGCATGAAGGCAGCGATCTACAATCTTGTTGATGAAAAAGCCAAATGTCAACGTTCGAATGCGGATCTATCCAGCGTATCGGCCATCATGTATAGGGGGCAAGGGGGGTGCTGTCAACACGCGGAAGGCGCGCGGGTTAAAAGCGTTGACCTGAAAAAGCATATGCCCTAAAATTAATATTCACTCGTTTTGCATTTGTCCGATACCAAGGAGGCCAGCCGTTGAGCCAGTATCGCATCCATCCCATTGTCATGGGAACCAAGCAGTTCGACAAGGGCATGATGACCTATCAGCAGGATTACGGAACGCCATATACCATTCCTATCTATTGCTGGTACCTGGAGGGCGGGGACAAAACGATTCTCGTGGATACCGGCGAGATGCATCCTGTCCGGTCTGACGATCGAATCAGGGCCATCGGTGGACGGATCTATACTTTCGAAGAGGGATTGGCCTTACATGGCCTGACGCCGGAGCGCATCGATATGGTGATTCACACCCATCTTCATAACGACCATTGCGAAAACGACTACAAATGCATCAATGCGAAGATCTTCGTCCACCCGAAAGAGATGGCGCGCATCCATGACCCCCACCCCCTCGATTTCAGGTATGTGGAAGACTACATCGAGGAGGTGGAGGATAACGGCCAGATTCGACTCGTGGAGGCCGACGGGGAGATTGCCGATGGCATCCGGGTCATGCACACGCCGGCCCACACCGAAGGTGGCCTGACGGTGCTGGTTGAGACGGCCGGCGGCACAGCGGCTATCACCGGATTTTGCGTGATTAACGACAACTTCTTCCCACCGAAGCAGGTCCTGGCCATGGAAATGGATGTGATTCCTCCCGGCACGCATGTGAACGCTTACGACGCCTACGACATCCTGATCGAGGTCAAGAAGATGGCCGATATCCTGTTGCCGCTGCATGAGCCGGCCTTTGCCGACGGCAAGCCGATTCCATGACTGAATATTCATTCATCAATACCCAAGTGTTGAGGCAGGTCTTTCGGCGGGTCGTGTCTGCATGATGTCGAAAATCCTCCCCCCGTTCTTTGAGTTAAATTGTTTTAATGACATAATTTAAGCTTCTTTGAAAGAAAACAGAATAGGAACCGTTTTGTGCTTGACAGCCAGTTTCCTCCTTTGGTAAATGAATGAACGTTCATTCATAAAAGGTTCCATGTTCGCTCAACCCTGTCCGGATTCATCGAGGCCTTGGTTAAACAAAAAGTCCATAACTGTATCCAGAATCCAGCATTGTGTCCGGGATCTTGTTTGAACCGGGCGGGGAAGAGCGAATCCAGGTCGTTTCCGGCACCGGCCATTTTATGGCAATACCGGTCTCAGGCGGTGCCGGAGACCACCCCCATCCGATTGGTGCCGCGCTGAAATTTTTTTCGCACGGGCGACACATGGTTTACACGCGGTAAAATGACCTACGGGCAACTAAAATCTGCAGGAGGATATTATGACCAGGAAAATCAGGAAGGCAGCGGTCATCGGTAGCGGTGTGATGGGCGGCGGCATTGCCGCGCTTCTGGCCAGCACCGGTGTGAAGACGCTGCTGCTGGACATCGTTCCGTTCGACCTAAAGGAAGCGGAAAAGACCAATCCGGTGGCCAGAAATAGAGTCGCCAAGGCAGGGCTCGATACAGTCCTCATGTCCCGGCCGGCGCTGCTCATGCAGCCCACGGATGCAGATCTGATCAGCATCGGCAATCTGGAGGACGATTTCGATAAACTGGCTGATTGCGACTGGATCGTGGAGGTGGTGGTCGAGAACCTGAAGGTCAAACAGGACCTGCTCAAACGAATCGAACCGGTGAGAAAGGCGGGTTCCATCATCTCCTCCAATACCTCCGGCATTCCACTGAAAAGCATGAGCGAGGGGTTGAGCGACGAATTCAAGCAGCATTTTTTAGGCACTCACTTTTTCAACCCGGTCCGCTACATGAAACTGCTGGAGATCATTCCCGGCGAGGAGACCCTCCCCGATGTGCTCGCGTTCATGGCCGACTATGGAGAACGGGTCATGGGAAAGGGCATTGTCTGGGCCAAAGACACCCCCAACTTTGTGGGCAACCGCATCGGCGTCCAGGGCATGGTAAAAACCATGCAACTGATGCTGGAAGACGGCATGACCATTCCCGAGGTCGATGCCCTTTTCGGACCGGCCATGGGTCGTCCGAAAACCGCCATGTTCAAGACCGCTGATCTGGTGGGCCTGGACACCCTTTTCCACGTGGCCAAGAACACCTACGACCTGGTACCCGACGACGAGGCCCGGGCCGATTTTGTGATGCCCGAGTTTGTGAGCAAGATGATCGAAGGCAAGATGCTGGGGAAAAAGACCAAGGCCGGCTTCTACAAGACCGACCTGACCCCCGAATGGAAAAAAATCCGCAAAGTCATCGATCCGGCCACCTTGGATCATGCCGAATATGGCAAGGTGGACCTGCCCTGTCTGGCTGCCGCCAAGGCTGCCAAATCCCTGCCGGAAAAGATGAAAGCAGTCGTTTTCGGTGACGATAAGGGGGCTCGGTTTGCCTGGAAGGCGATTGCTTCCAACCTGATCTATGCGGCCAACCGGATTCCGGAAATTTCCGATACCATCGTGGAGATCGACAACGCCATGCGTTGGGGTTTCAACTTCGAAATGGGACCCTTTGAAACCTGGGATGCCATCGGCGTCGAAGACGCCGTCGCCAAAATGGAAGCCGGGGGCCTTACGGTTCCCGAAGCGGTCAAATCCATGCTGGCGGCCGGCAACCACAGCTTTTACAAGCTGGAAAACGGTAATCCCTATTATTACGATTTCTCCAGCGGCGGGTACCAGCCGGTTAAAATCAGCGGCAACATCGTCTCCCTGGCCGGCCTCAAGGCAGACAGCAAGACCGTCAAGGCATGCAAGTCTGCGTCCCTGGTGGATATCGGCGATGATGTCTTCTGCCTGGAATTCCACACCAAGATGAATGCCATCAATGGCGAGATCGTCGACTTCATGGCCGAAGGGCTGGACTATGTGGATGCCAACGGCGCCGGTCTGGTGATCGGCAACCAGGCGGGCGGGATGCCCGGTGCATTTTCCGCCGGCGGTGATCTGGCCTTCATGGCCGGGTTGGCCAAGGAGGGCAAGTACGCCGAAATTGACGCGTTTCTGAAAAAAGGCCAGACCGGTATGCAGAAGGTTCGTTATGCCAGTTTCCCGGTGGTGGCGGCGCCTTACGGAATGACATTAGGTGGTGGCTGTGAAGTGTGTCTGGGGGCCGCGGACAAGATTGTCGCCCACAGTGAACTCTACATGGGTCTGGTCGAGATCGGCGTCGGCCTGCTGCCCGGCGGCGGCGGGTGTCTGAACTTGTGGAAAAAGATGACCAGCACCATCCCCGGACCGGTTACCGATGTGGACTTGGCCAAATATTTCATTCCCACCTTCATGGCCATCGCCATGGCCAAGGTCTCCATGTCTGCCGCCGAAGCACGGGCCAACGGGTTTCTCGGCCCCCAGGATCGGATTGTGTTCAATCGGGACCACCTCATCGGTGAAGCCAAGAAAGAGGTTCTCAAGATGGTGGACGAAGGCTACGCACCACCGGTCAAACGGCCCATCCAGGTATTGGGCGCTGCGGCGCAGGGCATGATCGATGCCGAGCTGTTCAACATGCAGTCGGCCAAATTTGTCAGCGAATACGATGCGTTCCTGGCCAAGCGGATCGCCTATGTGATCAGCGGCGGTGACGTTCGCACCAACAGCACCATTGACGAAGAGATCATCCTCAATCTGGAAAGAGAGGCTTTCGTCGATTTCTGGAAACAGGAAAAAACCGTGGCCCGCGTCGAGCACATCCTGAGCACCGGCAAGCCGCTTCGAAACTAATCTGCCCCGTTTAAAGGATCGCCAAATACGAAGGAGGAATTCCATGAGAGATGCATATATCGTATCGTCCGTGAGGACGCCCGGCTGCCGGAGAGGCAAAGGGGCCCTGAAAGATACCCGACCGGATGACCTGCTCGCCTTCATCATGAAGGCGGCGGTTGAAAAAACCGGCAAGCTGGCGCCCAAAGACATCGATGATGTCATGATCGGCTGCTCCTTTCCCGAAGCCGAGCAAGGTCTGAACATCGGCCGGCTGGCCACCCAGATCGCCGGTTTTCCCATCACCGTTTCCGGCGCCACCGTCAACCGTTTCTGCTCTTCGGGACTGGAAGCCATCGCCCTATCCTCGTTGCGGGTCATGGCCGGCTGGTCCGAGGTCACCATGGGTGGTGGCGTGGAGTCCATGACATACGTGCCCATGGGCGGCAACCTGCCCCGCCCTCACCCTGAACACGCCAAAGCCCATGCCGACCTTTATGCATCCATGGGCATCACGGCCGAAAACGTGGCCAACCGATACAAGGTGACCCGGGAAGATCAGGATGCCTTTGCCTACGAGTCCCAGATGAAAGCCGCCAAGGCCCAGAAGGAAGGGTTGTATACCGAAATCGTGCCCACACCGGCAGCCAAGTATGTGCTCCAGGATAACGGCACCTACAAGAAGGAAACCTTTATCCAGGATTTTGATGACGGCGTTCGGGCCACCACCACCAAAGAAGGGCTGGCCAAACTGCGTGCCGTATTTGCGGTTAACGGGTCGGTCACCGCTGGGAACTCGTCGCAGACCACGGATGGTGCGGCGGCAACCATGATTGCCAGTGGTGAAGCGGTGAAAAAATATGGCCTTAAACCCATCGCCAAGCTGAAGATGTACACCACCGTCGGCTGCGAACCGGACGAGATGGGAGTCGGACCGGCGGTGGCCATCCCCAAGCTGCTGAATCTGGCAAATATGAGACCCAGCGACATCGGTCTGTGGGAGATCAACGAGGCCTTTGCCTCACAAGCCCTTTACAGCATCCGTACCATCGGCATCGAGGATCAGATGGATCGCATCAACATCAATGGCGGTGCCATTGCGTTAGGTCACCCCCTCGGGTGCACCGGTGCCAAGCTGTGTGCCACGCTGCTGGCCAATATGCGGCGCAAAGGTGTGAAGTATGGTGTGGAGTCCATGTGCATCGGCGGCGGCATGGGTGCCGCCGCACTTTTCGAACTTTGTGATTGAACCGCGATAGCGAGCGAACTGAAAATCGATTTTTTTTCCTTACGGGGAATCTTCAATCACCTGATGGTTTGGCGAGCAAAAAAGGTCGCTCTTCGTGGCGGCCTTTTTTTTCCATTTTTGGGTTTGCATCTCTGAAAACACTGTGTTAAAGGCATACTATCTATAGAAAAAGGTAACTTTGATCATGCATCAACCGGCAGTCATCAGCGTAACTTATTTCGGTTTTTATTTTTATTCTAGCCGAGGTGCGCCTGTGGTCTGCTGAAACCGTTAATAATAGGAAAATGCAAGAGCCGCAGGCGCAATCGCCCGCGGCTCTTTTTATTTTGTGGATACCAGAAGGACAAACCCCATCCTTAGAACGGAAAGGAAAACCAGCATGGAAAAGACTTACGACATTCGTGTGGAAAAATTTGACCCGCTCATTTCGCCGTCCCAATTGAAGGACCAGATTCCGCTCAATGAAAACGCCCATCGCACGGTGGTGGAGGGACGCCGGGCCATCTCGAAAATCCTGGACGGGAAGGATTCCCGTCTGCTGGTGATCGCCGGCCCTTGCTCCATCCATGACGAGGCGGCGGCGTTGGATTATGCCCACAGGCTCAACGCGCTGAGTGAAAGGGTTGCGGACACCATGCTGCTGGTGATGCGGGTTTACTTTGAAAAGCCCCGCACCAATGTGGGTTGGAAAGGATTGATCAACGATCCCTGGCTCAACGGCAGTTACGACATCAACACCGGCCTTCAGAAAGCCCGCAACCTGTTGGTCAGGGTTACCGAAATGGGTATGCCGACCGCCACAGAGATGCTGGACCCTATCGTCCCGCAGTATATAGCCGGAATGGTATGCTGGGCCGCCGTTGGCGCACGGACCACCGAATCCCAGACCCATCGTGAAATGGCCAGCGGCCTTTCCATGCCCGTGGGTTTCAAAAACTGCACGGACGGTGACCTGTCTACCGCCATCAATGCCATGATTGCCGCCGCTTCTCCCCAGCATTTCCTGGGTATCGATCCGGACGGCCAGACCTGCATCGTCGCGACCACCGGCAACCCCCATGCCCACATGGTGCTGCGCGGCGGATCCAGACCCAACTACGATACCGTCAGCATCGAGGAGGCCAGGACCATGCTGGCGGCCAAAGGCCTGACCAAGGCCATCATGGTGGATTGCTCACACGACAATTCCAGGAAAAATTGCGCCCTTCAAGGATCGGTGTGGCAGGATGTGGTCAACCAGCGCATCGACGGAAACCGCAGCATCATCGGCATGATGCTGGAGAGCAACCTGAAATCGGGGAATCAGAAGAACACGGGTAACCTGGAAACCATGGAATACGGGGTTTCCATTACCGACGCCTGCATCGACTGGGAGACCACCGAGCAGTTGATCCTTTCGGCTCACGAACAACTGGGAAGTCTCGGGCCATCCGGTGTGAACGGTGGATCCGGGCGGTATAAGGTTGGGTAGCCCCAATGTTTTGTAGGTAAGACATGGACATTTCCCGGCTATCCGGCTTGGCTTTCGCCAGGGAAAATTCAACCGACGTGTCCCAAAACCCTGACTGATGCGGTGTGTGCCGCATTTAATGGCATGGCCTATTGCATCACCCTGAGACTGACAAAATTGGGGCGAAGGGCAATCAATTGAAACCAGATGCCGGCCACTTCGAACCCGTTTTTTGCACTCGAAAGGTCCACCTTGAAGGGATAGGGATACTGCCGGTCCAATTCCGGAATGATCACATCGAAGGCGATCCAGTCGTCATGGCGCCCTTTGTAAAATAAGATGCGGTTGCCGATTTTTTTGCCCTGGCCCAGTTCGAGGAGATGCTTATCCCCAGAAAGCGAAAGGCCGGCATCCCCAGACTTCGGCAATGTCATCTTCCGCCCCCAGTAGGTGTCCGGCGCCACATTTCCGGCAGCCAGATAAATCACCGATGCCGTAAAGATGATTCCCACGACGCCAAAGAAGAGAATGACCACCCATTTGTAGGAAAATGAATTTTCCATGCTGACTCCTGTCAGGCGATGAGTTTTTGCATACCGGACCAGGCGAACAGGCAGGAGAAGACGATGAGACAGGCGGCACAGGTGCCGATCAGGATGCGGTAGCCACGGTCGGATAGCAGTTGGCGGCCTTTCCAGATGGCGGTGGAAACGGCCGCATACCAGAACAGGTCTCCCAGGATGTGGCCGGTGAAAAAGGCCACCACGCCCATGGTGCCGGCGTTCATGCTGTGAAGAATGTAGCCCAGGCCGATGGTGGCCCACCAGATACTCCAGTAGGGATTGACCAGGCTCATGAGGATGCCGGACAGAATCAGGTTCTTTCTCCTGACGTGGCTGCCATCGGTGACCAGGGTCATCGTCGGCAACGATTTAAGCATGCCGATGCCCATCCAAAGCAATACCGCTGAACCGGCAAGTGCGATGACGATAAAAACCGGTTCCATTTTCAGCAGCGGGGCCAGGCCCATGAGCAGGGCCAGCACCAGGGCCAGCTCCAGAATGGCGTGACCTGCGATGAGCAGTGGACCGGTCATCGCCCCCCGCCGGGAACTCTCGGTGATGGTGACGGTCAGCAGCGGCCCGGGCATGATCGCCCCGGAAAGGGCCACGATGAAGGAGGTTACAAAAAGCGTGATGAAAAGAGCCATTCTACTATACCCAACCCATGAAAACTTGAGATAACAAATTGTTAGCACCAGATATGAAATAGCAAAATACAAGTACCAAATCCCAAATAAATTCCAATATCCAAATCTCAAACAAGGGCGAATACCATCATCGATATTTACTCGTTTTCGGCAATGGTTTTAAATCTTAGTTCAACTCAACGGCGGTGCTGCCTGCCGTGGCGTGAGCCGTTGCTTGATCTTTGTCGCCAGCAATTTTATGCCCCGCCACACTTTGGGCAATAGCCAGATCATCAGCAGGATGAATATGGCCAAAAGGACGAGGAACACCCAGGGGTGATTCACCGCCGCCCAGAGGCCGCCGATTACCATGATGTCTTCTACGATGGAGGCTGCCCAGTTGGTCAAAGGTTCCGGCGAGGTGTTGATGAGCAGTCGGGAGCCGGCTTTCATGCCATGGGTGCCGGCGGCCAGCGTTCCACCTAAAAGGGCCGCCGCCAGGCTCACCGCGGGATTCAACTCGCCCACGGCACCGGCGGCCAACAGCGCACCTGCCGGAATTCGGATAAAGGTGTGAACCGTGTCCCAGCCGGTGTCCACACCGGGCATCTTGTCGGCGATGAACTCCACGGCGAACATCAGACAGGCGGCGCCGATGACCAACGGGTTGGCCAGTACCTGCAGATCCGGCGGCAACGTCATGTTGCCGGTCACGCTCAAAATACCCAGGGTGGCAATGGCCGCATAAAGGTTGATGCCGGCGGCCCAGGCGGCGCCCATGGTCAGGGCGATAATCCGGGCAATGTCGTTGACGTTTTCCATGATCGATGACCTCCGGTGGGTATAGTTGTCTCTCAAATATCCTTAAGCAGCCGGTTGGACGCCGATCGATCCAGTTCCGACCGCAATGCCGTCAGGGTTTCGGACAGCGTTTCCGCTTCCGTCAGATGGGGCTGCAGACCATCGTTTTTCCCCACATCCTCAAGCGCGGCAACCACGGCGTTGACCGTCAGATTGCCGATATCACGGGCCGGCTGAAGCGCCTGCCCATTGTCTGACTCCCGATCGATTTTTACCAGGATGTTACCTTTTACCAGAAGATCGGATATGTTGTCCACCAGTGCCGGTGAATACGCCAGCGCTTGGGCAATCTGCGTCGTTGTCTGAGCCGGCCGGCCCTGCTGAAACAAGCGTACGACGTAACGGCAGACGATCAAGGCCAGGAGTCTGGATTGGGAGATGCTCATCTCGCGTCCGCCAGCTGTCTCGTCCACATTTTCCGAGTTCTGGTAGGCATGGGAGATTTCCGCGCCGATAAGAACGATAAACCAGCTGATCTGCAGCCACAACAAAAACAGGGGCAGGGCCGCAAAGCTGCCGTAAATGGCGTTGTATTTGGCCAAGATGATCTGAAAGTCGATGTAGGCGGCCTGGATCACCTGGTAGGCGGAGCCGGCGATGACACCGGCCAGCAAGGCGCCGTCGAAGCGTACCCGGGTGTTGGGCATGACCATGTAAATCAGGGTGAACAGCACCCAGATCAGGGCGTAGGGCAGCAACTTGAGACCCACGTAGATGGCGGGGCCCACCATTTGCAGCAGTTCGAACCGGCCGGTAATGGCCGACACCTGGGAGGTGATGAATACCGTGAGGCTGCCGGACATGATCACCAGGACGGGGCAGACCAGCATGATGGTCAGGTAGTCGCTCAATTTGCGGATAAAGGTGCGTGACCGAACACCCCAGATGTGGTTGAAAGAACTTTCGATGTTGCTGAGCACCCTGATGACCGCCCAGAACAGGACGACGACGCCAATGCCGGCGATGATGCCGCCTTTGGTGTTGTCCAGCATATTCTGGGCGAATCCGATGACCTGCTCGACCACTTCCTGCTGGGCGGAAAACTTGTCCAGCAGCTCCTTCTGCAGCCGTCGCTCGAATCCAAACCCCTTGGCGATGCCGAATGCCATGGCGGCCACCGGTACCAGTGAAAGCAGCGTGAAAAAGGTCAGCGCCGACGCCCGCAGGGGTCCATGGTGCCGGGCAAAGTCCTGGACAGAGAGAATCACCGTTCGCACCAGCCGGATCAGCAGCCACCGGACAGCCGGCTGCTCACCACGGCGTGCCCGCCAGATGGTGGTGGTGAAAAATCCGACAAATCGGGTCAACAAACTCCTGATTTTATCCATGGGCGTCAATCCGTTTGCATTATCTCGTCAACTGCCGGTACTTGATGCGGTGGGGTTGATCCGCCGCCGCTCCCAACCTTTTTTTCCGGTCTTGCTCGTAGTCAGAGTAATTACCTTCGAACCAGACCACCTGGCTGTTGCCTTCGAAGGCCAGCATGTGGGTGGCGATGCGGTCCAAAAACCAGCGGTCATGGCTGATGACCACGGCGCAGCCGCCAAAATTTTCCAGGGCCTCTTCCAGGGCCCGCATGGTGTTGACATCCAGGTCATTGGTGGGTTCGTCCAGCAACAACACGTTGGCTCCTGATTTGAGCATGCGGGCCAGGGCCACCCGGTTGCGTTCGCCCCCGGAAAGCAGGCCCACTTTTTTTTGTTGGTCGGATCCGGAGAAATTGAACCGGGCCACGTAAGCCCGGGAGTTGACCTGGCGGTCGCCCAGCTCGATGGCATCCTGGCCGCCGGAAACCATTTCCCAGATATTCTTTTCCGGGTCCAGCACATCGCGACTCTGGTCCACATAAGCCAAACTCACCGTCTCGCCGATAGCGACCGATCCGTTGTCCGGCTGGTCCTGACCGGTAATCATGCGAAACAGGGTGGTCTTTCCGGCACCGTTGGGCCCGATAACGCCCACGATGCCGCCGGGGGGAAGGGAAAAGTCCATGTTTTCCACCAGCAGCTTGTCCCCGTAACCTTTGGTCACCCCCTTGGCCTGGATGACCAGGTTCCCAAGCCGGGGGCCGGGGGGAATATAGATTTCCAGATCCTTGGCCAGACGTTCGCGCTCCTGATCCATCAATTTTTCGTATGAGGTGATGCGTGACTTGGATTTGGCCCGCCGGCCCTTGGGTGCCATGCGGATCCACTCCAGTTCGCGTTTCAATGTTTTCTGGCGCTCGCTTTCGGATTTCTCCTCGTTGGCCAGTCGATTCTGCTTTTGCTCGAGCCAGGAGCTGTAGTTGCCCTTCCAGGGAATACCCTGGCCCCGATCCAGTTCCAAAATCCAGCCGGCCACGTTGTCGAGGAAATAGCGGTCATGGGTCACGGCGATAATGGTGCCGGCATACTGCTGCAAATGCTGCTCTAACCAGGCAACCGATTCGGCGTCCAGGTGGTTGGTGGGTTCGTCCAGCAGCAGGATGTCCGGTTTTTTGAGCAGCAGGCGGCACAGGGCCACCCGGCGACGTTCACCGCCGGAGATGACATTCACCGATGTGTCACCGGGAGGGCATCGCAGGGCGTCCATGGCCATCTCCAGTCGGGAATCCAGGTCCCATGCATCCATGGCGTCGAGTTTCTCTTGGACTTCGCCCTGGCGCTGAATCAGTTTGTCCATCTCTGCATCGGACATGGGTTCGGCAAAGCGTTCATTGATGCGGTTGAATTCATCTAACAGGTCAACTGTCTCCTGCACGCCCTGCTGGACGATTTCCCGCACGGTCTTGGTTTCGTCTACCAGCGGTTCCTGCTCCAGATAGCCGATGGTGTAACCTTTGGATAGGATGGTTTCACCGTTGAAGTCCTTGTCTACACCGGCCATTATTTTCAGCAGGGTGCTTTTCCCGGAGCCGTTAAGACCCAGCACACCAATTTTGGCCCCATAGAAGTAACTCAGGGAGATATCCTTGATAACTGGCTTTTTATTGTAGAATTTGCTGACGCGCATCATGGAATAGATGACTTTATTGGGATCGGTGCTCATCGATCGCTTTTCCTCTCAATGAAATGGTTGTATCGGGTAAAGATGGTTAATCAACACGGTATATTATCATATTTGGTGACAATTTGAACGCGGATTTTAAAAGCGGCGAAAGGGGACGCAGATGCGCAGGCGTGAAGCGTGGAAAAAGAAGGCCCGGATCCGCAGTTCCAAAGGGTCCGGGCCTTTTTTAATTTCAATTACCCCTCGAACATGCCGGCCCGAAAGGCCTTGAGGTAGTTCATGCAGAAGTTGTCGCGTCCGGCCAGGGCTTCGGCGGCGATGATCGTGGCCATCATGCGGCCGTCCAGCGGGTTGATGATCGCCCCGTCAAGACCCTTGGCGATCGCCATGGTCATGAAGGTCCGGTTCATGAACTGGCGCGCCGGCAGGCCGTAGCTGATGTTGCTCAGTCCGCAGGCCGTGTGGATGCCGGGAAAGGTCGCCACGATCTTTTCGATGGTGTTGATGAACCCCACCCCGAAGCTCTTGTCCACAGACAAAGGCTGCACCAGCGGATCCACGAAGATGTTTTCCACCGGGATGTTGTTCTTGATCAGCCCGCCCACCAGTTCGTCGGCAATGCGCATGCGGTCGTCCACCGTCTGAGGCATGCCTGCATCGCTCATGCAAAGAGCGATCACCTTCATGTCCGTGCCGGCGATGATCGGCATGAGCTTGTCATAGCGCGCTTTCTCCAGGCTGATCGAGTTGATCAAGGGCGTGCCCCGGTGGGCGGCAAGGGCCGCCTCGATGGCCAAAGGGTCCGGGCTGTCGATGGCGCAGGGCTTGTCCGTCGTCTGCTGCACGGTCTGTACCAGCCACTTGAGGTACGCGGGCTCCTTGCCCACGAAGATGCCCGCGTTGACGTCGATGTAATCCGCGCCGGCCGCGGCCTGGTCGGCGGCCACCTGTTGAATGGCCGCCGCATCCTGCGCCTCGATGGCCGCCTTGATCGCCTTGCGGCTGGCATTGATCAGTTCTCCAATGATGATCATGGTTTGCTCCGGGTTCGGGGTTCGGGTCTCTGGTTCCTGGGTTCGGGTTCCTGGGTTCGGGGTTTAGCGTTCTGGGTTCAGGCCTCGGTCCTCAGTCATCCGACCTCCGTCGTCTGACCTACGCCACCAGTTGCTTGACCAGCTTGACCGCTCCCGGTGCATCGGCACTGTAGCCGTCCGCGCCGATCTGGTCGGCAAAGGCCTGGGTCACCGGTGCGCCGCCGATGATCGTGCGGGTGGCCATGCCTGCCTCTTTGACCGCCTTGACCGTGCTCTCCATGGACGGCATGGTCGTGGTCAACAGCGCCGACAGGGCGATCACGTCGGCGCTGTTTTCCGCCGCCGTCTTGACGAATTTCTCACTCTCCACGTCCACCCCCAGGTCGACCACCTCGAAGCCGGCCCCTTCCATCATCATCGAGACCAGGTTCTTGCCGATGTCGTGCAGGTCGCCCTTGACCGTGCCGATGACCACGACGCCCTTGCTCTTGCTCTGGCCGGCGCTAAGGTGGGGCTTTAGGATCTTCAGGCCCGCCTTCATGGCCTGGGCGGCCATGAGCATCTCGGGCACGAAGAGCTCGCCGGCGGAAAAGCGTTCGCCGACCTCGTCCATGGCGCTGATCAGCCCGTCGTTCAAGATAGCACCGATGTCCGTGCCGCCATCAAGCTCCGCCTGGGTCTTGGCGATTACCGTCGCCTCGTCAAATGCCAGTACTGCGTTGAAGATGTCCTGGGTGGTCATAATCCTTTCTCCTTTTCTACTTCCCGTATTTCTTTTCGATGTACTTCTCCAATTCGCCAAGGGCTTCATCGGGCATACCGGGCTCCTGGTAGGCCTCGAGGATTTCCTTCCACTTGCGGTTGGCGACTTTTTCGATGGACTCCCCACCCTTTTCCTTCCAACCGGCGTAGGCTTCCTTCTGCTCCATGAGGGGGGTGTAGAATTCCTTGCGAAAGTTCTGGAAGGTGTGCATGTTGGTCAGGTATTCACCGCCCGGCCCCACCTGGGCGATCACCTCCAGCGCCAGCTTTTCCGGATCGGCCTTCTCCCCGCGCCTGATGCGTTTGCACATGCCGCAGATTTCGTCGTCGATGACGAATTTTTCGTAGGAAGCCGCCATGTAGCCTTCGAGAATGCCGGCGGAGTGAAGCACGAAATGGACGCCGGACAGGGTGGCCATGAGCTGGCTCATCATGGACTCCATACCGGCCTGGGCATCGGGCAGTTTGGAATCGGTGATGGCCCCGCCACCGCGGCTGGGGATGCCATAATAACGGGCCATCTGAGCCGTGGCGGCTGTATTGACGGCCATCTCCGGTGCGCCGATGCTCAGCGTGCCATAGCGCATGGCGGCGGCCGAGGATGACCCGGAGAAAACCACCGGCGTGCCTTCGCGGATCAATTGGGTCAAGACAATCCCGGCCAGCACCTCCGCGTTTTGAACCACCAGGGTGCCTTCCATGGTCACCGGCGAGGTGGCCCCGGCAATGGAGAGAGAGGAGATCAACTGCGGCATGCCGGCTCGGGCGTACGCCATGATCGCTCCCAGCATGCGGTCGTCGTAGGCCAGGGGCGTGCGGGTGCACAGGATGCTGATCATGGGCATCTTTGCCGCCAGCGCCGCCTCCGAACAGCCGAAGAGGATGGCAGCCATCTCGATGGTCTCCCGGGCCGCCTCGGCGCCAATGGCGCCGCCCATGAAGGGTTTGTCCGAATAGCGCATGGAGGCGGCCATCATCTCGGCATTGCGCCGTTCATGGGGAATGTCATTGGGCTCGGCCATCATGCCGCCGGTGATGTCGATGCTCTTGCTGGCATAGGAGAGCTTGACGAAGTTGGTGTAATCTTCCAGGGTGGATTCGCGGCGGCCCCGATCCAGATCGTGGACAAAGGGAGGTCCGTAGCAGGGAATGTATGCAATGTTGTCGCCGCCGATGGCCACGTTCTTCTCCGGGTTGCGCGCCTGCAGGGTGTATTGGGAAGGCGCCTTGGCCACCTGTTCCATGACCATCTTGGGAGAGAGAAAGACTCTTTCTCCGTCCACCTTGCAGCCGGCCTTCTTGAATACCTCGACGGCCGGTTCATAGCCGAAGTCAACGCCCACCGTTTCCAACACGCGCAGGGTCGCTTCGTGAATCTTCTGGACATCGTCGTCTGTAAAATACTCAAACCGCTGCATGGGGCTTCCTCCTTCTATTAGGAAATTTCATTGAATCCAAAAAATTAGATGTCACATGCCGATCTTGAGCACGTCACGGGCGTATTTGATGCTCCGGATACATGCATCCATCTCTTTTTCCCGGGCCACTTCCAGGGAATCTTCGCCCATATCCCATTCGATTTCAAAAGTGATCCGGTCGGTCGGCGACAACTCCCGAATGGTCCGGTAGGTTTTGAAGCAGTCGATGTCCCCGTCGCCCAGGGCGACCCCGTGGAATCGGATGCCGAACTGGTCCCTGTCGAGTTTGTGATCGCAAAAATGGTTGCAAAACGCATAGGGTGCAAGCTTGTGGATGGCGGTTTCCGGGTTTTCGAGAACCCCCATGGAGTTCACCGTATCCACGCAGGCACCGACAAGGGGATGGTTGATCTTGTCGATCAGCCACAATACTTCATCGGCAAAGGTCTCGGTGTGGTTTTCCAGGGCCAGGCGCATGCCGGTCCGCTCCAGCAGGGGCAGCACCGCCTTGACCTCATCGTGGCAGTCGCAAAGTTGTCGCATGACTTCCGGGTGGAAGCAGCTGCCGTAAAGCGGACGCGGGCGACGGATGTCCAGGCTGAGCTTGGCCAAGTCGGCACCCAGTTTTTCAGCGATCAGGACGCCCCCTTCGACCCCATCGGAAAGGCGGGGATCGAATTCCTCATCCCGTGAACAATTGTACTCCAGGTAAAGGTTGCGGGAGGCGGCCGCCGCTTTCACCTCCTCGAGGCGTGCATCGTCCTTGGTTTCCAGGTCGCAGCCGGTGATGTGCAGCCCGTCCAGACCCCATTCGACCGCCTTGTCCATCAATTGAATCAGGGTCATCTCCTTGGGCCGCGGATCCGCCACGACGCCCCAGTTCTGGCCCAGACCCCACAGATGAAGGGTATAGGTATGCAGCCCCAGATTCATTTTTTTGCCCATCACGTCTCCTATGTTCGCCATGCATTCGTTTTGGACTGGCATTTCATGGAGGATCCCAACCATCCGAGAACGCAGATATGGGCCGCAAGATGCCCCTTAGAGATGGGCACTAGTGTCGGCCGCGCATAAAGGCACCCGGCGGCATGGCCAACCCCTCTTCGAAGCGACTCAAACGCAGGGGGTTGTCTTGGGGTTTCATCTTGCCGGTAATCAGGTCGCACGTCC
>Ga0272441_10005685_pt1 | contig 21450 bp, 15 predicted proteins | sample SSMProp6N_FD_193582 | JGI IMG/M metagenome (GOLD analysis project Ga0272441, IMG submission 193582) | Marine sediment archaeal communities from Little Sippewissett salt marsh, Falmouth, MA, United States - SSM-Prop-6N | ecosystem: Environmental > Aquatic > Marine > Wetlands > Sediment ... | reverse complement strand
CCCATCGGTCGCTTGATCCCTCACAGGGGAAGCTACAGAGCATTTACATAAGCTTTCCCCGGGGATTAAGCTCCCTTCGGTCGCTTGATCCCTCACAGGGAAAGCTTCAGAGCATTTCCATAAGCTTTCCCCGGGGATTAAGCTCCCTTCGGTCGCTTGATCCCTCACAGGAGAAGCTACAGAGCATTTACATAAGCTTTCCCCGGGGATTAAGCTCCCTTCGGTCGCTTGATCCCTCACAGGAGAAGCTTCAGAGCAAAATAAAAGGCAATAACGAGGCTATTGTTTTTATTTTCAGGCACTTGCTCCCTCGAGCGAGCTCGGCTCGCAGTGCCTGAAAATAAAAAACCATCCGCTTTCGCGAATGGCTTTTATTTTGCTCTGGCGGAGAAAGAGGGATTCGAACCCCCGGACCGCGTAAACGGTCAACGGTTTTCAAGACCGCCGCATTCGACCACTCTGCCATTTCTCCGGCGCAAAGATAACAAATTTTTGATTTAGCAAAATTAACGGCTTCATTAAGGAAGATAGACTTTTTACGCTTGTACAGATTTAGTATAAATAGAGGCTAAAAAGTGCTCTGTATGCGGAAAAATGGGCTTTAAAGTTTGCTATTCTTAGAAAAAAAAATATATTTGTATCAAAATAATAGAAATTTTAACTAACCATAAAAACTATTTACCATGACAAAAAAGGAATTAGTAAATGCTATCGCTGATAAGGCAGGACTCTCAATGAAGGATGCTAATACAGCACTTAACTCATTTGTAGATGCTTTCGGTGAAGCAATGAAAAAGGGTGAAAGGATCCAGTTACCAGGTATGGGTACATTTAAGGTTGATACCAGGAGTGCAAGGGTAGTAAGGAACCCACAAACGGGAGCTAAACTTAATGTTCCTGCCAAGAAGGTAGTGAAATTCAAAGCAGCACCGGGCCTTAGCGAGAAGTTATAAGAAATTGATCCTGTGATTGATAAAGGGGGTGGACGCACCCCCTTTTTTAATTGATATGTTCGAAAAAGAGCTAATAGAATATCTCGAGGAGTTTGTTTCCGTACGAAGAGCAAAATTGTTTGATGAAGTGTTATCAAACCGTACGAAATACATTACAGTTGTGCTGGAGGATATATATCAACCCCATAATGCCAGCGCAGTTTTAAGAACGTGCGAATGCTTCGGTATACAGGAAGTTAATATTATCGAGAACAGTAATGAGTACCAGGTTAATCCCGATGTGACTCTGGGTTCTGACAAGTGGTTGACAATTAATAAGTTCAATAAATTAGCCTATAATACACCTGAGGCTTTCAGGTATTTACGGGGAAAGGGCTACAGGATAATTGCAACTTCCCCTCATAAAGGTGATGAGCTGAACCTTGAAACATTGGATATCGAAAAAGGTAAATTAGCACTGGTTTTTGGTACTGAAATGCACGGACTCAGCAAACAGGCAATGGAGCAAGCGGATGAGTATCTGAAAATATCGATGCTGGGATTTACAGAAAGCTTCAATATATCAGTTTCAGCTGCAATAATTATACATCAGCTCATAAAAAAGCTGCATGAATCAAATATTTCATGGCAACTCAGTGAAGAGGAAAAAAATTCGATAAAATTAACCTGGTTGAGAAAAACAATTAAAAAACCTGAACTGCTTGAACAAAAGTTTCTAAATATGAAAAGAGGTTCAAAATAAAATTTTAAAGTTTTTTTTTATACATTTGAACCATTACCTGGACTGTTAAAACTCGAAACACATGAATTGCATTATCGTTGATGATGATAAACTATCAAGGAAGGTCCTCACTGAACATGTGAACAGGTCTTCTTATCTTACACTTATTGGAGTGTATGATAATGCAATTGATGCAAGGAATAAACTCGCAGAGCAATCAGAGATAGATCTGATATTCCTTGATATACAGATGCCGGAAATGGACGGGTTTGAATTAATCAAAAGCCTTGAAAATCCTCCGGCAGTAATAATGGTTACTGTTAATGAAAAGATGGCAGTGAAAGCTTATGACCTGGATGTTATAGACTACCTGGTCAAGCCTGTAACATATTCGAGGTTCTGTAAGGCTGTTGATAAAGTCATAAGGTACCAGAATAAAAATGCAAGGGAAAATATTGGTCAGCAGGAAGTTTTCATAAAAAAAGGATCAACCCTGGTTAAACTGAAACTTATTGATATAGTAGTTGTTGAAGCACTTGAGAATTATGTGGTAGTGCATACCGATAAGGAGAAGTATACAATTCATTTTACAATGAAAGCCATCGAACAACAACTACCATCATTAATATTTATCAGGGTTCATAGATCATATATAGTTAATAAAAGCAGGATTGTGATGATAAAAGACAATTCTGTCGAAATACGCGGAGACCTTGATATAACTAACATACCTATAGGAAAATCCTACCGTGAAAGCCTGTTGAAAGAAATAAACGTTATGATGCGATAAATTACGGGCTTATATGTTATCTAATCGAAATTTGTTCCTTACACATATCGGACAGACTTCTCCTCAGCCAATGTTGATCGAAATTGAATCGGCAAGGGGAATATGGCTATATGGCCCTGGAGGAAAGAAGTATCTTGACCTGGTGTCGGGTGTATGCGTAAGTAATACAGGACATTCTAATAATCACATTATCAGAGCTGTGAAAAAGCAGCTTGATAAATATATGCACCTGATGGTTTATGGCGAGCTTATTCAGTCTCCTCAGGTTCATTACGCTAAAAAATTGAGCGATGTCCTTGGGGGCCATTTTGAAACTGTTTATTTTGTCAATTCCGGTTCTGAAGCAGTGGAAGGAGCTTTAAAAGCAGCAAGAAGATATACCTCCCGCTCTAGGGTGGTTTCATTTAAAAATGCCTATCATGGTTCAACAATGGGAGCCCTGAGCCTGTATGGTGAATATTCGTTTAAATCAAATTTCATGCCCCTGATACCTGATATGGTGCAGGCTGAATTCAATAATATTGATTCACTTTCTTTGATTGATGAAAATGTGTCCGCTGTTATTATTGAACCTATCCAGGCTGAAGCCGGTATAAGAACACCAGATGATAATTTTCTTGCTGAGGTTAGAAACAGATGCAATAAAACAGGATCATTGCTTATTTTTGATGAAATACAGACAGGTTTTGGTAGGACGGGCACCCTTTTTGCCTTTCAGGGATATAAAGCGATTCCTGACATAATATGCCTTGCAAAATCTCTGGGGGGCGGTATGCCACTGGGTGCATTTATCTCATCAAAAGAGATTATATCAACACTTTCAGATAATCCGGCACTGGGCCATATTACTACTTTCGGAGGTCACCCGGTGTCATGCGCCGCAGGATTGGCATCATTAGAATATATAGTTGATAATGAATTACATATTGCAGCTAAAGAAAAGGGTGAAAGGTTTAGATCCGGATTGAAACATGAAAAAATAGCAGAGATCAGGGGTGAAGGCTTACTCCTGGCTGTGAAATTGAAATCTGACGCTTTAGCACATAAATTTATTAACCAGGGAATAAAAAATGGGCTGATACTTGACCAATTTCTTTTTTGCCGGGACTCTTTTCGTATATCACCACCGCTGGTAATCAATAATGATGAAATAGACTATGCAGTTAATAAAATACATGAGACTATTAATGAAATATCTTAATATTCCGTACCTGTTAATACTATTAATGATGAGCCAGGCCGCTATAGCCCAGAATGTTGTTAAGATTAATCATTATTTCAGTAATATAGCCAGTGCACAGGGTGATAAGGAAAGGCTCGTATATAATGATTCACTGACGAACAGTATAATTTCCTACCTTGAAATAGCCGAAGATAAAATCAGGGCTGATTTATCTAATGTTAATTATCTTGGCCATATTACCTCGGCTGACAGCCTTATTAGAATACTATCATGGAATATACCGGTCGACGGGAGAAATAATTTATATAACTGCATAATTTATAATGTATTAACTGAAAGTACAATATTGCTTAGAGGTGAAGATGGATTATCTGAAATGGAATCAGATACTGTTATAGAGAGCAAGGAGTGGTATGGGTCACTCTATTATGATATTCAGGCTCTGGGTGGAGCTGATGAAATGACCTATATTTTATTGGGATTTGATCCTGACAATATTAATATGAATGCCAAGGTTATAGAGATACTGCATTTCGATGAAGACGGGAAACCTGTTTTCGGGAAAAAGGTTTTTTCCGATGGTAAAAATGAAACTGCAAGAATAATCTTCAAATATTCTCCTCTGGCAACTATGATGCTGAAATTTAACCCTGCACGCACCAGGATCATATTTGACCATCTCTCGCCGTCTTCATCGCAGTTTGAAGGACAATACAGGTACTATGGTCCTGATTTCTCCTACGATGCTCTTGAAATCAAAGATGACAAGCTGGTACTGATTGAAGATATAGACCTGAGGAATACAGATAATAATGAATAATCACAATCTCTGCCCCCTGCTCCCTGCCCCCTGCATCTGTACCCTGCCATTAGTCTGAACTTTTTTCACTGGCGAATGACGAATTGTCATAACAGCCTGCTTGGCACGAGCTTTGAAAATGTGCAGGTGTTAAAATGTGTAACATATAAAATCAACAAAAATGCAAAAAGGTAAGATTGGGGTAACTACTGAGAATATTTTTCCAATAATAAAAAAGTTTCTTTATTCTGATCATGAAATATTTATTCGTGAGCTGATTTCGAATGCAGTAGATGCAACACAAAAACTAAATACCCTGGCATCAGTGGGTGAATATAAGCAGGAAATGGGTGACATCACGATAAGGGTGTCAGTCGACAAGAAAAATAAAACAATAAAGGTTTCTGATTATGGTGTTGGAATGACAGCTGATGAACTGAAGAAATATCTCAATGAAATAGCTTTTTCCAGTGCCAATGAATTTCTTGATAAATACAAGGAACAAGCAAATGAATTGATAGGGCATTTTGGACTTGGCTTTTATTCATCATTTATGGTATCTGATAGGGTTGAGGTGATAACCAAATCCTGGCAGAAGGATTCCTCAGCCGTAAAATGGACATGCGATGGAAGTCCTGAGTATACAATTGAAGAAGCTGACAGGGATAGGGTAGGAACAGATGTTGTTTTACATCTTGACAAAGATTCCAAGGACTTTCTGGAAGAGTCAAAAATAGAGGAATTGCTTAAGAAATATTGCCGTTTCCTGCCTGTTCAAATAGCATTCGGAAAGGAGAAAGAGTGGAAAGATGACAAATACGTTGAAACTGATAAGGACAAAATAATCAATAACACAGAGCCGGCATGGACCAGGAAACCGGCAGACCTGAAAGATGAGGATTATAAGGCTTTTTACCGTGAGCTCTACCCGATGGCTGATGAGCCACTGTTTAATATACACCTTAATGTTGACTATCCATTTAATCTGACAGGAATACTCTATTTCCCACGTATCAAAAATAATATTGAAATACAAAAGAATAAAATACAACTTTATTGTAACCAGGTATTTGTAACTGATTCAGTGGAGGGGATCGTTCCCGAGTTCCTTACATTGTTGCACGGTGTTATTGATTCCCCTGACATACCGCTCAACGTGTCAAGAAGTTACCTGCAGAGCGATTCCAATGTAAAAAAGATATCCAGTCATATTAACAAGAAGGTGGCTGAGCGGCTTCAGGAAATATTCAAGGAAAACCGGGAAGATTTCGAGAAAAAGTGGGATGATCTTAAGCTGTTTATAGAATACGGAATGATTACTGAGGATAAATTCTATGAAAGAGCACTTAAGTTTGCACTGGTTAAGAATACTGACGGTAAGTATTTTACATTGGATGAATACGAAAAAATCATTAAAGAAAATCAAACCGATAAGAATAAGACACTTGTATACCTTTATGCAACTGATAAAGATTCACAATACAGCTATATAGACAAGGCAAAAACTAAAGGATATGATGTATTGCTTATGGACGGTGAACTCGAACCACATCTTATTAACCACCTCGAGACTAAATTAAAAGACAGCCGCTTTGTAAGGGTTGATTCCGATGTTATTGAGAAACTCATTGAGAAGGAAGAGAAGATTGAATCAAAACTGAACCAGGAGCAACAGGATATTATAAAAATGGTTTTTTCCAGTCAGCTAAAAGGAAAAGAAAGTTTTATTCCCGTAACTGAAGCAATGCATGAAACTGACTCTCCCGTTATAATAACACAGTCAGAATTTATGAGGAGAATGAAAGATATGTCAAAACTGGGTGGTGGCATGAACTTCTACGGCGATATGCCTGAATCGTTCAACATGGTAATCAATATAAATCACTCGATTATTGAAAATCTGGCTTCAGATGTTGAGAAAGAAATTGGTGAAAACATCAAAAAACAATCTGATTCAATTATATCACTTGAGAAAGAAATAAGGGAGACTGAGAAGTCACAGGAAGGAAAGAAAGATGAAGAAATAAGCCAGGCTGAAAAAGACAAACTTGAAGCTCTGAATAAAAAGATGACCAAAGCTCAGGTAAAAAAGGAGGAAATAGTTGCAAAATATGCAGATAAAAAACCTGTTGTACAGCAACTTATTGATCTTGCTCTCCTCGCCAACAATATGCTCAAGGGCGAGAAACTCAGTACCTTTGTCAAGAGGAGTATTGATCTTTTATAGCTTGGATCCCCCTTTGAAGGGGGATGTCGTCCTGACCCCGAGTCCTCGGGGAAAGGACTGACAGGGGGATGTAAAATAAAGTTGAATAAACTTTTTATGAAGAGTCTACAACATCGTTGAAATTTCTTTCTTGAGGAAAACCAGGGCCACCATTGCTGGTTCCTGGTCCATTTCCATTACTGCTTCAAGAAGGTTTTTGGAAAGTTCTGAGCCCGTTGCAGTGGGAGGAATCTGTTCCGCAATGGTATTGATGAGCTTTATCGTATTCGATCTTGCACTCTTTATCACCTCCCATGCCTGGGGTGATACATAGATCTGTTGTGCAAGATTATGATCGTATTCAGACCTTATTGTACTGAGAAGTGTGGAGTGCAGTTTCTTGGCATCCATACCCTGCTTATTTGTACGCATAATAAGTGACTCCATGGACATCCTCTCAAGGAAAAGAGTAAGCCTTTCATATGCCTGCAACCTGACAGGGGTTATTGTTCTTGAATTCTGTAGTATGATTTCCTGGCGTCTCCTCTCACGGTCATTTTCAATTGATTTCCTTATGAGTAAATATGCAGTAAAGAATACAATCAGTGAGGGTATTGCTACAAGCAGTATTTCTTTAAGTAGTTCCATTGTTATGTTTATTGGGATTCTTAATACAAACGTAAGATTTTTTATGGAATAATGGAAGCTACCCTCTTCACTCCCTGCACCCTGCTATTATACCCGTCGCAGGAGTGTAAATAAAAATTTATGAAATAGAAAAAAACAATTAATTTTGATATTTTTCAAATCAATAAGAAAACCATGGAATACCTGTCAGATCGTATCAAATCTCTTTCAGTATCGCAAACACTGGCTATGGCACAGAAAAGCCGGGATATGAAAGAAAAGGGCATCAATGTTATTAATCTAAGTATTGGGGAGCCCGACTTTAATACTCCTGATGATATAAAAGAAGCAGCGAAGAAAGCAATAGATGATAATTATTCCCATTATTCTCCTGTGCCCGGGTACGTTGACCTACGTAAGGCAATATCGGAGAAATTCAAAAGGGAAAATAATCTTGACTATTCTCCCGACCAGATTATAGTATCAGCCGGAGGTAAGCATTCAATTATTAATGTAATATTGAGTCTGGTTAATCCGGGTGATGAAGTGATAATTATAGCTCCCTACTGGGTCAGTTATTATGACCAGATAATTCTTGCTGAGGGTAAACCCGTAGTTCTGAAAACAAGCATTGAAAATGATTTTAAACTAACTCCGGGTGAGCTGGAGGAGAGTATTACTGAACGTACGAGGCTTATTATTTTTAACTCACCATCAAATCCCACGGGCATGGTATATACCCGAAGGGAGATGGAGCAGCTGGCAAGGGTAGTGGAAAAACACGAAGGCCTGTTTGTTATCTCGGATGAGATATATGAGCATATTACTTTTAGCGGAAAGCATGAGAGCATGGCTTCCTTCGATTTCATATACGATCGTGTCATAACGGTTAACGGTGTATCAAAAGGGTATGCCATGACCGGATGGCGAATTGGATATATCGGAGCACCTGTTTGGCTGGCTAAAGCAGTTAATAAGCTTCAGGGGCAGTTCACATCGGGTGTTTCATCAATTGCCCAGAGAGCAGCCCTGGCTGCCATTAATTCTTCAGGTGAATCATGCAGGAAAATGAGGGATGCCTTCCTAAGAAGAAGAGACCTCATATGCGGTTTATTAAATGAAATAGATGGTTTTAAGATACGGGTGCCCCAGGGCGCATTTTATGTCTTTCCTGATGTAAGTAGTTTTTTTGGCAAGACTGATGGCGAGTCGACAATTGGAGATTCTACTGATCTGGCCATGTATATACTGGAGAAAGCACAGGTGGCAGTGGTGGGAGGTGCAGGCTTTGGAGCACCTGATTGCCTGCGTATATCATACGCGGCATCTGATGAGGAGCTAATTGAAGCATGCCGGAGGATAAAACAGGCCCTGGAAAGGCTTAAATAGTACCAGGTACCGTTAATATATTCTATTCAAGATCCCTTAAAATTCCTTTCTTTATATCAGAACTAAAGTAACGATTTTGCCTGGATCTCAAATCCGAAGTGAAAATGCTATTTGGTACCATAATAAATACGTTAAATTTAGGTAAGCGTATTTAAGGCACTGACACTGCCGGCGTGCCCAGATATTCCTTAAGTTTCTCAAGAGCCTTTACGTTAATGCCTGATACCATTGTTCAACCCAGTTCAAATGGTATCTTATCGGGTTCACGGTGTTCAAGAGCATATACTAACCTCTCATAACTTGTCATTACTGCCTCTTTTCCGTTAAGAATAAAAAACCGCAAAAACCGACAAAATTCACAACATTTATTACCATTGTTGGTTTGTCCAAATGATTATAGCAGATATATCAATTAGTTTTGATATGAAATTAAATACTTGTGAGTTTTTTATTATAGATTATTATATTTTATCTTTATGCTTTTAGAACTTACAATATAGATATATTAATATTTTATCAATAATATTTATTCTAATATATTTTGATTAATTTGCATTGTAAAATTAAATTCATTTAATATTCTAGGAATATGAACAAATTAATATCAATCATTTCTACAATCATCATTGTTTTAATATTGGGACTGACAAATTGCATCACAGAAAAGCAGTATCCAAATATTATTTTCATTCTTGCCGACGATCTTGGTTATGGCGATCTGAAATGTTACAATGAAGATTCCAAAATCCCAACCCCAAATATTGACAGGCTTGTTTCTGGAGGAATGATGTTTACAGATGCTCATACTCCTTCTACAGTCTGCTCACCTACAAGATACGCCCTTTTAACAGGACGCTATGCCTGGAGAGAGCCACGACTTGTCAGGGGTGTTTTACGGGATACAGATCCACCTGTTATTGATATTGATAGACTTACAGTAGCCGATATGTTACAGAAATCCGGGTATAAAACTGCTGCTGTCGGGAAATGGCATCTCGGCCTTGAATGGCAACTTTTAGATACAACAGAGAGAGTATCTGTTAGCAATATTGATTGGAGCAAACCCCAGTTGAGTGGATTGCAAGAACAAGGATTCGATTACTCCTTCAGTCTTGGATGGCCAGGCTGGACATTCACTGAAAATAATACTGCTCTTGCAGTACCTGATGTGAGGTTTAATCTTGATAGTATTGGGGTACTTCTTATAGGCGGAAACAATATAAGAGGTTATAAATCATCTGATTACAGTCATGAAAAAATGCTTCCCACATTTACTGAAAAGGCCCTGGAATTTATTAGATCCGCATCAGCAGATGATTCCCCATTCTTTCTCTACTTTTCACCCATGTGCCCTCATAAACCGGTAGTTCCAAACAAAGAATTCATAGGTACGAGTGAAGCTGGTCTGTATGGTGATTTTGTAAATGAACTGGATTATTCTGTTGGTCTAATCATAAAAGAGCTTGAGAATTTAAATATCATTGAAAATACCCTGATAATCCTGAGCTCCGATAATGGACCTGAGAAAACGGCCTATGACAGGGTACTAAACACAGGACATTACAGCATGGACGGATTAAGGGGAGTTAAACGGGACCTATGGGAAGGCGGACATCGTGTTCCCTTTATCGTAAATTGGCCTGAGAGGGTAAAGGCATCCTCAAAAAACGACAGGACAATATGCCTAGTAGATTTTATAGCCACTGTAGCAGATATCACAGGATATCAAATAAAAAAAGATGAAGCTGAGGATAGTTTTAGCTTCATGAATCTTCTCGGTGGTAAAGAAGGTGAAACATCTTTGCGAGAACAACCCATCGTGCATCATTCAACCAGAGGGGATCTCGCTATAAGGAAAGGAGAATGGGTATATATTGACGCACCTTCCGGTGATATGAATAATGAACCAGAATGGTTCAGAAATGAACTTGGCGTAAACGAAGGTTCGGATAAGTTTGAATTATTCAATCTCGTGGAAGACCCAAAGGAAACAAATAATATGTATTCAGCCAGGCCAGAAAAAGTAAAAGAACTAAAGGAAAAACTGGACAGTATCAGGGCAGGAAAGTATTAAGTTTTATTCTATAATACAGTAATGCTTATTTTATTTATTTATTTGTAGTATGCCGATTGGCATCTTCGAAAACCTCGTTGGCCCAGGCTTCATACAATTTTGTGAGACGTTCGACAATCTCCGGATATTCATCTGCATAGTTTATTTCTTCAGGATGTTCATCATCCAATTTAGCAAGGTAAGGACTCTCCATCATACGTTCTTTCTCAGGGTGATCAGAGAACTCCCATGTTGTATCCCATCCATTCATTATAAGCTTCCAGTTTCCATCACGCACTGCCCATCTGTCCTGCCATTGAAAATACAGGACTTTGTGATTGGATTCAACACTATTATCTGTCAGAATAGGTATTATACTAAAACCGTCGAGCTTCCGTTCAGGTAATTCTACTCCAGTTATTTCACAAATTGTTGGCAGAAAGTCCATAATTGTTATAATATGGTCTCTGGATTCTCCCTGTGGAACAACATCAGGATAACTAATAATTGCGGGAGTCCTTATACCACCTTCAAGGAAACTGCCTTTGGCACCACGCCATTTGCCGGTGTTTCCTCCTCCTCCATTCGCACCATAGTTTGTACCCAAAGGTAAACCACTATTATGATTCTCCCTTGAAATTTTAGCCCTCTCTGTTGAATGGCCATTGTCACTCATAAATATAATAAGTGTATTATTTCGCAAACTTAATTCTTCCAGCTTATCAATAATTTTACCAATTCTATCATCAGTCGTAGAAATCATTTCACCATAGCTTTTTCTTGGCTCGGGGATATCTTTATAATACTGATCAAATTTATCATCCGATTGCTCAGGATAATGAGGAATATTAAAAGCCAAATACATAAAAAAAGAAGTGTCTCTGTTTTTTTCAATAAAACTCAAAGCTTTATTCGTAATCAGATCAGGAAAATATTTCCCTCTCTCATAAACTTCAGTCTTGTTATTCCATAGATCATGGTGGCCTATACCATGAAGGAAAAAATGGTTATAATTATCGATAAAACCATTTCGAAGACCATAAAACTCATCAAAACCTTGTGAGAGAGGACCATGATCAATATCTGAACCTACATGCCATTTGCCAAATAGTCCAGTGACATATCCACTTCCTTTCAGTAGCTCAGCAATAGTAATTTCATCAATGAACATATTTATTCCTGGTTCTTCTGCATGAGCATTATTCTGCACCCATGAATTTACATTAGTCCTCTGCGGAGCACGACCGGTGAGAAGCGCAGCCCTTGTTGGACAACATACAGCATGGGCATATGCCTGGGTAAACATTATACCTGTTTGTGCCAGCTTATCCATGTTAGGGGTATAAAGGTCTGTCGATCCGAAACAATTAATATCAAGTGTGCCCTGATCATCAGTTAATATAACAATAACATTGGGCCTTGGCTCTGACTTATTATCTTTACAGGAAAATAATATACAGGAAGACAATAAGCATGTAAAAAAAATAAGTAAAGTAGTATTAACAATCTTCATGGTGCAAATTAATATATAATTATACTTTATAATTGAAGTCATAAATATAAGTCTATATTTTGGAAATACATACATAATTACATGGAAATTCAAATAAATACATTGAAATGTAATAATCATCTTTATGAAATTATAATAAATTAAAATCATATTAAATAATAAATAACATGTAAAAAAATATTGATTTAATTGTAATTATTTCATATATTGCACGAATAAAATAAATAGCAAATTCTAGATTTATTGATATGAACTATGGCTATCTTAATTTCACCGGACCAGAAAAAGACAGAATTTGTTTTTTGAGAAGATCCTGGCCTGGTAAATACTCGTGTTAATATTATTATGGATAAAGCATTGCTTGGTATTACTACTAATTGCAACAGAATGTTAAATGAATATGAGATCAGGGATATAATTATTACTCATATTACTCAGATTAAGAAGGTAAGAAGTAGATTCATTTCTATTTATTTTCTATATAAAGATATCAAACTACTATGTAAATAATTCAAACTACTATGTAAATAATATTATGTAAACTCTTATCAACTCTAAAACAAGAAAAATCCTATGAAAAAAATTGCTTTTTTTGTTTTCTTCTTAATGCTATCGGGATTTAGTGTCCTGGTTGCACAAACGGTCACAGGTACTGTTACAAGTGCCAGAGACGGACAAACACTTCCGGGCGTTACTATCCAGATCAAGGGAACAACAACTGGTGCAGTAACCGACAGTAACGGTAAATACTCAATTGAGGTATCATCTGGTGAAGATGTTCTTCTAATTTCTTTTATTGGGTTTACTAAGATTGAAGTTCCTGTTGATGGACGTCAGGAAATTGACATCGAACTTGAACCTGCTATTTATGATTTAGACCAGATAGTTGTAACGGCTTATGGGACAGCCAGGAAGGCTACCTATACCGGGTCAGCAACGGTTATTGAGCCCGATGAAATAGATAAAATACAAGGCTCATCTATAACACAGGCCTTGCAGGGAGTAACAACAGGTATTCAGGTGTTAAATTCTAGTGGACAGCCTGGGAATAATCCTACAATACGTATAAGGGGAATAAGCTCTATCAATGGAAATTCTAATCCATTGATTGTAGTTGATGGAGCTCCTTTCGGTGGGTTTTTAAACGCAATTGATCCCAATGATGTTGAATCTATGAGTGTTTTGAAAGATGCAACAGCAACTGCTTTATATGGATCGAGAGCCTCAGGTGGTGTTATTATGATTACGACCAAATCAGGAAAAAAAGGACCCTCAAAAATAAACTTTACTTCGAAATTTGGATTTACATCAAATGCAATACCATTTTACCCAAGAGTTACTAATGGACAATATTATGAACTGAATTGGGAAGCACTGAAAAATGGTTATCTCGATCGTAATGCAGGTGCAACTATGGCCGAAGCTGAAACCTATGCTCACGACAGGCTTCTTCCTTATTTAGGAAATTTCAATTCTTTCAGAGAATATCCTCTGAATCCTGATGGGACTCTAAAGACCGGCATCGAAGAAAGATGGGGTAGTGGAATTTATGAAGATTTTATTCTTCGCTCTGGAAACCGGCAGGAGTATCACCTTGATCTAAGCGGGCAAACTGAAGACGGCCTCAAGCATTATTTTTCAATATCTTACCTGAACAGTGACGGTGTCGTTACAGTTTCAAACTTTAAAAGATATTCCGGACGATTAAATATGTCTCAGAAAGTAAACGATTGGTTCGAAACAGGATTAAATGCTTCTTTCAGTCACGGTGATAAGAATGCTCCTCTGGAGCAACGTTCTATATACCAGTTAAAACAACTTCCTGATATATATCCACCCTGGATTTGGGACGTTGAGAATGATGACTGGTATTATTACGATAATGGGGATAAGTTATTATTTCATAATACACAGAGACAAAAAGATTTTCCAGGAGGATGGCAAAGAAAAGTTTTGCCAGGAGGTAACCCATTTACATGGGCAAGGGACGCTCAAGATAGATCTGAAAATGATAACCTTAGTGCAAGAGCCTTCATTAACATTTTTCCAATTAGTGGTTTAAGTATAGAGAACTCATTTAGTGCAGATTATAGTGTGAGTTCAAGTTATACTTATCGAAGTAGTGTAACCAGTTTCGCTGCAAGATCCGGAGGTACTTCAAACAGGTCAAGAGGAAGAGGAATAACTTATACTCTTAGTAACCTTCTTCGTTATGCAAAGGAGTTCGGTAATCATAATATCAATATTCTGGCTGGTCATGAATTTTATTCTGATACATATGCTTCAGTAGGAGGTGATGCCGAAGGATTCCCAACCCCAACTTTATTTGAGTTAAGTGCTGCTTCAATACCTACTGGAAATTTTTCATATCAAAATAATCACAGAATTGAAAGTTATTTATCTAGTCTTACCTATGACTACAAAGATAAGTATTACATGTCAGCCAGTTTCAGAAGAGATGGAACTTCCAGGTTTTCGCAGGAATCACGCTGGGGTAATTTTTATTCTGTTGGAGCTTCATGGAGAATATCAGAAGAGCCCTTTTTGGAGAAATTCGAAGGGTTGGATAACCTGACGATAAGAACAAGTTATGGTACACAGGGTAATGAGCGTATTTCAAACCTTTATGCATGGCTTGGACTCTATGATGTCGTATCGGAACTTGGGAATTCAGGATTTGCTTTGAATACGCTTACAAATACCAATCTTAAATGGGAAAAGAATAATCAGTTTAATATTGGTTTTGAAGCCAACCTATTGCAACGTTTTTATTTATCTTTTGACTACTTCTATAAGACTTCAGAGGACCTTCTTTTCAACAGGGAATTACCACTATCATCTGGTTTAGGCTCAGTGGCTGAGAATATTGGTGATGTTGAGAATAAAGGATTTGAGATCTCGGTTAACTCAGTTAATATAAAATTGGGTGATTTCAGATGGGAAACCCGTTTGAACTTGACACATTATAAAAATGTAATTACCAATTTACCAGCAAAAGAGATTAATGCAGGACTTAAGAGGTATATTGTGGGAAGGTCTGTATATGATTTCTATATACGTGATTATGCAGGAGTTAACCCTGAAAACGGCAATGCTCTGTTTTATAAAGATATTTATGAGACAGATGTATCAGGAGATCCGGTACTTGATGCAAATGGTAACAAAATAGTAATTGACAAAGTAACTACAGAAGTACTGAATGAAGCCAGTTATTACTACGTAGGATCAGCCTTACCTGATTTATATGGTAATATTTCCAATTCATTCTATTATAAAGGGATTGATTTAAGCATAAACCTGATCTATAGTATCGGGGGTAATGTTTATGATGGGGAACTTGCGAGTATGACACGTGGGGGAGACAAGTTCCAGACTTATAGTACTGAGATGTTGAATCACTGGACCTCTGAGAATACAGATACTGATGTACCAAGAATGACTAATTACACTCCTTATGCATCAGTCTTTAATGAGACTTCCTCAAGGTATCTTTTTGACGCAACATATGCAAGGGTTAGAAATTTAACCCTGGGATATACTCTACCTCGGAATATTGTTTCCAGGATAGGTCTTTCAAAGGTGAGGATATACTTTCAGGGGGATAATTTCCTGACTTTTTATAAATATAAAGACCAGGGTACAAATCCTGAAGCTGCCGGTATTGGAGGTCAAATTGGTTCAGAAATACCCATGCAGAAAGTTTTTTCTGCAGGAATTAATCTAAGCTTCTAATAATTTTAAAACAGTAATGTCATGAAAAATATTTATAAGATTATTTCAATTATTATCATGTTTCTTGCTATTATTATTTCGCAAGGATGTGAAAGTGATGCTCTAAATACCCAGCCAACAGATTCTGTCTCAAAGCAAGATGTCTTTGCATCAGCAGATGCGGCCCGGGGCGTATTATATGCAGTTTACAGGGATTGGAGAGCAACCTCTAATACCTTTGCTGGACTTACATTTCCTATTCTTCTCTCAGATGCCATGGGCCCTGATTGGTGTAAGATTGCCTCCTATGAAAAGGCAATTGCATATTCTGACCAGGACCAGGGTAGTGGAACTGTTCGGTACCCATGGGAATTGTTGTACCGTAATATCAATAACCTCAATGATCTTTTAGCAAATGTTGATGATATACCTGATGACCAGGAAAAAATTGACGCAGTAAAAGGTGAAGCACTGGCAATGAGGGGATATTCATATTTTGAGCTAGTAAGAAGATATATGCATACATATGCCATAGCATCAAGTATGCCTGGAGTGCCTATATACACTGAGCCAACAACAGCTGAAACACTCGGTAATCCAAGATCCTCTGTTTCCGAGGTGTATACCCAGATATTATCAGATTTAAACCAGGCCGCCAGCCTAATGACTACTGACAGACAACATGAAGGATATTTTAATGTAGATGTAGTATATGCAATTCTTGCAAAAGTATATCTTACTATGGAAGATTGGGCTAACGCTATTACATATGCACAGTTAGCAAAAGAAAATTATCCTCTTATGTCAGCTGAAGATTGGCAGAGTGGGTTCATAGATATAAATTCTGAATGGATATGGGCTCAGAATAATAATGAGTTAGAAAATCCGGGAATAGGCTGTGCGGCTAATGTTATGACTCCTTTTATGTCTGGTCAATGGGCATGGGCATCTGATACTTTAGCAGGATCATACTCTGCAACAGACATACGTGGTGAACTGTTTGAACAACAGCCTGATGACAGATACTTTAACTTTAAATTTCAACAGGGTGATCCGGTTTTATCTTCAGACTATCCTTATATCCGCTCTGCTGAAATGTATCTGATCGAAGCTGAAGCCTTGGCCAAGAGTGGTAATGAGCCTGATGCACAGGATGTTCTTTATGCAGTACAACTTAGGGCAGATCCAAATGCGGTAAAATCAACAGCAACAGGACAGGACCTGATAGATGAGATCCTTCTTGAAAAGAGAAAGGAGTTCTGGGGTGAAGGTGTGGTGTTCTTTGATATGTTAAGAAATCAAAAACCTCTTGTGCGAGATGCTAATCATCAAACTCCACTAAATTTTCCCGCTAACTCATGGGAATTTATATTGCCAATTCCTGAAAGAGAATTCCTTATTAATAAGAATTTAGATATAACAACAGACCAGAATCCTGTAATAGGCGTATTTACAGGTAATGAGTTTAATTAATAATTGTGTGATGCTTCAATTTTGCTTTCAGCATAGTAATTAATTTAAAAGGAGGTCATTTTTCATCTAAAAATGACCTCCTTATATAACTTAACAAATAAAATTAAACTGTAGGTGCTGGAAAAATAAGCTTAGAGAATATTCCAAATATTGATATTCTCAAACAGCAGCGTAAGCTTGACAGAATAAGAATAATAAATCTTTTGGTGAATAACGTTAATAGGCCTGACAGACAGGCATTCTTCAGACTTGACCTGGATTAATATAGAATCCCAAAGAAAGTGATTATTACTGGCTTTAATAGCAATTAACATTTTTAAATAATATCTGAATTATGAAGAAAATATTAACGATGGTTATGATAATTTTATCATCATTACTTTCATGTAAGACATTAGAAGAAAACGACACTGAGTCAAAACGACCTAATATTATCCTGATAAATGCCGACGACCTTGGTTATGCAGGCCTTGGCTGCTACAGTCAGGAACTAATACTTACCCCAAATATTGATAAAATGGCAAGTGAGGGAATGAGATTTACAGACTTCTATTCTCCCAACACCGTTTGTGTACCAAGCAGGACCGGATTGGTACTTGGAATGCATCCGGGACATGCTCCTATCAGGGATAATTATAGGCCTCCATTAGAAAATTATAGTGGATTTATGAGTTCATGGCCAGAGGAACTATGGCCTCCTAAGATACCGACAATAGGAAGAGTCATGAAAGATGCCGGATATAAGACGGCACAATTTGGTAAGCTTGAGGCAGGTATACCGATGAAAGAAGGTAAGATGACAGAGCATGGATGGGATTACTGGTTTGGGTTTAAAGCAACAGGAGCTGCTTTCCAATATTATCCTACAGTACTTTGGAAAAATGACAAGAAAATTACCTATCCTGAGAATGAGCCCGATAGTGTAAGTAGGCCCGGAGTAGTTGGTGATAAAGGGGTCTATTCCGAAGAACTATTTGTCAGGGAAATAGAAAATTACATAAGAGAGAATCGTGACAGCACCTTCTTTATCTATTTTCCGACACAAATTCCGCATGGAAGATCTCCACGTGACGGTGATGAGATCCAATTGCCCGAGATTGGTCAGTATGAGTCACGTGACTGGACTCATCTTGAGAAACTTTATGCAGCCTGCGTTAGCAGATTAGACAGTGATGTAGGAAGAATTTTATCTCTTCTGAAAGAACTTGATATCGCAGATAATACAATAGTTTTATTTACCAGTGATAATGGTGATGAAAACAGTTATTATAAATATACTGACAGGTTCCATGCCACAGGACCCTTAAAAGGGAAGAAAAGATACCTGTATGAGGGAGGTATACGTATACCGATGATAGCTTATTGGCCTGGAACAATAGCTCCTGGCACCGAATCTGATATACCGGCAGCCGGGTGGGATTTTATGTCTACACTGGCAGATCTTGCAAATGTTTCTCCACCTTCACATACTGATGGAATATCCCTTGTACCAATATTAACAGGCAGGGATTCAGAACTTGAAAAGAGGGATTACCTGTACTGGGAATACCACCAGGGTAAACAACAGGCAGTAAGACTTGGAAAGTATAAGGGGATACGTATCGGTGGTACCGAAGAACCTATTGAATTATATGATCTTAGTACTGACCTTGGTGAAGAGAATAATATTGCTAATTAAAATCCCGCTTTGGTGAATAAAATTGACTCAATTATGTCAGCAGCAAGGGCAGGTTCTCCCTTTAATAAGTACTGGCCTTTACCTGAACACAGGCTTAACGTCCAACAGGATCAATGGATTTTTAACAATATTGTAAATGATTTTGCTAAATAAGATATCTGTTCCTTTACTGTAAATATAATGCAGAAAATCAGCTTATCTTATGTTATTTTTTTTTGAATTTATGTACTGTCCCGCTTAAAGCCCCGGTTCACTTTTTTTGGATAGTAAAGCAAACATAGGGATAATGAAAATATGAAGAATAATAGTATTAAAATAGTATTGTTTCTGGCTCTATTGGTGATACCGGGATTTGTCTTAAGCGCAGGTAAGGAAAATGCAGAGATATCAGAGAAGGACTCTGAGGGTTCTCTTACTAATAAGCGTAAGCCCAATGTCATCATTATCCTTGCTGATGATCTGGGTTGTGGTGACATAAGTCTTTACGACGGTTGGGTCCATACTCCCGGAATCGATCAGATGGCCAGGGAAGGTGTAAGGTTTACGGACTTTCATTCCAATGCCTGCTTATGTAGCCCAACACGTGCTGCATTACTCACAGGTCGCTATCAGCAACGTGTTGGTATCATCGAAGTGGTTAAAGGATATCAGGACAAAAATGGACTGGAAGACAAGGAACTTACAATTTCACGGTTAATGAAGCAGAACGGGTACAAAACAGCTATTTTTGGGAAATGGCATCTGGGGTGGGAACCAAAGTACAACCCGATTTACCATGGTTTTGATGAGTTTATTGGTTTTTTACCAGGCGGGACCAGCTACCTTAAACATGAAGATTGGAGAGACGGAACAGAGATCAAAGAACAAAAGGGCTATTCCACCCATATTATCACAGACATGTCTGTTGATTTTATAAAACGTAATAAGAACCAACCATTCTTTTTATACATTTCACACCAGGCAGTTCATAATTACTATCAGATACCTTCCGATTCAATAGAAACAAAGGGAAGGGATATACCGCTTAAAGGGGATGTTGCGCGCGCGAGATATAAGATAATCTTGCAGGACCTGGATAAAAGTGTGGTAAAGGTCATGGAAACACTCAGGGAGCTTAAGCTCGAAGAGAATACTATTGTTATATTCTTTTCTGACAATGGTGACGTTCAGATGGGTACAAACATACGCCCTTTTCGAGGTGGCAAAGGGACTCTTTACGAGGGAGGGCACCGTATTCCTGCTGTTGTCAGATGGCCGGGCAAAATCAAAGCCGGATGGACTAGTGATGAGCTTATCGTGGGAATGGATATCCTTCCCACATTAATGGATATCCTGGATATTGACATTCCCGAAGAACGTAAGATTGATGGAATAAGCATTAAGAATCATCTGTTGAATCAAACCAGTATGCCGGATAGAAAAGTGTTTTTCGGACATGAGCCAAGATTTGGAACGGCTATGAGGGACGGGCAGTGGAAAATGCTGACCAGGGGAGATCTCATTGAACTATATGATTTAAGTAAGGATATCAGGGAAACAGATAACGTTGCAGATAAGTACCCTGAAAGAACTATAAAAATGAAGGCTGAAATCGAAAAATGGAAGATGGAGGTAAAAAAGAAAGAGTAGGAAATAATTGACTAATATAATATTTCTGCTTTTCCCGAATGACTAATACCGGGTAGAAAGCATAAGATATGCTTTTAATAGAAAAATTAAAACCTGAATCATGAAAAAAATATTGACATTAATCTTGGTTATTGCATCAACAATGCTAGCATGCAAAACAATGAAAGATGGGGACACTGAGGAAAAAAGGCCAAATATTATTCTTATAAATGCCGACGACCTTGGTTATGCAGGTCTTGGCTGTTACGGTCAGGAACTAATACTTACCCCAAATATTGATAAAATGGCAGGTGAGGGGATGAGATTTACAGATTTCTATTCCCCCAACACTGTTTGCTGTCCAAGCAGGACCGGACTAATACTTGGTATGCATCCGGGACATGCTCCTATCAGGGACAACTCAACACCACATACCGAAAATTTTGGTGAACGTATGGATTCGTGGCCTGAGGAACTGTGGCCTCCTAAGTTACCTACATTAGGGAGAGTCATGAAAGATGCCGGATATAAGACCGCGCAATTCGGCAAGCTGGAGGTAGGTATTCCAATGGAAGAAGGTAAGATGACAGAACATGGATGGGACTACGGGTTTGGGTTTAAAGGGACAGGAGCTGCTTTTCAGTATTATCCTAAAGTACTTTGGAAAAATGACAAGAAAATTACCTATCCTGAGAATGAGCCCGATAGTATAAGTCGGCCTGGTATAGTTGGCAATAAAGGAACAT
>Ga0272441_10005684_pt1 | contig 21452 bp, 21 predicted proteins | sample SSMProp6N_FD_193582 | JGI IMG/M metagenome (GOLD analysis project Ga0272441, IMG submission 193582) | Marine sediment archaeal communities from Little Sippewissett salt marsh, Falmouth, MA, United States - SSM-Prop-6N | ecosystem: Environmental > Aquatic > Marine > Wetlands > Sediment ... | reverse complement strand
GAATGGGTTGAATCCATCGACAACAATCGAGTTATCGATTTTGACCAGACTGTGGCTGCTGCGCAAGCTTCTTTGAAGGATCAGGAAAGTGATATCTTGATAATCACTTACCTGCCTACTACATGGCAGGTAGAAGCAAATGAGACCCTTACCTATATTGCATCACAGGTTGGAATTCCAGCATGGAAAATTCTAGAGGCGAATCCATCACTTTCAAGTACAGGGCTGGTCAGGGAAAGCACGATCACAATTCCTCCCGCAGATATCAATCTGGAGCTTGCGGTTATCCCGGAGAAACGGATATTAATCAGCATCAGTGAACAGCATTTATGGGTATATGAAAACCAGGAAACTCTCCGTGATTATGTAATCAGCACAGGCATTGAAGAATCCCCCACCATGCCGGGTGTTTTCCAGGTCCTCAATCATGAGATCAACGCATATGGATCCAGATGGGATCTCTACATGCCGCACTTCCTGGGGATCTATGAAGCCCTGCCCGGTTTCACCAATGGCATACACGGTTTGCCCATGCTCTCCAACGGCCAGCGGTTGTGGGCCAGTGTTCTGGGACAGCCTGCATCCTATGGATGTATCATTCTGAATCTGGAAGCAGCTGAGTGGCTGTATGAATGGGCAGAAGATGGTGTTGTTGTAGAAATCGTACGCTGAGGGACTCTACGCATTACTCATGGCAATCTCGCGCAGTACCCAGGCTGCCCCGTTTTCATCATTTCCGGGTGCAACGAGATCTGCTGCAGCAAGAACGCACTCTTCCGCATTTCCCATTGCCACAGATTGTCCCGCATGCTCAAACATAGACAGGTCATTCTCCGAATCCCCCACTACGATGAACTGATCCAATGGAACATTCAGACAGGAGGAAAGAACCTGCAATCCACTGCCTTTGTTCACTCCAACCGGTGTTATATCAAGAGAGTTTCTGCCTGAGAAATTAACCTCAGCAGACAACCTTGAAGCAGATATTTTCTCACTCAGTTTCAGAAGAACATCTTCAATCCCTAACACAGTAATCTTGCCAATTGCCAGATCCCTGTGATCGGAAGAATATTCCAAAACCTCCAGTCCGGCATCTCTGAGAATGTCGCGAAATCCCTTGTATTCGCCCTGAAGAAGAATTCTCTCATTATCTGCTACAAACACTGCGGCTCCAACAAGCGATATCAATCTCATTATTTGGTTGAATGTCCCAGAGTCCAGCAGGGATCGGTGCAGAACTTCTCCAGTAGAAGGCAACAGAACATAGCTGCCGTTCTCACAAACAAGCGGTGTATCGAGTTCAAGTGCATCATATACAAGCATGGCTGCTGGAAAAGGCCTGCCGGTAACAAGGACAAGTCTTCCCCCCGTTGATTCGTATTCTTCGAGTGCCGGCTTAAATCCCGTTTGAATCTCTTTACGGCTGTCAAGAATTGTTCCATCGATATCCACAGCCGTAATGGGATACGCGAGCCGGTTTTTTTTCGTAATCATGCTTTGAATTTCAGAATCAGCATCAGGGTACTGGGGCACAGGGACATCACTCTTCCGTATCTGTCGCTTCAACAGTTTCTGTAAAGGTTGGCGTAGCTTCCTCAGTATCGGTAGCTGCCGGCAGGGTTTCCTCGGTTGCTGTTGCGGAAGGTCCTGCTGTCTCCGATGCAGCTGGTGCCGAAGTTGTGCCTGTGTTTGTGGGAGTGAATACATATGCCGTCTCCCCCGGTGTGGGCGTCATGGATGGAGTATACGTCATGGTTGGTGCAGTTGCTGTCAGGCATTGTTTCGCCGCTTTTGTGGCAGTCGGTACAAGATCATTATTCTGGTATGTTTGAAGTGACTGATCGTACCAGTAAGAAGCAGCGCACCAGTCTTCCTCCTCAAGGAATTCCGCAGCATAGTTATAAGCGGCGAAAGCATATTTCGCACACGAGTCCCATGTAGCTCCGGAGCAGATCTGACCGAAATATGTTGTTGCCAGCTCCCAATCAATACCAAGATAACTGTTTGCTGTCATATAGAATGCCGCAGAATTACGCCACGAAGCAGCTGTTTGATCCAAAGCGCCGAACCTTTCAGCCTGGTTCAGGTCGTATATTCCCTCTTCGTGTTCCCCTTGCCAGATCTTCTGAAGCCCGCGTGAACGCAAGGCCAGATACAGCATTGACTCTACCTCAGCAGACCGGTACTCAAGGTCGTATCCTCGCAGTGTAACAAGCGTATCAACAGCCACTGTCCAGTCACTGCGTGCAACTGCCTCCTCAGCTCCTTTATAAAGATCCTCAAGAGATACATTGCGCGAGGTCGGCGTTGGTGTAACGACTGTAGGCGAAGGTGTACGGGTAGGCTGGTTTAAATTAACCAGTATTTCATCTATCTTTTCAGATACGCCGGGGAAATTTGGTTCCAGCTCGAGCACATATTCGAAGCGCTGTATAGCCATTTCATATCTGCCGGCATCGAAATCTTCCATTCCCCGGTTAAACTGTTCGAGAGCAACCTCCCCAACCTGGGCAGTAGCAAGTGTATACCTCAGTTTCTCACCCTGGCGAGCCCCTAAAAATGCTGAGAATGCAAGAAGTGTAATGCTGGTGAAGAAAATAACCCCTATCCAGAGCAGGACGTTGTTCTTTTTCCGCTTTTTCTTTACCGGTATTGGCCGGGTCGGATCCTTCCGAATCCGCTGGACTGTATCAGCAGAAGTTGTATCTTTTCCTTCTGGTTTACGCGGACGAATAGGCCTGGTTTTGTCGTTCACATTCTTTCCCTTGAAATCCTGAGAGCCTGTAATACGCTCCACTGGTCTGAAGAATACCTGATTATAATGGATGCCGGAAATATGAAACAGTATTTGAATATTCCGCTATTGTGAAGCCTACTACCACTGGCAGATTACGTATTATACCCCTGCTCATCCAGCCGACCATCCCAAAATGAACCTCCCTGCAGCATGATTGCAATCACTCCCGGTAATGACTGCGGTCACTTGCATTAATCCTGGAAAAATTCTAAAAACAAATAACTATACCGGGTTGAAAAGAGGAAAATTCTGTGGATAAAGTAGCTGTTGTCACCGATACAACTGCAAGCATTCCTGAAGATTTGCTTTCTGCTCTGAAAATTCACACGGTTCCCTACTACATCCACCGTGGAGAAGAAGTGCTGCTTGATCTCGTTACAATAACAAGAGAGGCATTCTACAGATGGATGAGTTCGGCTGATGAACTACCGAAAACCGCTTGCCCGGGGCCGGGTGATTATCTTTCGAAATACAAAGAACTGATACAGCATGGAATGCGCGATATAGTCAGTATCCATATGACCTCTGAAGGGAGTGGAGCCTATCAATCAGCACTCGATGCAAAAGGAATCATGGAGCAGGAAGAACCAGATATTAACATTGAAGTCGTGGATACCCGAAATGTAGCTATGGCTCATGGCTGGATAGTCATCGAGGCAGCTCGAACTGCATTGGCAGGCGCAAATCTGGCAGCAGTGAAAGAAAAAATCGATAAGATGGTACCTGTCACTCGTATGATCCAGACAGCAGACACATTGAAGTACCTCTATATGGGCGGCCGGATTGGGAAAGCTACACACCTCTTTGGCAGTCTTTTGAGGATCAAACCCCTGATCAGTATGGAAGACGGGATCATTGTTTCAGTTGGGCAGGCTCGAAACCGAAGCCAGGCCTACAGGAAGATAGTGGAGATTATCACCAACACTGTTGGTTCGGGAAAGAAAATAAAAATCGCCTATCTTCATGCTGCTGCACAGCCAGATGCACAACAGATTAAAAAGCTGGTTGAAGAAAAGATGCAGGTAGTTGAATCTTTCTTTGCTGAATTATCACCTGCATTAGGGGTTCACACCGGTCCTGGCACAGCCGGAGTATGCTATTTTCCTGTGGAATAAGCCCAATGTGACCCTATCACAATACCGCCAGACGATTTAGAGACGAAATCAATCGCCTTATCAACCTAGCTGCCGGTAAATATAAGGCAAGAAAGGATTTTGTGCGGCCCAATTCTGAAGAAGTTGGATATTATGTGCATCCCCACCTTCCTTTGCGCCCGTATAATTTCCGCTGATAAACACAGGGATATCCTCTCCAGCAGCTTGCAGTCTGAAGACACACTCAGTTACCAGGCAGTTCCAGATAAAAGTACCGATTACTGTGGAACTTGGAGCTGTTCGCCAGGAGAAACCCTCAACTTCTATCAGTGCATCACCCGGAACGCCGCAGTTATCGATTGAAAAATCCACCACTTCTTCCAGCCGCTTACCGATTCTGGAAAGAGGCGCCTGCTTTGAGTATTCGACCGAGCATACGCCCACAACGGTCAAGCCGCGACTTCGGGCTTCCAACGCCATCTGAATCGGGAGTCCGTTGACGCCGCTGTTTGTAAAGATAAACAGCATTTCACCTTCACGCGGCTTCATCTGGTCCAACAGCGGAGCTGCCACCTCAGGCATTCGTTCCAGCTTTCCACTCAAATCCGTATTTTCATGCAGCATCAATGCATTCATGAAGATCGGTACAGCTGCTGCCAATCCCCCTGCCCGGCAGAAGGATTCCTCCATGATGAGCCCGGAATGACCTGTACCAAACGTAAAGATGCGGTTTTTATTCTGAATGGCCAGCACCATCCGGGAAGCAATCTCACCCAATACCTCAACATTCGTGTCAAGAACTTTATTCTGCATAGCCTGAATTGCTTCTGCATAAGCCTGAATTCCACTAACTTCCACCATGTCAATACCTCCTGTATCGATTCTTATATTATCTGGCCTGCCTAAAAACCCTTTTTCAACAAATAGCCTTCCAGTTGATTACGCTGCAGGTGGAAGAGTCGTTTGGGAAATGATAAGGCGCTCTCGAAGTGCTGTATTCCTCTGTGCAGCACGATTGTTCCGCACTGCAATTGCAATCGCCCTATTCGTTCCCACCAGGACAACCAGCTGCTTTGCCCGTGTAACAGCGGTGTACAGCAAGTTACGCTGCAGCATTACATACTGAGATGTAAGCACCGGAAGAACAACACAAGGATACTCCGAACCCTGTGATTTATGGACCGAAATGCAGTATGCCAGGGTCAATTCATCCAACTCAGCAAAATCATACGCAACCAGCCTGTCCTCGTCAAAGCGTACCTCGACAAGCTGATCTTCCCGGTCTAACATTTCCAGGATTCCAATATCACCGTTAAAAACCTCTTTCTGGTAATTATTCCGCAGCTGCATGACTTTATCCCCCTGTCTGAGTCTCTCACCCGGGATACCGTTTTCACGCTTTCTCGGTTTCTTGGGATTTAACGAATCCTGCAGCAGCTGATTGAGATGATCAATCCCTGCCTGGTTCCTGTACATGGGAGCCAGCACCTGGATATCACGATATGGATCTAGGTTAAATCGAGCTGGTATGCGGTTTTCCACAAGGTCCAGTACCAATTCCGCTGCCCGCTCCGCTTTTTCGGTTTTGAAAAGGAAAAAATCGCTGGATTCATCAGTAAGAACGGGCATCTCACCGCGCTGGATACGATGTGCATTCTGGATAATCCAGCTTCCCTCCTCCTGCCGGAAGATCGAATCCAGATGCGTGGTGGCAACAACCCCAGACTGGATAAGGTCTCGCAGTACATCGCCTGCTCCAACACTGGGAAGCTGATTGGCATCGCCAACGAGTAGAAGATGAGAAGCGGGATCAATCGCACGCAGCAGCTGGTACGCAAGCATCGTATCCAGCATGGAGGCTTCATCAATCACCAGAAGATCAACATCAAGGGTTTCCGCTTCCGTGTAGCTGAACGTACCATCCGCTGAATACCCCAGAAGGCGGTGTATGGTGCTGGCCGGATGTCCGGTTGCTTCACTGAGCCGTTTTGCTGCCCGGCCAGTTGGGGAAGCCAATGCGACTTTCAAGCCTGCAGAGGTAATTCGGTCCACCAGAAGCTGCAGGGTTGTCGTTTTTCCGGTACCCGGCCCGCCTGTGAGGATGGAAACCTTCTGGCTGAGCGCAAGATCAACTGCCCGAAGCTGTTTTTCTGTTAGCTGGACGCCGGAGGAAGCACTGATTGCATCAGAACTGGGAATTCGTTTTTTCGCAAGCCGGGATCCGGGTGTAGAAAGCATTTGCTCAATATAGAAAGCCAGACCTCTTTCTGCATGATACATTGGAGAGAGGTATACTGCCGGACTCTCATTTTCCACTCCTTCCAGTCTTTCCGCTTTACACTCCTCTCTGGAAACCAACGTTCCCAGCTGCGGCCGAATCAGTTCTGGAAGAAGTTCAAGCAGTTCTGCCGCCTTGTGAATCAATTCCTGCTGCCATAAAAAGACAGATCCTTCCCCTACAGACTGCTGAAGAACATGGATCAGCCCTGCCTGGATTCTCTGCGGCGCATCAGGTTTAATTCCTATCTGCTGTGCAATCCGATCTGCTGTCCGAAAACCAACGCCATGGATATCCCTGGCGAGGAGGAAAGGGTTTTCCTCCAGCACATCAAGCGCCTGTTCTCCATAGGTTTTGTAGATCTTGTAGGCGATACGAGTGCTGACCCCCTGACTTTGCAGAAAAATCATCAACTTTTGCACAGCTTTTTGTTCTATCCACGCCTTTTTAATCCGTTCATACTTTTTTCTGCCGATACCACTGATTTCCTGCAGGCGTTCTGGTTCATTGTCGAGGACAGCCAGTGTCTCATCCTTGAATGTGCTCACGATCTTTTCTGCCAAAACCGGTCCAATGCCCTTAAGTACCCCTGAACCCAGGTATCGTTGGATGCCAAGGAGAGTTGTCGGGTATACACGTTCAAATGCTTCCACGCGGAATTGAGGGCCGTAGCGAGGATGCACAAACCATTCTCCATAAACACAGATCGTCTCACCCGGGTTCACTCCCGGTATAACTCCAACAACAGTGACTTGCTCGTCCTCACCATGAGGAACCTCCACGATCGTTTGCAGGACGTGATAGCCAGTTTCTTCGCTCTGATATGTAATCTTCTCGATCAGACAGTCAAGCTTTTTCATCGATTCCCATTTTTCCTGCTGTCGATACAGCAATCAGCCTATCTATAATATTGGTACGAAATTATTTCATGGTCATGGACACAACGAACCTATCATACAATACCTGGCCCTGCTTCCAACCGACAAACGCCTTTCCCCCTGCCAACTGCATATGCTTTTTCGCCTCCGCAAACTTACGCCCTGCGTTTTCACACCTATGTGCATCCGAACCCAGCGTGATCCTCGGCTCTTTCCTGTTCACACTGGCTTCCTGGATATATAAATGGAGCAGTTCCCCCGAAGGATAGATCTCCTGAACCGGGCAATCCAATCCTTTTGTATTCAATTCCAAACCCACATCCCTGCTGACAAGAGATTGGATAAAACCTTCAGCCTCTTCAGCATATTCTTTAAAAAGAACTTGTTCGTGCAGGGAATTTGTGTATTTCTTGATCAGATCCGGATGCGCCATTATAGAAAACAAGCCGCTGTCTACTGCATCCTGCATGGTATGGAAGTACTCCCGAAATGCCTCCACCGGGCTGACTTGTGTAAATAAGGCAGGTGCTTTCATTGAGGAACTGAAATGAATCCCTCGAAGAACATGGACTGAACCCAGTATCATGTCAAACGGCTGTCCGATTGCACGTTTATACATCTGTATGCGCTGGTTTATTTCCTCAAGATGCTTCTCCAGGTAATCTACTTCCAATCCCAGGCGTATTGCCATATCCGGAAAACGCTCCGACATTAACAGGCATTCCTCATACAAATCAACCAGTTCATGTTCAGTAATGCAATAATCGGGATTTGTCACCATCATGTGGTTTGTAACCGCGATTTCAGCAAGTCCTTTATCGGCAGCAGCTTTGCATATAGCAAACAGGTTCTCATCGCAGTCGATCGAAACTGCTGTGTGAATGTGATAATCAGGCAATCCCTTAATAGACATAACAATACCTAATACCCGGCTTTACCGGCGAATGTCTTTGGCTATGCGCAGCAAATTACGCCCATAAACCTGATATGTCGAATATTTCCATTCAAACACCAAAGATCACACATATTTCAACAACAGCGTCATGAAGATGGCAGCCAGGACTGTAAACGATAGTATGCCAGTGCAAAGTATTCCCGTATTGCGACCTGACTTGCATACAGGGAACGGGAATTGGGCTTCCATCCCTTTGTTGGGTCCTGCAGCTCCGAAGAATGCCAGACCCCTGTTGAAGGGATCGGATGCAGTCCTGCCGCCCGAAAGGTTTCCATTGCACGGTACATATGCGCAGGCGAGGTGACCAGAATAAAATTCGCAACACCGTGCTGCTGAAGGATTTCCTCCAATTTCACAGGATGCTCCTTTGTATTACCGGCTTCTGATTCAAGAAGGATTGCTTCCGAAGGTACACCCAGCATGACCAGACCATCACGCAGTGCAAGGCTTTCGGGAGTTACACGCCCCGGTTCCTGGCTCACGCCCCCCGAGACAATAAGCAATGGATTATCGAGCAGTTTGTACAACCGTGCGCCTTCCATCACCCGCAGTGAACTCTGTTCACTCAGAATATTCAAAGCTTCCCCTCTTGCCTGATACGTTATACTTCCGCCGCCAAGCACAACAATCGCTTTCGCGTCTCCAGCTTCTTCTTGTGTCTCAATCCAGCCATAACCGTGATCGAGCCCCTTCTCAAGCAAACCTGTTACAAATGGAGAAGCGAGTACAATATAGAATACTGTCAACAGCAGCAGCAGCGCTCTGCCCCATTTCCGGGATGTTGCACTGCCAAATAACAGAATTACCCCAATAACCATGCCAATCCATAGAAATCCTGTTGACCCAGGAAGGTTCATCTTGACCAGTGTAGCCAGTAGTTCCATGATCCCCTCTCCAGAAAATAAATCCGATAAAAGTATTCATCCATATCTCAGCATAACTTAACCATTCTACCCCAGTCCGGCTGCCATAGGGAACAACTCCAGAGGACGGGTTCCAGCTTCACTCAGACATGCATATAAAGGGCAGCAGGCGAGAGAAACAAAAGCAGCTTAATTAAGGGGTTTTCATCTATCCATCCAGAAAAAAACCAGGAACAGGACTATGACCTTAATTCCTTTTGATTTCTGACTACATCAAAGACGGTACAATCAGCAAAGATCCAAACCCCCTGTATTGCCCTTATGTCACTTCACAGGCTGACTACCACCACACCATGAATGAATCCTGTGTCATACGGATCAACTGGCCATAAACCACCCAGAATTCAAGCGTAACTACCGTTCCCGGCTGGATCTCTTCCTGAGGAAGTTTCAACCTGGATATTCCCTGGCTGTCTGTTATTGGCATAACAAGCGTACGCAAACCATCCGGCATTTGTACAAACATCGTAACGGCTGCCCCTTGTACCGGATGCAGATTCTGATCCCGGACAAGCAGATATACCTCCTGCTCGTCACTGCTGATCATTACCGGTTTCGCCACAGAGGACTTTAACTGCATATCCATTACGCGGTACAGAATTCGGTTATTGGGGAGAACCGGGTCCAGCAAATTCCGGTCATAACCGACCTGATCGAAGTGAATCCTGCCAAGGGGTGCCGCTCGAACCTGGTTCTCCTCATCCGGCAGCCAGTCCAGCCTGTAGCCCTGAAAGTACTGCACAAGGTGGTCACCCACAAGTTTGAATTCTGAAACCGGCAGGCCAAATGTGTGCAAACCTCCATGGCTTTCATAGAACTCAAGGAATGCATAACAAACGGAATGGCTGGAATCCTTGAAAAACTCGCATCCGTTCGAATCCATATCCCTCTTTCGGATGGCAGCATCCCAACCGTTCATCCATTCACCAAGAGGGCTGAGAACAGGCACCATTTCGCCTGTTGCGGGGTCGATAGCCATTTCCATTCGCGCATTCTGGAAATACTGGATAAGCCATCCGGTCAGTGGATCAACAAAAGCATCAGTTATTGGATACCCCAGAATTTCGAGCCCACCCTGCTGGTCAAAAAGAGCCACGAACTGGCCGTCAATGGTATGGCCAGTCTCCGGGTAATACCGGCCTTCTTCCTGTGCAAAAACCGGGGAAAGCATTAATAAAGTGCTGAAAAGCAGCGCAAGAAGCACAGCAGCAGCAACCAGGGCCAACCCGGCATGATTACGTTTTCTTTTTTGGGTCGTAACTGATCGCAATCTCATCTTCCTCTTTTTCCTGACCTGTCCTTGACCTGTAAAACGCAATATACAGCTGCCCTTGGCGAGCACCTGTATATATCATACATACTAAATATAACAATTCAACCTTACAATAACGGTTCAAGGTATGCAAGCCCTATATCTGGCGTTGATACCAGAGACACTGTCAGGGCTAGTACCCACGAGATAACTCCACCCTGTTCCAAAGAGATTCTCCCCTGCTGGCCGCATGAATCAGGCGTGCCAGCGCAGCAGCCCGCAGTTCCTCTGTCTGATTACATAATCCCCCTCTATGCGGACTCATTACGACATTCGACAATTCAGAAAACTTCATCTTCGAAGGCTGTGTCGAACTTCGTGAGAGAATATCCGGGGGATATGAATACCAGACATCCAGTCCTGCAGCACTGAGCGTACCATCAACCAGTGCCTGGAAGAGAGCCTCCTCATCAACTACCTCGCCGCGTGCTATGTTGATTAAAATCGCTGGTTTTTTCAAGCTGTTGAGTTCACGGCTTCCGATCAAGCCGCGTGTTCTATCTGTTAGAGGTACAGAAAGAATCAAGACCTGCGTATCCGGCAGCACATCTTGCAGGGATTCCGAGGGCAGTACCGGGATTCCCTGCCAGGTTTCACCAGGCTTTGCACTCGCCCTGATGCCAGTGACTTCCATATCAAGGCACTTGCACAGTCGGCCGACTTCCTTGCCGACAGCGCCAAAACCCGCAATACAAACACTCAGATCGTCCAGAAGAATACCCGGATTACCCTCATATCGAGGTGTCCAATTCGCGTTCCGAAGCTCTCGGTCATAATGCAAAAGGTTTTTCGATGCAGCCAGCAATAACGCCAGGGCAAGCTCTGCAGTGGGCCGGGCATTATGATGGAGATTATGGACAGCGATCTCCGGGTAATCAAGCATCAACGCATGCGTTTCTACAGGTAAACCGGAAAACGGTATAAAAAGCCATTTTAACTTCTGGCTGTGTTCCAGAGCGTTTTTGTTTGGCCGGCCTGATATCAGCACTTGATAGTCAGGCATGTTTCCATGTATTTGTCCTGTTGTCAGGTTGATGCTGTCTGACAGTTTTTCCCTAAGCAGCTTCAAAAATACTGCATCCCGGTCATCCAACACATGGACATGGAACTGAGTACTCAAGGTATGCTCCTGGATAGAATCAAGACTGTTTGCGCCTGGCTGTTTCCAGATTGTAGAGAGAAACAAGCTGGGTGGTAATGACCGGCCAGGCGAACTGACGGGCATAAAGGACTGCATTTTCAGCCATTGTATCCCGAAGCCGGTCGTTGATCAGAAGCCGTTCCAGGCGATCTGCAAGAGCCTCCGGATCTCCTGCAGGCACAGAAAAGCCGGTCTCGCCGTCTTTGACGAGATAGGCAAGTCCCCCGGTTTCGGAAGCTACAACCGGCGTACCGCAAGCCATTGCTTCCAGAGCAACCATTCCAAACGATTCATAATGAGATGGCACAACAACTACTTCAGCCGCAGAGTAATAATACGGTAACGTATCCTGATCCTTCTTGCCCAGAAAACGAATGACCCCCTCCATATCATACTCGGCTGCCATTTGAAGAAGCCGCTCCATTTCCGGAGACTCCCCTTCCTGGTCCTGATCCGGGTCACCACCGATGATAAATAGACAGAGACGGCAGTCCGGACTTGTAAGGCCTCTGTGCCTCAGCAGAAGCATCGCATTCAGCAGCGTATCGATCCCTTTAAGAGGTTCGATCCTGCCTACAAACAGAATCATCTGGTGATCCTCAGGCAGCTCAGCGAACTCAAAAGCTTCATCAGGTGAGATCCTGTAAAAACGGGTGGTATCCACACCAGGCGGGATCACGGCAATATCATCCCTGTGCACTTCATACAAGCTTTCAAACAATGCACTTTCATTTTCTGTGGCTGCAATGATTCTGTCCGCGTTATGAAGCAGGGTAAATTCGCCCTGGATGCGTACTTCAGGCTCAGTCTCTTCAGGACGACGAGCAACCTGCCTCTTGACCAGTGCCAGAGTGTGGAACATCTGAAGGACAGGGACATTCCATGATGATTGAAGCTCAAGAGCAGCGAGGCCTGAAAGCCAGTAGTGGCTGTGAATGATATCGTAGCGTACCTGTTTCTTCTCTGCAAAATCCCTTATATGATCGACAAATTCGGGCAAATGCCGCACAAGTTCGGGTTTGGGAAGCGGAATTTCTGGCCCGGAGGGTATGTGAACCACCCGGTTTCCATACCCCATTTCATGAAGGACATGGGGGACATGTTCATCCTGAGAACGTGTAAACACATCCACACCGATCCCCTGGCGGCCTAATTCTCTTGTTAGATCGCGGACGTAGACGTTCATACCTCCCGTATCCTTGCCGCCAAGTGTTGCCAGAGGACAGGTATGATATGAAATCATGGCCACTCGGAGTTTTTCTCCGGAAGAAGTGTTCTTGTTCGTGGATATCTTGCCAAGCATGGGTGATCCTTTTATAATGCATCAAGATACAAATCGAAGTATGAAGAACAAGAAAAGTAATTACCTACTACATGCCAGCGTAGCTCAGGTGGCAGAGCAATCGCTTCGTAAGCGATGGGTCGAGGGTTCGAGTCCCTCCGCTGGCTTCTTATCTAATAAGCCATCTCCCCACCGGCTGCCTATAAGCACCGGTGGCTCTTGTTTAAAGGCATATCCGTTCACAATGTTGGATACAATCAAAGGGTAATTATAGCATTAGAAAGTGAGGTGGAATTTGACGAAGCCAGTCCTTACAATCGGAATAGCTGGAGGAACAGGTTCCGGGAAGACGACTGTTGCCAATGTAATCCTGAAACGCGTGGGAGCGGATCGAATCGCCTTCCTTGCCCATGATTCCTACTATAAAGACCTCAAGGAACTTCCCGAGAATCAGCGAAAAGAGATCAACTTCGACCACCCCAACTCTCTGGAAACCGAATTGATGTTCAAGCATATAAAGATGCTGAAAAATAACGAGGCGGTCGAGGTACCAATATATGACTTCACCCACCATACCCGCACGAAAAATACACAGCATATGGAACCCCAACCCGTATTACTCGTTGAAGGAATCCTGATTTTTGCTGAACCGGAACTGCTGCCGTTGTTTGATGTTAAAATCTTTGTTGACACACCCGCAGATATCCGGTTTATCCGCCGCTTGAAGCGGGATATTGTTGAGCGCGGCCGCACTGTGGAATCGGTAATCAATCAGTATGAGACAACCGTTCGGCCGATGCATATGGAATTCGTGGAACCCAGCAAGCGCTTTGCAGATGTGATCATTCCTGAAGGTGGTTGGAATACCGTCGCAATGGATATGGTGGTCGCTCGGGTTGAATCGCTTCTGGTACAAATCTAAAAGAAAGGGAAGCCATGACCGTAAAAAAGTACTCATCACCACCCGAAATGAAGATTGATCTGTCCAAATCCTATCAGGCAACCGTACAAACTGATAAGGGAGATATTGTAATTAAGCTTTTTGCAAAGAAGGCACCCCGCACCGTAAACAATTTTGTCTTCCTCTCGGAGGAAGGCTTCTACGACGGAATAATTTTCCACCGTGTGATCAAGGATTTTATGGCCCAGGGAGGCGATCCAACAGGTACTGGCACGGGAGGACCAGGGTACACATTCGCGGATGAATTTGATCCTGGCCTGCGCCATAGTGGGCCTGGCATTCTCTCCATGGCTAATGCCGGCCCCAACACAAACGGGTCGCAATTTTTTATCACCCATACTGCCACTCCATGGCTTGATAACAAGCACACTGTCTTCGGTGAAGTCATTGAAGGCCTGGACGTGCTGCTTTCCATCCCTGAGAGGGATCCAAACCAGCAAGATGCACCTGCCGTTTCGATAAAAACCATCCAGATCGACTCCAGGTGAAGGAAAACAAGTTCCTCAGCGGGTGGCGTTTGACAGTGATCCGGATCCTGTCGTTTTTGCTTGTGATCGGGATCACTATCTATATTTACTCGCTTGGCGATGAAGCAGAAAAGCTGAAAAGCTACAGCTACCCGGGGATTTTCCTTCTATCGATCCTGGCCAATGCAACGATCATTATGCCTGCGCCTGGCATTGCTATCACCTTTGCAATGGGCGCTGTTTTTAATCCTGTTGGCGTTGCCCTTGCTGCTGGTGCCGGTGCCACTATCGGTGAACTGACCGGCTACCTGGCAGGTTTCAGCGGACAGGGCATCATTGATGATAATCCAACATACCAGCGCCTTGAGGGATGGACGAAAAAATATGGTGGAGGCGCCATTTTCATCCTCGCATTGATTCCCAATCCCCTGTTTGATCTTGCCGGTGTGGCAGCAGGCGCTCTTGGAATGCCAATCCATCGATTTCTACTATGGGCTTTGGCCGGCAAGATCCTCAAAATGCTTGCTTTTTCGCTTGCAGGAGCAGGAACCATTGACTGGTTCGATACGATTTTTTAAGTGCAGGAATTATTAAGTGACGCCCGGCAGCCTTCAATACATTTCGCCAACGATTACGGTTATTTAAAATGCTCCAGATATTCCAGACAATCCCCCATCCGTGAGGGTTGGATACCCAGAAGGCGCGGCATTGCATCAAGTTCTGTGGTTCGATCCACTGCAAAATAATCAACCCAGAATTCACCACCTTCCTGACCCAGAAGCCATGGGGTGAACAATGGAGTTATGAATTTCAGCACCGGAGGTGACAGTGCGAGCAGATATGATTTCCGCCCCAACTGCTGCTGGACCAGGAAAGCCATCTCTCGCAGTGACAGGAACTCCGGGCCGCCGATTTCTATTGTGCGGTTGATCATCCGTTCCTCTTCCAGGATCCATTGGATAGTAACAGCGAGTTCCTGCACCCACAGCGGCTGTGCCAGTGTATCCGGATTCCCGGGCAGCATTGTTACAAACGGAATTCGCAGGACGAGTGCAGCAAGAATGGATGTGAATGAATCCCCCACCCCGTATACCAACCCTGCTCGTACAATCGTATGCGGGATGCCGCTTTTCCGTATTGCCCCTTCCCCCAGGGCTTTTGCACGAAGTACGGGATAGGCTGACAGACGATCTGCCCCAAGATGGCTTAGATAGACCAGGTGGGAAACCGAGGCCTCCCTGGCAGCTCGTGCAAGGGTAGTTGTTCCCTCTGATTCGAGCCAGATCTCATCTGGATTTGAAGAATAATAGCCGCTTCCAATATGAATGATCTGAGTAATTCCAACCAGAGCTGAGCGCACGCTTCTGGAATCTGAAAGGGACGCTACAGAAACATCTGCAGGCATGCCAACCGGAAGAGCTGGAGATTCTGCTGATGGTTCCAGCAGGATTCGTACTGGCAGCTCCGCCCTTCGGAGAATTTGCAGCACTGCTCGACCAATAAAATTAGTTGCACCCGTCAGCAGGATCATAATTCCTCTGTAATTATTCTGACACACTCACTCAGTGAAAACCAGTGGCAGGACATTCTAACACAGCAGTTTTTCATCTGTGCTTTTGAATCAATCATACTGTCTAGTCAGGGAAGAATAGAAAAAGGACTGCCCTCCAGGAGCAGTCCTGCGTAAACCCGACAATGCTGGTAGATTTAGAAAAAGCATTGATAGCTGTTTTTCGAATTATGCCTGGGATTGTTCTTCAACTACCTCAAGAAATTGTGTAAGCACATCGCGAAGGTAAGGCTCCGGAAGAGCACCTACCTGCTGGTGTACGACTTTTCCGTTTGCAATAAACAGCATGGTTGGAATTCCCTGCACCCCATACTCCTGCGCATACATGGCATCCTCATCGGTATTGACTTTGGCTACCAGCAGCTTACCGGCATATTCATCCGCTAATTTTTCCAGTACTGGAGCAACCATTCTGCAAGGACCGCACCATGGGGCCCAGAAATCAACAATAACCGGAATTTCAGACTGCAATACGGTTTTTTCGAAAGCAGCATCTGTTACATTAATCGGCTCATTTATCATTTTCAACTCCCATAAAAAGCGCTAAGCGCAAGTTTATCATAAACTCCATCTATACGTTTAAGACCGTTTGTCTGACTTCCTCACAGAATCTCAAACGACGTTGTGATCTCTACCTGTGGTTTTAAGGACGCTGATACTGAACAATACTTGGATTCCGACAATTCAATAGCCTTTTTAACGGCATCTTCTGTCAGATCACGTCCTTTAACACGATAAGTCAGATGGATATGTTTGTACGGCCAGGGTGGATCTTCAGCCTGCTCACCTTCCGCAGCAATCTCCAGCGCTTCGAGATGCAGCCTCTTCTTTTGAAGAATATTTACAACATCCACGGCTGTGCAGGATGCCGCTGCCACCAGGACAAGCTCAGATGGTGACATTCCCACATGTTCTCCCTTTTCACGCGTTGAGAGGACTACAGAACGCTGGCCGCTGTCTGTACCAACGAATTTTCCACCATTGACCCAGGTTACCAGTGCTGATTTTTTTCCCATACCTTCTCCTTGCCAAGTGTCACACTCTACCCTAACCTATTTTAGAAACTGTATCCATTCAAATTGGATGCAAATAATCAAAAAAGGTAACATTTAACCCTGTTTTCAAAATGAATCGTTTCTGTATAGGCATCCTCCTCATTTCACCGTTGGGGTATAATCAAGTCCAGAATCACACCCTGAGGAAATCCGAATGAACTGCCCCGAATGTGGTAACCCATCTCTCGATTTGGATAAGGATGGAAACTGGACATGCCTTGCATGCAGGGCTTCAGGCACATTGGATCAGGAAACATGCCCGCATTGCGGCTTTCTCCTTGATGGCAGCGAGCAGGTTTGTCCAAAGTGCGGAACCCGTCTTTCAATTGTGGATACTGTCCTTGCCAGGCCGGCGGACAACCTTGCGGCATCCTGGCTTGCTGAGGTCCGTGAAAAAGCCGGTGATATCAAATCCAAAGAAGAACTGGCTTCAGTTAAGCGAATGCAGGTATTGCGCGATCAGGACGAGATACGGCTGAGTATGGAAATGGAAGCAATGAGAGAAGCCAGGAACAAAGAGAAGATGCTCCTTGCTGCAGTCTTGATAGGTGGTTTGATTCTATTGATTGTTATCATCCTGGCTGTATTGGCGTTTATCTGATGACTATTTCAACGAATTCCGAGGCTTATACCATCCACCTGCCCGTCTATGAAGGGCCTCTGGATCTCCTGCTAAGCCTGATAGAAAGTGCAGAACTGGATATTACCAGGGTGGCACTGGCTGCTGTTACCGATCAATACCTCGCATACATGCGTCAGATGCAGGAAATACACCTTGAAAATCTTGCTGCATTTATGGTCATAGCTGCCCGGCTGATTCAGATCAAATCAGAAGCACTGCTGCCCCGGCCGCCTGAACGAGAGCCAGATGAAGAAGATCCTGGTGATGCTCTCGCCCGCCAGCTCATCCTTTACAGGCGTTTCAAACAGATAGCCGGCATCCTGGAGCAGCGTGAGGCACTTGAACTGCACAGCTTCCTTCGCCAGGCACCTCTGCCTTATGTAGAACCCAAACTGGATCTTTCTGGCGCAAGCATTGACAATTTGCGCGAATACCTTCTGGAGATGCTTCAACGCGAACACTCCGATAGGGAATTGAACCAATCCATCGTTCCCCAGGAAGTATCGATCCGCGATCGGATCCATGTCATCATCGGTTCAGTGCGCGAATTCGGGAGGACAACCTTTCTTCGTGTGATTCGCGGCGCTCGTTCAAGACTTGAGATTGCAGTTTCTTTTCTGGCAATGCTTGAACTTGTCAAGCAGCGCCAGATATCCGCAACCCAGGAAGGCCTGTTTGGCCGGATCACGATTGAGCCCGGAGAGGAATGGCAGGAAGATCAGGAAGTTGTATTCGAACTGGAATTTGAGGAATAACCCGCACCAATTATCAGCGCAATCCCCGCCCCTGCAGAATCAATCAAAACATCACGCGCAGTTGATGTCCGCCCATCCACAAAAGATTGATGGAACTCATCACTCAAGGCGAAAAGTATTGCCATCATCCACGCCATAATCCAGCGATAACGTACGGAAAGTGTGCGCGGCAGTGCGTAATAATAGGACAGCCCCAACATGCCATATCCGATGGCATGCCCGCCCTTCTTTACAAGAAAATCTATAGCTCCAAAATATGGAATTTGCGATGCTGTCCTTGATGAGAAGAAGAATATCGCCCCCATCATCAATACAGCCGGTAGCCAGCGCAGCAGATTGATATTTCGTTCATTCATGTGGGCGATTGTACCATTATTCCGAAGAGACTTATGGAATATCTTTTCCGGAATGACTCATACAATTCGCTTCTTATCAGAATTCCGACCTCCCATTTACACAGGTCCTTCTCATGCAGCCTTGTCAAAGTCCTGTCCCTATGAACCCATATCAAATCCCAAGAAACATGTTCTCCTGGCATCTTCTGGTTAAATTTCACACCTGAACTTCACCATCCGTTTCCCTTTGGTATACTTTCTACACGTTTCACTTTTCAGAGCCGTATGACTTACGATCGTGAAATTTGAGTGTGCCCCCACCGGACGTATGTAGTAGATTCCATGTAAAGTTACAGACTCATGCCGTAGTTGGGCAACCCTGGTACTTCACAGCTTGAGGAAACATTGGATGAAAAAAAACACCGGCAGTATTCTACTCTCCACTGCAGCAGCGGCCGCAGCGCTTACAGCAGTAATATGGATCACAGCAGGAAACCTCGCAGCGCGGTTTGACATAGTCAATGAAAAATATTTCACTTTTTTCTATCCCTGGCAGACTCGAAATCCAACCTCCATGGCTTATATAACAGCCTGGGTTGGCTATGCGCTGCATAATATTTTCGTCTGGGGAATCCTTATCGCCTCACAGCGTTCCAGGCCATCTTACCGGCCTGGTTTCCAATGGTACAACTGGGCAATGCTTGGTGTGAATGGGTTGTTTTACATCCTCCACCTTCTGCAAACACAAATCTGGTATGACGGCCTCGCCATTGCAGTCCCGGAGGTTACTTCCCAGGGGTCAGTAATCCTCATGCTTGTTATGATAATCATTCTGGAATCTCCGCGACGCGGCCTGGTATTCGGCAAGAAAGTCAAGTTCCATAAGCGCTTTATCAAGCTTGTTCGCACTTATCACGGCTATCTGTTTTCCTGGGGGATAATTTATACATTCTGGTATCATCCCATGGAGAATACACTCGGCCATCTTGCCGGTTTTTTCTACATGTTCCTTCTTTTTGCTCAATCCATATTGATTTTTAACCGCGCTCATCGTAATAAATACTGGACTTTTCTCCTCGAGACCCTCGTCCTGGTCCATGGGACTCTGGTAGCAATCTTCCAGGGAAACGGTCTTTGGCCGATGTTTGCTTTCGGGTTTGGTGCAATGATCATCCTCACTCAAATGTATGGTATCGGTTTGAGAACATGGCAGCGCCGTGCTCTGGCCGCTGCTTTCCTGATTGGAGCAGCTCTTTTTTACGGATTAACCGGTAACCTGATAGGTTTGAACGAAGTTATCAGGATCCCTGCCATTGAATACCTGTCAGTTGGGGTACTGTACCTCCTCTTCCTGGCAGGAAACGGTATATATTCACTACTGCACAAGCCCAAAGCTGTGGAGATGAGTAGTGCAGACTGATCAGAGCCTGATGAAAAAGCCAGTGAGTATTTGTGGAGATTAATACATATGAACACAGCCATTTGGTGGATAAGACGTGATTTGCGTCTGAGTGATAATCCCACACTGCACACTGCACTCACGCAAGGCAATGTTTTGCCTTTGTTCATTTTCGATCCGGTACTTTTCCAGGCAGCTTCTGCAAGAAGACTTTCGTTCATCGTGAACGGTTTGAGGATACTCGATAAAAACCTGCAAAAGCGCGGCGGCCGGCTGATACTCCGAACAGGACCACCGGAACAGGTTCTCCATGTGCTCTTCAAAAAGAGCCATGCAAAGACTATCTATGCGGAAGAAGATTTTACTCCCTACGCCCGCAGACGGGATGGAAAAATCGCCCGGTTACTTCCACTTGAACTGATCCAGGGCCAGGTCATCCACCACCCTCTGGCGGTTCGCAAGGAAAACGGAAAACCCTACACGGTATTCACTCCATTTAGTAAAACCTGGAAAGCTCTTCTGCCCGATAATTTTGACCCACTTCCTGCGCCAGAGAGAATTCCTTTTCCAGAAATATCTCTCCAATCAGATCCGTTTCCGCCTGCAAAGGAACTTTTATGCTTTCCACCCGGAGAATTGGAAGCCTTGCAGCGTTTAGAGACATTTACAGCAACACCGGGCTCCCCTGCCATTTTTTCATATGCAAGCGGCCGGAATATGCTTGATCAGCAAGGCACTTCACAGCTTTCGCCGTTTTTCCACACCGGCATGCTCAGCATCCGCCAGGCTGTGTCAGCCGCCAAAAAGTCCGCTTCCGGGGCTGCCGGACAGGAGCAGCGTGAAGGTGCAGACACCTGGATCAACGAATTGATTTGGCGTGAGTTTTATATCAGCATCCTGTTCCACTATCCACGGGTACTCCGGGGAAACTTTCGGAAAAAATATGACAACCTGGCCTGGAATAACAATCCGTCAGATCTGGAGGCCTGGAAGCAGGGAAAAACGGGCTACCCGATTGTGGACGCAGCCATGCGCCAGCTTCGTGAAACAGGCTGGATGCATAACCGCGCTCGAATGATTACTTCCTCCTTTCTGGTGAAAGACCTGCTGATCGACTGGCGCCATGGTGAAGCCTGGTTTATGCAGCAGCTCCTGGATGCGGATCTGGCTGCCAACAACGGCGGCTGGCAGTGGACCGCCGGTACCGGCACAGACGCCGCTCCCTACTTCCGTATTTTCAATCCAATACTCCAGAGCAAGAAGTTCGATCCACAGGGGAACTATATTCGCCGCTGGGTCCCTGAACTTGCCCACCTCCAATCGAAAACGATCCATGAACCCTGGACAGCAGAAAGTCAAAAAGACTACTATCCCCCTCCCATTGTCGACCATAAGCAGGCACGTGAACGGACTCTCCAGGCATTCAAAACCGCCGGCAGCACATAATCAGTGCGTTGTACCAAGGAGGACAAGAGTGTTACATGTTTTAAACAAACCGCCCCTTTTTGCTGGACAAATCAAATTCTCTTTTAGACATGGCCTGAGATAACTGCTATAAAGAATCCTTACAGGTTATAATTGACATATAGCATCATGTTTATCGGAAATCCTTATGCCAAACCACCTTA
>Ga0272441_10005683_pt1 | contig 21452 bp, 18 predicted proteins | sample SSMProp6N_FD_193582 | JGI IMG/M metagenome (GOLD analysis project Ga0272441, IMG submission 193582) | Marine sediment archaeal communities from Little Sippewissett salt marsh, Falmouth, MA, United States - SSM-Prop-6N | ecosystem: Environmental > Aquatic > Marine > Wetlands > Sediment ... | reverse complement strand
GCCGAGTTGGCCGGCCGCCTGCACCAGTTGGAGCCGCATCGGCCCCTTGGCCTTGGCGAGGGCCGCCCGGATCGGCTCGGCCGCCCCGTCGCCGATGGCCACGAGCGTCCGGACGGCGTCGGGCCCGACGGTCTCGTCGTCCAGGAAGGCGGCGAGGGCGGGGACCGCCCGCCCGTCGCCCACCGTTTCGAGTTCCCAGACGAGGAACTCCTTGACGGGCGTCGGCCGGTCCTGGCCGAGGGCGGTCGTGTAAGCGTCGATGACGGCAGCCCGCGCCTTCTCCTTGCCCTTACGGCAGGTGTACATGGAGAGGCCGTGGAGGGTGTAGCGGACCTTGTAGTCGGCACCGTCATCGACGGGTTTCACCATGTCGATGAGGGCCATGACGGCGGCCTTGCCTCCGGCGAGGACGGGGTCGAAGATGTCGCGGATGGCGTCGGGCCAGGAGGGGCCGGTGAGTTTGCCCTTCTCGCCGCCCTTCTTGCCGCCTTCGTCCAGTTCGGGCACGCGGCCAACGATCTCGGCGAGTTGTTCTTTATTCGCCATAGTGATATCTCCGATTTGCGATTACAGGTGCCAGGGGGCCCGCATGGGCTGATGGGCGAGGCGGTTGGCCTCGTCGTCGCCGACGACGACCTCCTTGACGGGGTCGAAGTGGATGGTCCGGCCGGTGCGGATGGCGATGTTCGACAGGTGCATGATGCAGGCGGTCCGGTGGGCCGCCTCCGCGTTCCCGCCGGCCTTCTGGCGGGTCTTGACGGCCTCGCCGAAACCGATGCACGGTTTCGGGTCGGGGAGGGCGGCGAGTTTCTTCTTGTCCGCCTCCGAGAGGTCGTCGGCGGTGGGCCGGACGCTCTTGAGACCCGTCGGCTCGCCCCACTCGCCGCTTTCGATGACGATTTCGAACCCGTCGGCGTAGGTCATCCTGATCCAGCCCCACATGCCGGAGACCTCCGACGGGGCCGGCGGGGCGTGGGCCTCAATCTTCACGGGGCCGGTGTCGTCCTTGCCGAAGAGCCACGTGATCGGGTCGAACTTGTGGTGGCCCATGTCGCCCAGACCGCCGCCCTCGTAATCCCAGTACCAGCGGTGCGTGCCGCCGTGGCGGGGCGGATGGAACGGCTTGATCGGCGACGGGCCGCAGTACAGGTCCCAGTCGAGTTCCTCGGGCACGTCGCGCGGGGCGACGTCCAGCCGGCCGCTCCACTGCTTCACCTTCAGGCCGCCGCGATGGAGGTACCGGCCCTTGCAGGGCTTCAGGAGGCCGCTCCTCATGAGTTTCCGCACCTGGCGGTTGCCCTCGTTGTTGCTCATGCCGAACCGGCCGTAGGTGCCCACCTGGTACACGCGGCCGTAGCGCTCCTCGGCCTCGGCCAGGGCCCGCCCTTCGGCGACGAACCGGGTGGCGGGTTTCTCGCAGACCACGTCCTTGCCGGCCTCCATGCACGCGATGGAGATGAGGGCGTGCCAGTGGGGCGGCGTGCCGATGGCCACCACCTCGACGTCCTTGCGCTCGACCACGCGGCGATAGTCCTGGTAGACCTCGCAACTGGAGCCGGCCCGTTTCTGGAAGTTGCGGGCCCGTCCGAGGTGGACGTCGCAGGCGGCCAGGCAGTGGGTCGCGAGGCCGTGCTTCTTGCCCAGGTCGCTGTGCGTGCCGGGCCCCCGGCCGCCGCAGCCGATGAGCGCCGAGCCGAACGTTTCGCTGGGCGGGGTCTGTCCCTCGCCGCCGAGGACGTGCCGGGGGACGATCGCGAGACCGCCCGCCGCTGCCGCCGAGGTCGCAAGGAACCCTCGCCGCGTTACCTTCCGTCTACCGTTGGCCATGGCCGTGTCTCCTGCTTGTAGGACGTGCGTATGAGTACCAACCCGCGTGGGCGGGGAAGTTTCGGGACAATACCTTGCAAGCGCCTGAGGCGCTGCGAGTCGAGATTGACCGGCCACTCCCGCGGCCGGCTCGAACGGCAACGGCTCTCACAACCCACTGGCGGACAAGCCGCCAGTGGCACCCGGCGCGCCGGCCGTTGCCGTTCGCTCTTGCCCGTTGCCTTGCCGTTCGCCTTTCATTCCGCACTCCGCAATCCGCATTCCGCACTGGACTCATTCCCGCCACTCGAACGGCCGCGGGGCAATCAGGTACAGCCGCCGCACCGCCACGTTACACAAGAGGCCCAGGGCGAGGTAGGAACTGACGAGGCTCGAGCCCCCGTAACTCATCAGCGGCAGGGGAATGCCCGTGATCGGCATCAGGCCGATGCTCATCGCGACGTTCAGAAAACTCTGCGCCGCCATGAGCGCCACCACCCCCACCACGAGCAGTTTGCCGAACGGTTCGGTCGTCGAGAAACTCACGTCCACGCCCAGCAGGCACACCAGGCCGTAGAGGATCACGACCGTCGCCGCCCCCAGAAAGCCGAACTGCTCGGCCAGCGTCGGGAAGAGGAAATCCGTGTGCGCCTCCGGCAGGAAGCCGTACCGGGTCTGCGTCCCCTCGAGCCACCCCTGGCCCAGCAGGCCGCCGGACCCGACCGCCACCTTGGCCTGGAAGAGTTGGAACCCGTAGTTGTCGAGCAGGCTGCCGAAGAAGAGGCGCATGACGTCGAAACTTTCGGGCCCCGGCCCTTTCTCCTCCAGAACGCGGAAGAGGCGGTCCTTGGCCTCGGCGAACTCGGGCTTGCTCTCGCCCCAGGAGGTGGCGTCGGCCAGCCGCCACAGCCGGAACCGCCACATGCCCGTGACCTCACGCACCAGGGCCGCCTTCTCGCCGTCGGTCATCGTCTCCAGGCGGGTCCTGGTGGCCTCGGCGAGGGGATTGACGGAACCCGGTGCGGCCGTCGCCGCGGCGTCCTCGTCGGCGCCCCCCTCGAGCGCCGCGTCGCCTTCGCGCGTACCCGCGACCTGGGGTTCGCGGCTCGGGTCCGTCCCGGCAGGTCCGTGGACCGCGAAGTACACCTTCTCGGCGCACCCGTGCAGCAGCCAGGCGTCCACCCGCATCCGCTGGTACCCGTGCATCATGGAGTAGAAGACCGGCACCATCGCCAGGCCCATCGCGATGACCGTCAGCAGGTGCTTCGCCCGGGCCCCGGCCGCGAAGAGCATCAGGAACAGCACCGGCAGGAACAGCATCGCCGTCCCGAGGTCCGGCTGGTAGAGGACCAGGGCGGTCGGCACCAGCGCCAGGGCGAACGGGACGAGCAGCCCGCCCAGCGTCCGGTAGTTCTTCCGGAACCGCAGGTAGTACGCCAGGGAGGCGATAAAGCCAATCTTCATGATCTCCGACGGCTGGAACTTCAGCGGCACGCCGGGGACCGAAATCCACGAATACGCATAATTGATGCGATAGATGAACCCGGGGATCTCCCAGCCCGCCGCCCGCATCGCCGCCAGCACCCCCAGCGCCGCCAGGCTCACCGCGTACAGCGTGTAACTGTGCTTGGCCAGGCGGACGTAGTTCGGCAGCAGGACGGCCGCGAACACGGCCAGGGCGGCCCCTAGAAAGACGAGTTGCTTGGCGGCCTGGGTCTCCCAGAACGATTCGCCCTCGCCGCCCGCGGTGGCGGCATAGACGCCCGCGATGCCCAGGCCCGTCAGCGCCAGGGCACTGATCATCAGCAGCCACGGGAATCGCCAGAGGGCGTCGCGTCGGGCCACGTCGAGGTCCCCACGAGGTCGGCGGCGCCGCGCGCCGCCCGGGTGCCAGCCGGGGGCGAGTATACGGACTCGCCGCCGTCTCGGCCAGAAGTTCCGCCCGAGCCCGTCGCGCCGGGTGCCACTGGCTGCTTGTCAGCCAGTGTTCACCGAACCTCAAAGCGCACTGGCGGGCAAGTTTACCCGCCGGAGGCGGGCCGCCAGTGGCACCGGGCGCGCCCCGCAAGCGGGGCGGCGAACACGGGCCTTCTCGCGCGGGTGAGCGCCGACAGGCGCTCGTAAGGCACGCGCCCCGCAAGCGGGGCGGCGAACACGGGCGCCCTCGTGCAAGCGAGGCGACTGACGAACGTTCGAGGGGCGCCGTTTTCGGGCGAACGGGTTCATGTTCGCCGCGGCGCTGGCGCCGCGCGTGCCGTTCGCCCCCCGCGATTGACTCGCCCCCGCCCCGGCCGTATACTCGCCGCGATGCCTCGCCCCACCGCCATTGCGCTCTGCGCCGCGCTCGTCATGACCGCCGGCCTGGCCGGCTGCTCGCGGTCCGACCACCTCCGCGCCCGCCTGGACGCCGTCCGCGACGACCGGGCTCGCCCGCTCCTGCGGGACATGGTCTGGCACCACGGCTCCGCGTACGCCTGGGCGGACGCAGGGGCCCTGCGGGCCGTCGTCACCTGGACGGACCACCGCCCTGCCGGCGACCGGTCGCATCGCGAGGTCTGGACGGTCGACCCCGTCACGGACGCCTGCCGCCTCCAGATTCCCGCTGAGGGCGAGGTCATCACGCGCGGCGATTTCGGTCTCCGCGTGGAACGCAGCGGCCAGGCGGTCACCGACGCCCTCGTCCGCTCCCGGGCCGCGGGACGGGTCCGCCTCGCCACGGAACTCCTGACCCTGCCGGTCGGCCTCCTCGGACAGGGACGACGCGTCGTCCATGCCGGGACGGCGGTCGGTCCCGGCGGCACCCGCACGTGGGACCGTCTGATGGTCGTGTACGGCCCGGGCCGGGGCGGCGACACGGGCGACCGCATGGTCCTGTTCGTCCGGGCCGGCGGCCGGCGCATCGACCGGGCCGTCGTCCGCTGGTCCGAGGTGCCCTTCGTCGGCCGGCCGATGCGCGTGGACCTGGACCTCTGGCAGCCCGCCGGCGACCCGACCGTCAGCCGGCGGTGGCGCCTGACGCCCGCCGACGACGCCGGCAAGGCCGCCGGGCCCGTCCGCTGCACCGTCCGGATCGACGAGATCACGACCGGGGCGGCGGCGCCATGAACGACTGGACCGATCCCGAAGACCTGCTCGAGGAGGCCGACCGCCACCTGGAGGCCGGCCAGTACGAGGAGGCCCTGGAGGCCTGCGAACAGGCCGCCGAGGCCGACCCGGACCTCGCCGACGCCCACGCCCTCGCCGGACGGTGCCTGGCGTACCTGAACCGCGTCGACGACGCCGAGCGTCGGCTCCTGAGGGCCCTGGACCTCGACCGCGATTGCCTGGAGGCCTGGTTCGGTCTGGCGTTCGTCTCGTGGCTCCGGGCCGACGACCGCGAGGCCCTCGACCATCTCCAGCGGTGCCGGCGCCTCGCCCCGGACGACGAGGCGGTCCTGGCCCAACTCATCGGGGCCTACGGCAACGTGGGGGAAGCGGCCGAGGCCGGCCGGCTGTACGAGGAGGCGTCCCGCATCCATCCGGACTCGGCCGAGATCCCGTACCAGTGGGGGCAGGTCCTGTTCCGCGCCGGGCGCGACGCCGAGGCCGTCGCCGCCTTCCGCACGGCGGCCGAGCGCGACGACGAGTTCCCGGAGGTGCACCTGGCCCTGGCGCGCGCCTACGCCGCCGGCGGCGACCTCGACCGGGCCCGCACCGAACTCGAAACGGAACTCGACCTGTACCCGGACTCGCGGGATGCCCGTCTCGCCCTGGCCGCCGACCACGTCCAGCGCGGCGAGCCGCAGAAGGCCGTCCGCCTGCTCCGGCGGCTGCTGGAGGAGGACGAGAGCGACTCGCGGGTCCACCTGGACCTGGGGGTGGCGCTCGGTCGGCTGAACCGGGCCGCCGCCGCCCGCCGGCACCTGCTCCGGGCCCTGGAACTGGCCCCGTCGGACCCGCTCATCCTGTCGCACCTGACGCGGGCCGGGCAGACCCGCTCCGACACGAACCGCGCCGCCCGCGTCCTCCACCGGGCCCTGCGCGAGGAACCCCACCGCGACGAACTCTACCGGAACCTCTCCGCCCTCCTCGCCGGCGAAGGACGCTTCGACGAGGCCGAAGACCAACTCCGCCAGGCGATGGCGTTCTCCGGCCGGAGCCACGAACTCCAGAACGACCTCGGCGTGCTGCTCGCCATCCAGGGCAAGTTCGACGAGGCCCGCCAGGCGTTCGACCGCGGCCTCTCGGAGCGGCCCGACGACGTTCCCCTGGCCGTCAACCGCGCGCTGATCGAGGCCGACCTCGGCCGCCGCGACGCCGCCCTCGAGCGCCTGACGGCGATTGCGGCGGACCATCCCGAGAACCTCGACGCGCTCGGCAACCTGGCCTCCGTCCTGCTGGAAGTCGGCCGGGCGGAGGAATCGCTCGTCGTCGCCCGCCGCATGGGCCGCCGGGCCCCGTTCGACCCGCGCGGCTACTACCTGACGGGGCGGGCCCTGTACGACCTGGGCCACTACGAGGACGCCGAAGGCGCCCTCGACCGGGCGGCCCGGCTCGACCCGATGCAGGTCGATACGTCAATCGCGCTCGGGATGTGCTACGCGGCCCTGGGGCGGACGGACGACTGCCGACACGCCTTCGAGCAGGCCCGCCGACTCGCCCCGAACGACCCGGACGTCCTGTTCAACCTGGGCCTGGCGTACGAGGACGCGGCCGCCTCCGGCGAAGGGGCCGTCTCCCCCGACGACGCCGTGGCCCTGTACCGACGGGTGCTGCGCCTGGCGCCGACCTACGCGCCGGCCCGCCGGCGGCTCGAGGAACTCGGGGCAAGCGAGAAAGAGGACGACGAGGCGGGCGCCTAGCACCACCGCGCGGCGCAAGTTTACCCGCCGTCTTTGGCGGGCGCCGCGGCGAACACGGGCGCCCTCGAGCAAACGAAGCGCCCCCGAACGTTCGAGGGACGCCGGGTGCCGCTGGCTGCTTGTCAGCCAGTGTTTCTCGAAACTCGCAGCGCACTGGCGGGCAAGCCGCCAGTGGCACCCGGCGCCGACCATCACCGCGCGGCGCAAGCGGGGCGCGTGCCGGTCGCCCCCCGATTGACTCGCCCCCGCCGCGGCCGTATACTCCCGTCGATGCGTCGCGTCACCGCCATTGCGCTCTCGGCCGCCGCCCTAGCGGCCGGCGTCCTCACCGGCTGCGGGCCCTGGGACCGCCCGGACGAGGCGGACGACGGCCTCGTCCTCAAACCGATGCGCCCCGGCGCGGGCGAGGACGCGCCCCGCATGTACCAGATCCAGATCGTCCGTGTGCGGCACCGCCTCCGGCCGGACGCCCCGCTGGAGGACACGTGGCGGCTGCTCGGCACCACCGGCGTGCCGCACGAAAAACGCGCCCTCTGGCGGGCCAACGACCTGCGGCTGGCCGAGGGCGGCCAACTGGCTGCCGAACGGCTCCAGGCCCTGGTCCGCGAGACGCCCGACCGCACCGTCCGCTTCAGCCGGCTCGTCATCCCGGAGAACCACGATTTCGTCATCGAGAGCGGGACGGCCCGGCCGGAGATGACCGTCGTCTGGACCGACGCCGCCGGCCGCCTCGCCGGCCGGCGCTTCGGCCAGGCCACCCCGCGGTTCCGACTCGTCTGCCGACGCGCGGCGGACGATCCCCGGGCCGTCGCCATCGCCGTCGTCCCGGAGGTGGCCTACGGCCGGGAACGCGTCCACTTCCGCCGGACCGATCGCGGCTACGCCCGGCGGACGGGGCGCGACCAGTTCACCCCGATGGACCTGTCGGCGGAAATCCGTCTCGACCCCGGCCGCATGCTCGTCCTGGGCGGCCGGCGGTCCAGCGAGGTGAGCCTCGGCGCCACCCTCTTCTTCCAGCGGCGCGGACCGGACCTGTGGGAACAGACGCTGCTCATCTCGGCCCGGGCCCTGACGCCCGCCGCCGCCGCCGAGGCCGACACCTCCCGGACCGTCGACCCGGCCGTCCCGCCACCCGGGCCCCCCGACACCGGCACCGAGCCGCAGCCGTAAGCGCCCGCCCCCCAAGCCCGCACGGCCCGCGCGACGCAAGTGTCGCGGCGAACTCGGCCGACCTTGGGCGCGCGAAACCTGTGGCGACGGTTCGAACCGTGCCCCGGGTGCCACTGGCGGCCCGCCTCCGGCGGGTAAACTTGCCCGCCAGTGCGCCGCCCGTCGCGCCCCGTCACCCCGTCTCGCGGGCCACCAGGGCTCGGTACCCCTCCGCCAGGCGCCGCGTCACGGGCCCCGGCGTGCCCTCGCCGATGGGCCGGGCCTCCACGCGCGCCACCGGCATCACTTCCATGATCGAGTTCGTCAGGAACACCTCGTCGGCGTCCAGCAGGTCGTGGACGGTCAGCGACTCCTGGGCCGCCGGGACGCCGAGGTCCTCGGCCACCTCGAGCACAGCCGCCCGCGTGATGCCCGGCAGCAGGCCGTCCTCGACGGGCGGCGTCCGCAGCCGATCCCCCGTGACGACGAAGACGTTCGAGACGGCCCCCTCGGCCAAGCGGTTCGTCGTGTTGAACCGCAGGGCCTCGGCGGCCCGTCCGCGGCGGGCGTCGCGCAGCGCCAGCAGGCTCGCCAGGTAGTTCGTCGTCTTGTGAAAGGTGCGCGGGTCCGTCTCGTTGACGTGGATGTCCGAGACGACGACCGTTGCCCCGGTCTCGTAAAAGGCGGCCGGGTAGGGCGTCATCGGGCCGGCGGTGACGAGCAGCGTGGCGGGCGGACCGGCCTCCTCGTCGCCCTCCTCCGAGACGGGTCCCCGCGTGGCCGTCAGACGGATGCGGGCGTCCGGCACCGCGTTCTCGGCGACGAGGCGGTCGACGACGGCGGCGATCTCGGCGTCGGTCTCGGCGACGAGGATCCGGAGGGCCTCGCCGCTGGCGCGGAGGCGCGAAAGGTGCGCCTCCAGCCGAAACGGCCGGCCGCCGTAGGTCCGCAGCGTCTCGAACAGGCCGGCGCCCAGGAGGAGGCCGGCGTCGAGGGCCGAGACGCGGGCCTCGGCCATCGGGACGACCTCGCCCGCGACGTACATCCGGTTGGTCTGGCTCATCGCGCACCTCGCAGTTTTATGCACCAGCCAACGGCGCGCGCCGCGCAAGCGCGGCGGCGAACATGGCCGACCCTGCGCTGCGGCGCGGCGCTTGAACCGTCCACACGCCGTGCCGTTTGTTGTTTATTCCGATTTCCGGTTTCCGATTTCCGCTTTTGCCGTTTCCGTCAGTCCCAGGGCGGCCAGCATGGCCCGGGCCTTGTCGGCGGTTTCGTCGAACTCGGCCTCGGGGTCGGAGTCGGCGACGATCCCCCCGCCCGCCTGGAGGTGGACGTGGGGCCCGGCGGCCAGGAGCGTCCGGATCGCCAGGTTCAGCACGCACCGGCCGGCGGGCTCCTGGGGCGTGGGCGGACCCAGGTACCCGACGGCCCCGGTGTACACGCTGCGGCGGGTCGGTTCGAGACCTGCGATGATCTGCATGGCCCGCACCTTCGGCGCCCCCGTGATGGACCCGCCGGGGAACGTCGCCCGCACCAGATCCACCAGGTCCCGCCCCGCGTGCAGCCGGCCCTCGACGGTGGCCACCGTGTGGAAGACGGCGGCGTAGGCCTCGACGGCGCGCGGGTCGGTGACCCGCACGGTGCCGTAGTCGCACACGCGGCCGAGGTCGTTCCGCTCGAGGTCGACGATCATGACGAGTTCGGCCCGGTCCTTGTCGGAGGCGAGGAGACGAGCGACCTGTCGGCGGTTGAACGCCTCGCCATCCATCGCGCGGTGGGTCTCCGCACCCACCGCGCGCGAATCCGGGCGCGTCGCTGAGCGCGGTGGGTACCGAGACCCACCGCGCTCGCCGCCGGAGACCTCACCCCGCCGCGGCCGGGTGCCCTTGATCGGCCGGGTCACGACCCGCCCGCCGCGGAGGTCCAGGAACAGTTCCGGGCTGGAGGAGAGGACGGCCCGTCCCTGCCCGAGCCCGAGGTACGCGGCGTACGGGGCCGGGTTGGCGCGGCGGAGGCGGCGGTAGAGGCCGGCCGGCCGGAGCCCCGCGCCGCCGTCCTCCCGCAGCCGGGCCGTGAAGCGGCGGCTGAGGTTGACCTGAAAGATGTCGCCGGCGGCGATGTAGTCGCGGGCCCGCTCCACGGCGCGTAAATAGGCGTCTCGATTGAGGTTACAGCGGACGGGGCCGGCGGTCGCGCCGGCGGATTCGACCGGCGACTCCTCGTCTCGGCCCGGCGGCCCGGCGAGCGCCGCCCGGAGCGCCTCGGCCGACGGGCCCTCCGCCCGGCCCACGAGGTGGGCCTCGCGCCGCTCGGCGTCCAGGACGAGGACCGTCTCGTAGAGGCCGAGGTGGAGGTCGGGCAGGGGAATATCGCGCACGCGCGCCGTCCCCGCCGTCGGTTCGACATATCGACCCAAATCGTATGCGAGGTATCCGTACAGGCCGGGGCCGAACGGGCACGCGTGCGGCGCCGGCTCGCCGTCCGTCGGCGCAAGGGCCAGCGCCTGCCGCAGCGCCCCCAACGGGTCGCCCGCGACCGCCATCCGGACCGCCCCGTCCGGGGCGAGCAGACGGGTCGTCTCCGCCTGGTGCACCAGGACGGCCGACGGCTCGGCCGCCAGGACGGACCACCGCGCGCTTGGGTGGGTGCCGCTGGCGGCTTGTCCGCCGGTGTTCTCCGGACCTGGAGGCGCACTGGCTGGCAAGCAGCCAGTGGCACCCGGCGCGCGACCGCCGATGCGAAGCGATCGCCGTGGCACCCCCGTGTCCGGGCCGCCCGCCGAATCGAGCCAGACGCAGCCTCGCCGGCGGGCGAGGCGCGCAAAGACCGCCTCCACGTCCTCGGGCCAGGGCAGGCGGGTCACGGCTCAGGCCCCCTCGGGTCGCTGATACCCCGATTCGTCGATATGAACGATCCCGTCGGCGAGGCGGAGCCGGCCCTCGGCGAAGAGGCGGATCGCCTCCGGGTACGCCTCGCATTCCTCCGTGAAGACGCGGGCCGCGAGCCGCTCGGGCGTGTCCTCGGCGTAGGCGGGCACGGACCGCTGGAGGACGATCGGCCCGGCGTCGTACTCGTTCGTGACGAAATGGACCGTGCACCCGCTGACCCGGCATCCCCGGGCGAGCACCGCCTCGTGCACGTGATGGCCGTACATCCCCTTCCCCCCGAACGACGGCAGCAGGGCCGGGTGGATGTTCATCACGCGGCCGGCGTACCGCTCGGGCACGATCCAGTACGAGAGGAACCCCGCGAGGCACGCAAGGTCCACGCGAGCCTCGTCCAGCAGACGGGCCATCGCCTCGGAGTACGCATCGACCTTCTCGTAGTCCTTCCGCCGGACCACGTGGACGCCCGCGCCGGCGGCCTCGCCGATCGCGATGCCGCGGATGCCGTGCCGGGAGGCGATGACGACGGCGACCTCCGCGAGGCCGGCGAGGCGCCCGCCATCGATTTCACGGAGGATGTTTTCGAGCGTCCGGCCGCCGCCGGAGAGGAGTACGCCCAGGCGGAGGGGGTCGGCCATCGTCGGTCCTTTCGCGTGTGGCGTTGGGTCGCCTCAGAAGGTACGCCTTGGGCGGCGGGGAATCAAGCGCGGCGCGGCGGCGCGAGCGGCGGCGCGGCGCCGAGCGGGCCGGCGAACACGGACGTCCCTGCCGGTCGAGGCGCCGACCGAACCTTCGGAGCGCCAATCCGACATCCGCCATGGTCTACGGCACAATCTCGGTCCCCACGCCGCGTTTGGTGTAGATCTCCAGGAGCAGGGAGTGGGGCACGCGGCCGGAGACGATGTGGCACTTGCGGACGCCGCCCTTCAGGGCCTCGAGCATCGTCCGGACCTTCGGCATCATGCCGCCCGTGATGACGCCGTCGACCATGAGGCGCTGGGCGTCGGCCTCGGAGAGGTGCGAGAGGAGGCTCGACTCGTCGTCGGCGCGCTCGCGGATGCCGTGCGTGTCGGAGATGTTGACGAGTTTTTCGGCCTCGAGCTGGCGCGCGACGGCGGAGGCGGCCTCGTCGGCGTTGCAGTTGAGTTTCTGCCCGTCCGGCCCCAGGGCGAGCGGGGCGACGACCGGCACGGTGTTCAGGTCGCACAGGCCGCGAAGCAGCAGCCCGTCGGCGCGGGTGATGCGGCCGACGAGTCCGAGGTCGCCGCCGCCGGGGCTCGTGGTCGGTTCGGCCCGCAGGGGGCACCGGCCCTTGGAGGTCAGGCCCTCGGCCTTGGCCCCGGCGTCGCGGAGCAGGCCGACGATGCGGCGGTTGACGTCGGTGGCGAGGACGTCCTCGACGATCCGGAGTTCCTCCGGGCCCGTGTAGCGGAGGCCCTCGACCCATCGTGGCGCGAGGCCGGCCTCCTCCATGGCCCGGCTGATGGCCTTGCCCCCACCGTGCACGACGACCGGATGGATGCCGACGGCCCGCATGAACGCCAGGTCCGCGCAGACGGTTTCCAGGTCCTCGGCCACGTCCATGAACGAGCCGCCGAGTTTCACCACGGCCAGCGTGTCGCGGAACCGTCGGATGTAGGGCAGGGCCTCGATCAAGACGCGGGCCTTGGCGGTGGCGTCGTCGAGCATGGCAGGGTCCTCGCACAAGCAACGCACTCTCAAATGCGCATCGTACCGACCGGGCCGCGGGGGTGCAAGATGCGACCGGCAAGCCGCGCCGGTCGAAGAGAGATTCTCTTGGCGCCACGAAACCGAGCGATAGCATACATCACTCGCATCGGCTCATGTGCCGGATGTCGCTTTGGAGGGACGACGATGTACCTCATGTACGTTGACGAGAGCGGGGACCCCGGGCTTACGAACTCTCCGACCCGGTACTTCGTCCTGACGGGCCTCGTCGTCCACGAACTGCGGTGGCAACCGTACCTCGACCAGTTGATTGCGTTCCGGCGGCGCATGAGGGCAGACTACGGCCTCAAACTACGAGAGGAACTCCATGCGTCACACATGATCAGCCGGCCCGGCCCGCTCCTGCGAATCAAGCGGCACGACCGCCTGGCCATCCTGCGGGCGCTGGCCAAGGAATTGGCGACCATGCAGGACGTCAACCTCATAAACATCGTTGTGGACAAGCAAGGCAAACCTACCGGTTACGACGTTTTCGAGACGGCCTGGAAAGCCCTCATTCAGCGCCTGGAGAACACGATTTCCTATCACAACTTCCCCGGCCCCGCCAATGCGGATGAACGCGGAATGCTCTTTCCAGACCACACAGATGACAAGAAACTGTGGCGTCTCCTCCGGCAAATGCGGCGATACAACCCGGTGCCTTCCCAATTAGGGTCAGGGTACCGCAACCTCACGCTGACGCACGTCGTCGAAGACCCGTCCTTCAGGGCGTCCTCCGAATCCTACTTCATCCAAGCCTGCGATCTGGCCGCTTTCCTGCTCTACCAGTGGATTGAGCCCAATCAATACATGAGGAGCAAAGGGGGCAAGAACTACTTCCTGCTGCTCGACCCGGTCCTGTGCAAGGCCGCGTCGTCGAGAGACCCGCACGGCATCGTGTGGCTGTAAAAAGAGGGGCGGCTTTCGCCGCCCGGGGGAGTCCTACTACCAGGTCGAGCCCGGGTTCAGACTCCACTGGTATTCTCGGCAGGACCTGCCCTGCCTGTCAAGGCCAATTCCCGGAAAACGGACCGCGCAGGGTGCGCATCCATCCTCGCCGTCCCAGAGGACCAACCGCACGCCTTACAGCCGCCGCTCCTTCGTCGCTTCCTCGAACCGCTTCAGCGGGCCGCCCGGGTAGACGCGTTCCTCTTCGCCGGGCACGAGTTGGATGGGCGGCAGCTCGCCCTTGACTTCCTCGGCCCGCTTGGCCAGTTCCGGTTTCGTCTCGTAGAACTTCTGGATGACCACGTCCCGCTCGTCCAGGACGACCCGGAACCGCACGGGGTCCAAGGGGTCGTCGTACAGGTAGAACATCTCGTTGACCTTCTGCTCGCTTTCCGGGTCGTCCGGGTCGGCGAGGATGGTATCGCCCAGGATGTGGGTGGGCTGGCCGAGTTGGTCGATGACCTCGTCGCGGGTCATGCCGACCTCGAGTTGGGCGAACTGATCCTCGAGGTTCGGCCGCTCGTACCAGCATCCCCCGGCCGCCAGGGCGCCCAGGGCCGCCATCAGCAGAGCCACGGCGTATCGACGCATGTAATTCTCCTTCCGCGACATCGCGGCGGACGGTGCGGCCGGCTCAGGCGCCGGGCACCTGCCCCTCGCGATGATTCTCCCACGGTTGCTCCGGGTTCTGCCATGCCTTGCCGACCACGCGGCCCTGGTCGTCGAAGTAGACCTCCACCTTCGTCAGGTCGCGCGGGTCGTCCCGCGTGTACACCCATCGGCCCTCGAAACGGTACCGCGGATCGCCGAGGACCTGCTTCACCTGCTCGTCCGTCTGGCCCAGGCCGACCGTCTGGTAGTTCTTCCGCGTGAGTTCGCAGCCGGCGGCCAGGACAGCCACGGCGGCGAGCGCGATGCCGATCGTCCGCAAACGCATGCCCGTCCTCGTCCCTGGTCCGTCGTGGTCACTCCGAGGTTTCGGCCGGCGGCGCCTCGGCGGCGGAGGACGCCTCGTCACCCCCGGCGCCCGGCTCCGGCCCGCCGATGCGAATCAGCCGCTGCGCGAACAGTTTCTCCGTGAACCCGCCCGGCGGGTAATACGTCGCCTGCACGATGACCGGCATCCCGGGCGGGATCTCGTGGTCCCACATCAGCGGGAACACGTACGACCGGTCCACCGGGTCATAGTATCGGCGATTGGCCTCGACGTCCAGCACGGAAACGAACCAGTGCCCCAGCCGCTCGCCCCGCGCCTCGCCCGTCAGCAGCCGCTGCTTGAACACCTCGATCCGGTACGACCCCACCGCCTTCGTCGGGTCGCCGAACGCATCGAGCGGCTGGAGGCGGACCTCCAGGCCGTCCGGGCCCGGCACGTCGTCGAAGTTCTTGCTCTGCGTGAAGAACCCGATCACCAGGCTCCGCGGGGCAAACATCGTCGCCCACGCCGGCGCCGGCATCTTGCCGCCCGGCGGCACCGGCAGGTCCGGCTCGCCGGGGGCGGCCCCGCGCCCTTTCAGCACGGAGTCCGGCGACACGAGGTCCCGCAACTGGATGAGGCCCGTCACGAGACGTTCGCGCCGGGCGGGGTCCTCCACGTCCAGGGCCTGCTCGCGGAGGGTGTCGGCGAGGGCCGCGATCAGCCGGTCGCGCTCCGGCGACCGCTGCGGGCTGCTCGAACACCCCCCAAGCAGACCCGCCACCAGCACCGCGATCGCCGCGGTGCGCCACGCCCTCGTGCTCCGATTGCCCATGGGCGCCGGTCCCCGCGACATGCTGCCTCCGCCCCATCTCTTGTATGAAAAACGGATTATAGGTCCCACCCCGCCGGGGTGTCAACCAGAATAGGCGGCGCGCGGCCCCGGTTCCGCGGGGTGGACGCCTTCGTCCAAAGGACAACGGCCGGCAGGCCTGATGCCCCGCTCGAGCGGCCGCGCGGCGGCTTCGGGCCTTGCTCCCGCCCCGCCCGGCCCGTACACTGCGCGCCACGGGCCGGGTGGCATGCTTTCGCGCTTCTGCGAAACCAGGCGTCTCCGGCGCTCTGACGTGCACGCTTTCGCGGCGGCGCGAAAACGTCGCGCCCGCCGTTGAGCCGTCGACCGAACGGCGACACACCAGCGCGGCGCCTCTCCGCCCGCGCAAGCGTGCGTCGACGGTCCGTCGGCGGCCGGGCGGACGTGCACCACGCGAAGGAGCCCCCATGGGCGGCATCGCGGGATACATCGGCGCCGGAGGCCGGCCGGCCGACCCGGCCGTCGTCCGCGCCATGGCCGACCGTCTCGCCCACCGCGCCGGCGGCGCCGCCCAGGTCGTCACCGACGGTTCGGCCGGCCTGGCGTCGCTCGACCCGGCGGGCGCGGAGGCGAGCCCGGACGCCGCCGTCCACGTCGTCTGCGACGGCGCAGCCGCCCTGGCCGTCGCGCTCGCCGACACGGACGCCGACAACCCCCCGGCCGCCCTCGCCCGCCTGCCGGACCCGTTCGCCCTGGCCGTCTGGGACGGCCGCCGCCGGCGGCTGCTGCTGGCCCGCGACCGCCTGGGCACCCGGCCCCTCACTTGGTGGCGAGGCGACGAGGGGCTCGCCTTTGCGAGCGAACCGGCAGCGCTGCTCGCCTGCCCCGACGTGCCGCGGCGGCTGGACAGCTCGACCCTCGGCGACTTCTTGCGGTTCGGCTACGTCCCCGCGCCGGCGACGGGCCTGGCGGGCGTGCATCACTTGCCGCCCGCCCACACTCTCGTCTTCGACGGGGCCACCGGCCGCCTCGACGGCCCCCGCCGGTGGTGGGACATCCCGCGCGGCCCGGCCGAGACGGGCGTGCCCTTCGAGGCGTGGACCGAACGCGTGCGCGACGCCCTGGGCGAGGCCGTCCGGACCCGCGTCGCCGGCGGCGGACGGATCGCGGTGCTCCTATCGGGCGGTGTCGATTCGTCCATCATCACGGCCCTGGCGGCCGAGGCGGCCGGCGGCCCCGTGCGCACCGTCACGGCTACGTTCGACGAGCCGGGGTGGGATGAATCCGCCCACGCCCGGACCGTGGCCGAGCGGCTCGCCGCCGAGCACACGGAGATCCGCATCCGTCCGGAGGCGATCGAGGCCGCCGGCGACCTCGTGGCCACGGGCGTCCTTCTGGCCGACTCGTCCGGGCTGGCCCTGGCGGCGCTCGCCCGCGAGGTCGGCCCGGCGCTCGACCTCGCCCTCACCGGCGACGGCGGCGACGAATCGTTCGGCGGGTACGTGCGGCACGCGGCGCTGTGGCGGAGCGAGCGGCTGCCGGCGGCCGTCCGCCGCCTCCTCGCCCCCGTCGGCCGATGGATGCCGCCGCGCCCGCGACGGCGAAGCCCGTGGAACGCCGCCCGGCGGTTCGCCTCGGCCCTCGACCTGCCGCCGCCGGCGCGGTACCTGGCGTGGCGGTCGCTCTGGACGGAAGGCGAGTTGGCCGCGCTGGTGGCGGCGGACGTGGCGGCGGAGGCGCTGGCGGCCGACCCGCTCGCCCGGTGGCGGGACCTCGTCGCCGGCCTCGAGAGCCGACCGTGGATCGACCGGGCCATGGCGATCGACCTCCAGGACTATCTCCCGAACGACGGCCTGGCGAAGGTCGACACGGCCGCGACGGCCCGGGGGCTGGCGACGGCCTCCCCGATGCTCGATCCGCAGGTGGTGACGCTGGCCCGCCGGATGCCGTGGGACGTGAAGTGGCGGCGGCGCCGGGGCCGGCTGCCGGAAGGGAAGCGCATCCTGCGCGCCGCCTTCCGCGACGCGCTGCCGCCGGCCGTGCGCCGCCGCGGCAAGATGGGGTTCGGCGTTCCCGTAAGTCGTTGGCTGGCAGGGCCTTACGCCGACTGGGCGCGGGACGTGCTGCTGGCGCCGGCGGCCCGCACCGCCCCGCTCCTGCGCCGCGAGGCCGTCGAGGCCCTCCTCTCGGCCCACACCGCCCGGTGCGCCGATCATGGCGAACGATTGTATGCGCTTCTATGCCTGGAACTCTGGATGCAGGCGGTCGGGGTGTAGGCCGCGGCGCGCCGCGGCGGCGCATTGTCGAAGGGTTTGCGCTTCATGGCAGGGCACCTTCGGCCTGTGGGATACGGCGCGCGGCCCGCAAGCGGGCCGGCGAACACGAGCGTTTCCTCGTGCCTCGACGCCGCCCCGACATGCGCCGCGGCAGTTGCCGTTTGCCTTTGACCGGTTTTCCGCCGTTGCCGTTCGCCTGCCGTTCGTCCTACCGCTCCACGTCGTCCGGCGTGTCCTCCATGCCGTCCGGCCCGACGGACCAGAGGCGGTACGTATGGCCGCGGACGTCGTCGGGGCGGTCGGGGTCGGGCGGCTCGTAGCGGAGGGGATGGCCCCAGCCGTCGGCCGGCGGCTCCTTGACATACGGGCCGCGCCAGTCGTCGACAGCCGCGGGGGGCCGGGCGCGGAGCGCCTCCAGCCCGCCATCGGCCTCGGTCGGATAACGGCCGACGTCCAGGTGATACATTTCCAGGGCGTTGGCGGTGGCCTCGATCTGCACGCGGGTCTCCATCTGGCCTTGGGCCTCGGCCACCCACGTCCGGCCCATGAACATCGAGGTGACGATGCCCCCGACAACCACCAGGCCGAAGAGGAGAGTGACCGCGGAGGCGACGATGCCGCCGATGGCCAGGCCCCGGCCGCCGACGGCCCCGCCGCTCCGGCCGATTTGCCGCAGCGCCACGATGCCCAGCGCAAGGCCGACCCCGCCGCCGATGACGGGGATGCAGAACCCCGCGAGGCCGACGACGAGGCTGGCGATGGCCAGGCCGCTCGCCCGGACGCCGGTTTCGGACCCGCCGTAGCCCGGCGGCGCGGGGGGAGGGGAAGGGGGTTGGTCGGTCATCATTGCCTCCAATCGTAGGCCACGGCGCGCCGCGGCCTACATGCTCGTGGCTCGTGGGGTGCCACTGGCTGCTTGTCAGCCAGTGTTCTCCGACCGTCGAAACGCACTGGCGGGCAAGTTTACCCGCCGGAGGCGGGCCGCCAGTGGTACCCGGCGGCTCGCGGCTACAGGTTGATGTCCGCCTCGAGGCTCTCCTCGGCCGGATGGGCCGCCAGGATCGGGGCCACGTGCTCTTCGAGCAGGGCGTCCACCTGTTCGGGCGCCCGGCCGATGAACCGCGCCGGCTCGAGTTCCGCGTCGATATCGACCGCCTTGAAGAGCGGGTCGGCCTTGAGGCGCTGGAGGAGATCGTTCTCGCGTCCCTCGGCCTTGACCTCGCGGGCGGCGGCCTGGCTGTGCCGACGGATCGCCTCGTGCAGGGTCTGCCGGTCGCCGCCGGCCCGGACGGCGGCCATCAGGACGTTCTCGGTGGCCATGAACGGCAGTTCGGCCTCGATGTGCCGGGCCATCATCTTCGGATAGACGACGATTCCTTCGGCGATGTTTTGATACAACCGCAGAATGGCGTCGGCGAGCAGGAACCCCTCGCCGAGGACGAGCCGGCGGGCGGCCGAGTCGTCGAGCGTCCGCTCGAGCCACTGCTCGGCGGCGGTGGCGTCGGCCGCGGGCGCCAGGTGCAGCAGCACCCGCGCCAGGCCCGTCATCCGCTCCGACCGCATCGGGTTCCGCTTGTACGCCATCGCCGACGAGCCGACCTGCGTCGTCTCGAACGGTTCCTCCAATTCCTTCCGGTTCGCCGAGAGCCGCAGGTCGTTCGCGAACTTGTGGGCGCTCTGGGCGATGCCGGCCAGGACGGAGGTGATCTGCGCGTCGACCTTCCGCGTGTACGTCTGCCCGGTGACGGGCTGGACCTGGCGGAACCCCACCGCCTCGGCGACCATCCGCTCCAGGCGCTCGACCTTGGCGTGGTCGCCGTCGAAGAGGCGCAGGAAGGAGGCTTGCGTGCCGGTGGTCCCCTTGATGCCGCGGAAGCGCAGGCCGTCGCGGGCCTCGGTCACCGCACGGTAGTCGAGCGCCAGGTCCCACAGCCAGAGGCCGGCCCGTTTGCCGAGCGTCGTCAGTTGGGCCGGCTGGTAATGCGTGAACCCCAGGACGGGCAGGTCGCGATGCTCGCGGGCGAAATCCGCCAGGGCCCGGATCGTGGCGGCCAGGCGGCGGGCGAGGACGTCGAGGCCCCGCCGCAACGCCACGAGGTCGGCGTTGTCGCCGACGTCGCACGAGGTGGCCCCGAGGTGGATGATGCCCCGGGCGGCCGGGGCCTGCTCGCCGAAGGCGTGGACGTGGGCCATCACGTCGTGCCGCAACTCCCGCTCCAGGTCCGCGGCCCGGTCGAAGTCGATATCGTCGGCGGCGGCCCGCATTGCCCCGAGTTGCTCGTCGGAGATGTCGAGGCCGAGGGCCTGCTGGGCCTCGGCCAGGGCGATCCAGATCCGCCGCCACGTCCGGACGGTCTCGGCCGGGCTGAAGATCCGGAGCATCGCCTCGCCGGCGTAGCGGGAGACGAGCGGCGAGACGAATCGGTCGTGGGGGCCGGGCTGCTCGGGCATGGAGCGCTCCTTCCTGCCGGCGGCGCGATGCGGCGCATCCGGTCCGGATACGCGTCAAACGCAAGGATACCGCCGGCGCGGCGCGGTGTCCAGTCCCGGGCCCGGCGCAGCGCGGCGGGCGGTCCTGCCCGCCGTGCGAGTGAGGCGCCGGGTGCCACTGGCGGCTTGTCCGCCAGTGCGGTTCGACGCCCGTGCAACACTGGCTGGCAAGCAGCCAGTGGCACCCGCGCCACCCGCGCGCGCAAAAAACGGGGCCGCGGCCGGCGCGACCCCGAAACGTAGCTCGATGTATCCGCAGCCGTCAGGCCACGATATCCGTCGCCTCCTCGATGACGCGGACGGCGGCCGCCAGGTTATACGGCCGGGGCAGGCACCCGTCGAACCCCTCGGCGAGCCGGGCCTGCTGCCGGGCCTCGCCGGCCGATTCGTCGACGGCCACGACGCGCGTGGCCAAGAGTTCCGGGTCCGACCGCAGCGCGGTCCGCATCTGGGCGGCTTTCAGGCCCGGCAGTTGGGTATCCAGGAGGATGACGTGCGGCCGGCCCTGGCGGGCCAGCAACCCGGCCTCGAAGACGCCGGTCGCAATCTGGACCTGGTAATCGAACTGGGCTTCCAGCGCCACGCGCAGGGCGTCGGCGGTCTCGTAATCGCGGTCGACGATGAGCACCCGCGTCACCGCCCCGTCCAGGCCGCGCAGCGGGATACCGTGGGCCCGCATAAAACGAACCAAGGACTCGCGAGGGATACGCCGATCCCGCGAGCCCGGTATCTTGAAACCGCGCAACTTGCCTGTGTCAAACCACTTGGAGACCGTTCGAGGCGCCACGCCGCAGAGGCGCGCCACGTCCCCCGTCGTCAGAACTTCCTTCATCGCACTTCCCCCGGTGCGAGCTACCCCTCAACAACCCCCAGGAGAGGGCAGCGCGTCACAACCCCCAGAATACAGAAAAGTAAACCTAACCAGTATACCACAAGAATGGGCGACCGTCAAATACGCGGCCGCTAAATGGCGATGAATCCCGAAGTTAGCGCCCGCACAGCCGGAATAGCCTGCCCATCTTCGCGCGCCGAGCACATTTCGCCGGGTGGCATGGCCACGCTTGTCGTGGCCATGCGGGTCGTACCTCATGGCCACCGAACGGCGGGTGACCATGCCACCCGCCATCTCCGGGCCGTCACCCCAGCCCCAGCCGCCTGGAGGCCGCCGTCGGCCCCACGCCGCGGACCGCCAGGTCCTTCTCGGGCCGCGTCTGGCCGCGCACAACCGCGACGTCGCCCCGTTTCACGCCCAGGGCCGACGCCAGGAGGTCGCAGACGGCCCGATTGGCCTTTCCCTTTTCGGGGGCCGCCCGGACCTGGACCTTCAGCCGCTCGCCGAGGGGGCCGGCGATGCGGTCGCGCGACGCCCCGGGCACCACCTTAAGGGCAATCCGGCACCCGTTTTCGTGGGCCTGGATGATTGGCATGCGTGCGCCTCACGTCTTCGGTGCCGCGCGGCGGGCCTCCCGGCCCGCCGCGCATCTGCTCAAGGCACGCGCCGAGTAAACACGGCGGCTCCATGTGACGACTACCCGTACCCCAACCGCCTCAACTCCGCCTCGCCGAGGCCGAAATGGTGCCCGATTTCGTGGAGCA
>Ga0272441_10005681_pt1 | contig 21455 bp, 22 predicted proteins | sample SSMProp6N_FD_193582 | JGI IMG/M metagenome (GOLD analysis project Ga0272441, IMG submission 193582) | Marine sediment archaeal communities from Little Sippewissett salt marsh, Falmouth, MA, United States - SSM-Prop-6N | ecosystem: Environmental > Aquatic > Marine > Wetlands > Sediment ... | reverse complement strand
AAGCTCTTCCATTTAAAAGATCTACAACGTGAGCTTTACTCGAATTTGTAAAAGATCGTCGCCGAAGATTCATTCTCCAGCAATCAGAACGAAGCGCTTTCTACACGGGCTCGCCCCTATTGTCAACGGCAAATTTACTTTTTTAGTATAATTTTGTGAAAGCGCTTTTTGCCGGCTCGTAAAAGAACCTGCATCTCTTTGATATCCTTTAAAGTTATTAGTTCATCAAATTGATTCAACCGACGACCATCAACATAGCCGCCACCTTGCTTTATCAATCTTCTTGCCGCACCGGAGGATTCAGACAGCCCCACCTTTTGGAATAGTTTAAAGCAGGGAATCCCCCTTTCGAATTCAGCCAGATTCATTTCGGACTGCGGAACCGTTTCATCGTTTGAGGAGCCTTCCCCTCTTGGAATCGTGCTGGACGGTAATAGATCCTCTGCAAATTCCCGGGCGCCGAACATGGATACAGCCGATCGGTATGCTTTCAGTGCTTCCTCACCCCCGTGGGCCAATCGGGTCGCCTCAAAAGCCAGAATCGATTTGGCCGCATTTAGAGTAGCGCCTTCCAAAGCAGCCACAGCCTCGATCTCTTCCATCGGTAAAAAGGTAAACAGCGCCAAAAATCGGATCACATCACGATCATCCGTGTTTACCCAGAACTGGTAGTACTCGTAGGGTGTGGTCCGCTGCGGGTCGAGCCATACTGCGCCTGCTGCCGTCTTGCCCATTTTAGCACCACCCGCGGTGGTGATAAGTGGGAAGGTAATCCCAAAGGCGGGCTCTCCCACTACACGTCGGATCAAGTCGATACCGGCAACAATGTTGCCCCACTGATCGCTGCCCCCCATTTGCAAACAGCAACCATGCCTTTTTTTCAGTTCAAGGAAGTCGTAGGCCTGCAAAACCATATAGTTGAACTCTATAAAGCTTAAACCATCATCAGAGTCGAGACGCATCTTGTAGCTTTCCGCCTTAATCATACGATTAACGGAAAAATGACGGCCAATATCCCTTAAAAAAGGAATGTAGGCCAATTGGGTCAGCCAATCCGCGTTGTTGACCATCAGCGCTCTCCCACCGGAAAAGTCAATAAAGCGGGACAGCTGGCCTTGCAAACCGATGACATTGGATGCGACATCCTCTTCTGTTAAGAGCTTTCGCATTTCAGTCTTACCACTGGGGTCTCCAACCAGACCCGTACCACCGCCCACCACGGCGATCGGACGATGGCCATTGCGCTGCATATGCGCCAGTGACATGATAGGGACCAAACTGCCCACGTGCAGACTGGATGCAGTCGGGTCAAAGCCAATATAGCAACTTATCGGTCCCTGGTCGATAGTATCGCTCAACTCTTCATCATGCGTCGCCTGCTCGATGAATCCACGCTCCCTCAGAACATCAATCACATTCGGCATTTTCGGTTGCTGCCTTTCAACGAATTATTTGTTGGCATATTCTACAGATCGAGTCTCCCGGATCACCGTCACTTTTATCTGGCCGGGGAAAGTTAGCGACTCTTCTATTCTCTTCGCAATGTCCCGACTCAACAGGACTGATTCATCGTCCGATACCTTGTCGCTGTTTACAATCACGCGGACTTCCCGTCCCGCCTGGATCGCATACGTATTGGCCACCCCTTTGAAACCGTTGGCAATCCCTTCCAATTCTTCAATCCGCTTGATGTAATTTTCCAACAGTTCTTTCCTGGCCCCTGGCCGAGCTCCAGAAAGGCCGTCGGCCGCCTGAACCAATAGCGCATAGACAGAGGTTGGCGGAATATCTTCATGATGTGCACCAATGGCATGCACAACACCATGCGATTCACCAAATTTTTTGGCCAGCTTAGACCCAATCACGGCATGCGGACCTTCAATTTCATGATCGATGGCCTTTCCAATGTCGTGAAGCAGCCCCATGCGCCTTGCCAGCTTTTCCTTCAATCCAAGTTCAGAGGCCATAATCCCACATAAAACCCCTACTTCCACAGAGTGTTGAAGAACATTTTGCGCATAACTCGTGCGGTACTTTAAACGACCTAAATACTTAACCAATTCCGGATGAATGCCATGAACACCGAGGTCAAACGCAGCCTGCTCTCCGGCTTCTTTAATGGCCGTATCCACCTCCTGCTCCACTTTTTTTACCACATCTTCTATTCGCGCCGGATGGATTCGACCATCAGAGATCAATTTTATCAATGACAGGCGGGCAATCTCTCGGCGGACAGGATTGAAGCCTGAAAGAATAACCGCTTCCGGTGTATCATCAATGATCAAATCGATTCCCGTTGCAGCCTCAATGGCTCTAATATTCCTTCCCTCGCGACCAATGATGCGCCCTTTCATATCGTCCCCAGGCAACTGCACGACAGAAACTGTCCTTTCAGCAACAAAATCACCTGCATATCGCTGAATCGCCGTTGCCATAATTTTTTTGGCCTTTTTATCAGCCTCTTCTTTGGCTTCATTTTCGATTCGCTTGATGAGCTTGGCACCCTCGTAACGGGCCTCGTTCTCCATTGCTCTGATCAGCAACTCCTTTGCCTGATCGGCAGTAAGCGTTGAAATCTTTTCCAGTTGGATTTTCTGCTCCGCGATAAGGGATTCATATTTTTTTTCGTTTTCCGAAAGGCTGCTTTCCCTTGAACTCAGGTTTTTTTCTTTTTTTGTGATCTCCTTATCCAGCTTTTCAATGTTTTCCGTTTTTCGATCAATGTTTTCTTCTTTTTGAATAAGCCGGCGTTCCGCTCTTTTTAATTCCGTTCTTGTTTCTTTTGCTTCCGATTCGAACTCACTTTTCATTTTCAACAAAAGATCTTTGGCCTCCAGATTTGCCTCTTTTACCAATCTGTCGGCTTTATCTTTTGCAGCGAAAATGATCTGCTCCGATTCCTTCTCAGCTTCCTTTAGCTTCTTTGTTCCCAGCGCTCCTTGCGTAAAAAGGGCAATGGCATATCCAATGCCCGCTGAAAACAAAATAATGATAACAATAGATGTATCCATTTATATCCCCGTTCTATAGTATGATATATAGCTGCGTTTCACCTGACAATCAGGCAAAGGCGAGCGTATTTTTGGTGTCAGGAAAAAGGTTAACAGCAGAAGGCAAATGCGGAGCGGCAAGAGAGGGAAAAGGAGTTGAACCCCCACCATTGTGCCGTGTTGACAGGCCTTTGATCCATGGGATCAGGTGGGCACCTTGTAGCTTCTTTAGGCTTTTCTGTACATGCAGAACTTGCTCACCAAAGCCAGAGGAGGTTCCCTATAAGTGAGTGTTGGGTCAAAGTTCACCATCCAATCACGAACACGGCAGGGGTTATGAGGTATTTCATTTTACTACACTTCTATCTATTGGCAAACCGATCTAAATCGAGGGTAATTCTGAACACCACCTACGTTCTTGCTAAAGGTTTAACAAGCTGCCTTTTCCAGTGCGTTTAAGACGGATAAGGTGCTTTGGTTCATACGGTTTATCAATTGATGTTGTCGCTTTTTCTCTTTGTATAAATCGCTTGCGATATTTAACCCAGCAAGAATCAAAACGGTCTCTTTATCAACGTGGATCTTCTTGTTCAGAAATTGTGTTTTCACTTTTCGAACGGCATCCTCGAAATAAGCGGCCACGTCAGGCGCTTCTGAATCATCCGTTTCGTTTTTGAAAGTGTATTCACGTCCGAGCACCTTCAGGGTAACCGTTTTTACCAAGTGATGTCCATTCGTTCGAGAAACCATTAGATTGAACCCTGCTCCTCAGTGTCCCCTTCCAATCTTCCAATCAGGCTATCAATTTTATTTCTGACAATACCTGTCAGTTCCTCATGTTTTCTTTCTGCCTCTATTTTTTCCTGAATCAGTCTTTCAAGCTCTCCGATTCGTTCACTAAGATTTTTATTTTCCTCGACAAGTTTTTTCCGAGCAATGATTGTCTGTTCAACCTTCTTTTCAATCAATTCAAATTGTTGCAAGATTTCTTCTATATCTACCATGTCGTCTTTCCTATGTTCAATATAACCAGCCATTTGTTTTTAAGTCAAGCGAATTCACCGACCCTTTACAATCGTAAGGTGCTATGGACTCACCCCTGAAGATTAGTCACTGTGTGCGGTCCCCTTCTCCAAAACATCGTGAGGTCAACCATGTATTCGGTTTTGTGCCAACATGCCGCTGACCCTCCTGTCATGCAGCACCAGATTCGCTTTGTCCATATACCGTTCATCTAAACAGAAAAGGCAGACCTATACATAGGGCCTGCCTTTTCTCTTAACAAAAAAGTGTTACTATCTTACAGGTGCGGGGGTATTACACCACAATGCCACAGCCCATGGGATTACCGTGTTTCCGCAAGTTGAATCCGGCTGATTGCACGCAGCAGAGCTGCCTTTGCTCGGATGATATCGATATCTTTCTCTTTGGACTGAAGGCGATCTTCAGCTCGACTTGCCGCTTCTTTCGCCCGCTGTACATCAATATCCATGCGACGCTCCGCAGATTCAGCCAGCACAGTGACGCGATCTGGCAAAGCTTCCGCAAAACCGCTGCTGACAAAAATAAATCTTTCAGAACCGCTCTCATCCTTATACTTCAGGGCACCCGTTTTCAGAGTGGTCAAAAAGGGAGTGTGGCCTGAAAGAACACCGAATTCACCAAGCGAACCTGGCGCCATAACAATTTGAGCGCTTTCACTTACAACGGATTTTTCCGGGGTGACGACTTCGAGTCTAATGTTTTCAGCCATTGATTGCCTCTTTCTCTCAATTACGCTTCGGCCATTTCTTTCGCCGTTTCAAGCACTTCTTCGATGCCACCCTTCATATAAAACGCTTGCTCGGGAACTTCATCATGGGTACCTTCACAAATCTCTTTGAATGCACGTACGGTGTCTTCAACCTTTACGTATTTGCCGGGTTTGCCGGTAAATGTTTCAGCGACATGGAAAGGCTGAGAGAGGAAACGTTGAATTTTTCGGGCACGTTGTACAGTGAGTTTGTCTTCGTCGGAAAGCTCTTCCATCCCGAGAATAGCGATGATGTCCTGCAGCTCTTTGTATTTCTGGAGCATGTTCTGAACCTGTCGAGCAACCGCATAGTGATCTTCACCGATTACGTTGGGGTCGAGGATGCGTGAAGTTGAGTCCAGTGGATCAACCGCGGGGTAAATACCAAGTTCGGCAATCTGACGGGAGAGCACCACGGTACCATCAAGGTGGGCAAAAGTGGTGGCTGGTGCCGGGTCTGTCAAGTCGTCGGCAGGGACGTAGACACATTGTACGGCGGTAATGGAGCCTTTGTCCGTAGAGGTGATTCTTTCCTGAAGGATACCAAGGTCAACGGCCAATGTGGGTTGGTACCCCACAGCAGAAGGCATACGACCGAGGAGTGCCGACACTTCGGAACCCGCCTGGGTAAATCGGAAAATGTTGTCGATAAAAATCAACACATCCTGCCCTTCTTTGTCGCGGAAGTATTCAGCACAGGTCAGACCGGATAGAGCGACCCTGGCACGGGCCCCCGGCGGTTCGGTCATCTGCCCGTATACGAGGGCGGCTTTCGGGAGTACGCCGGCATCTTTCATTTCGTGGTAAAGGTCATTTCCTTCACGGGTGCGTTCCCCCACACCGGCAAAAACGGAGATACCGCCGTGCTGCATGGCGATGTTGTTCACCATTTCCATCATAATAACGGTCTTGCCAACACCGGCACCACCGAACAGCCCCATTTTTCCACCGCGGGGAAAGGGCACCAGTAGGTCAATCACTTTTACGCCGGTTTCGAGAACGTTCACTTCCGTATCCTGCTCAGTGAAAGACGGGGCCGGCCTATGGATCGGCATCATTTTTTCCTGGCTAACAGGACCGAGGCCGTCAACGGGGCGGCCTACGACGTTGAGCACACGCCCAAGGCTGGCTTCACCCACGGGCATCATGATCGGGGCACCGGTATCTTTTACCGGCATCCCACGTACCAAACCGTCGGTGACGTCCATAGCAATGGTCCGCACGACGTTGTCACCGAGATGCTGGGCAACCTCGATGACCAGGTTGTCTTCTTCATCGTTGATCGCCGGGTTGCTCACCAACAGAGCGGTAAGAATGTTCGGCAACTGGCCCTGTTCAAACTCAACGTCAACGACAGGCCCCATTACCTGAGTAATTTTTCCAATGTTCTCTGCCATTTACAGCCTCCTAAATTGTTAATTAACCCTTGAGGGCCTCGGCGCCACCGACGATATCCATCAGGTCCGCGGTAATGGCTGCCTGTCGGGCTTTGTTATATGCCAGGGTCAAGCTGTCAATCATATCGTTGCACGCCTTGGTGGCGTTATCCATAGCTGACATCCGGGCGGCGTGTTCACTTGTGGAAGTTTCCAGCAATGCTCGATAGATCTGGACAAATACGTTTCGTGGAAGCAGGTCGCCCAGAAGTTCTTCCGGTGACGGTTCGCAGATGTGTTCCGCCAGGTATTCCTTGCTTTCACTCTCCTCTTCCTCTTTTTCGATGGGTGGAATCGGCAGAAGCTTCTGAATCACGGGCGGCTGCTTTGCCATGCTGATAAACTCGGCGAAGACGATATAAACCTCGTCATAGTCACCGTCGATAAACCCGTCTACCAGTTTCTTGCCAGCGGTGGAGGCAACGTTGAATCCAATTTTACCTCCTACCACACCAAGATGTTCATCAGCAATCGTATAGCCGCTTTTTCGACTCCAATCCCGGCCTTTCTTGCCAAAGCAGGTAAATGAGTATTCAGCACCTTCGATTTCATTGTTTTGGATAAACTTGCCAGTCGTATCCGTCAGGTTAATATTGAAGCCACCGCACAACCCGCGGTCTGAGGTGCAAAGAACGATATGAACCTTTTTCACCTCTTCCTTGGGAATCAACAAGGGGCTGGCTTCCTCTCCGGCCTTTTCAGCCAGGCTGCCAAGAACTTCAGAAAATTTTTCAGCATAGGGGCGAAATCCGTCCATCGCCCCCTGCGCACCACGCAACCGTGAGGTTGCCACCATATTCATGGCTTTGGTGATCTGCTTGGTCTTCTTGACACCCTGGATTTTTAACTGGACATCCTTTAATGATGGCATAAAGTTGTCGTCCTTATCGCATGCGTTCTGATTTCAGCAGGTTTTCCATTGCCTATTGAATGGTGTCTTTGAACTCTTCATTGTAAGCTTCAAGCGCTTTTTTCAACAGATCTTCAGTCTCGTCTGTGATGTCCTGGTCCTCTTCCAGTTTGGAATAGATTTCCGGAAAGCGCTCTTCCACGAAGGGGTATAGACCAGCTTCGTATTTGGCGACGACGTCGGATGGAAATTGATCCAGATAGCCGCGGGTAGCCGCATAAAGAATGGTCACCTGCTTTTCGTGGGTCAGCGGCTGATACTGGGGCTGTTTGAGCACCTGAACCAGACGTTCGCCACGGGTCAGCTGTCTCTGCGTAGCGGCATCCAAGTCGCTTCCGAAAGCGGCAAAGGCTTCCAACTCACGGAACTGGGCCATGTCCAGACGAAGTGTACCAGCCACTTTTTTCATCGCCTTGGTTTGGGCGGCGCCACCAACACGAGATACAGAAAGACCAACGTTGATGGCCGGACGCACACCAGCGAAAAAGAGGCTCGGCTCCAGATAAATCTGGCCGTCCGTAATGGAAATAACGTTCGTCGGAATGTAAGCGGATACGTCGCCAGCCTGGGTTTCAATGATAGGCAATGCGGTCAGGGAACCGGCACCGAGTTCATCATTCACCTTTGCGGCTCGTTCAAGCAAACGAGAGTGGTTGTAGAAGATGTCACCCGGGTAGGCCTCACGTCCAGGCGGACGTCTGAGCAGGAGGGAAACTTGGCGGTAGGCAGCAGCCTGTTTGGATAGGTCATCGTAAATGATCAGGGCATGCTGTCCCCTGTCTCTGAAATATTCACCCATCGCGCAGCCAGCATAGGGTGCGAGATACTGTAGCGTTGCAGGATCAGAAGCACAGGCGGAAACAATGGTGGTGTATTCCATGGCCCCTTCTCTTTCGAGTATGGCGGCTACTTGGGCAACGGTGGATTTTTTCTGACCGCAGGCAACGTAAATGCAGTATACGTCCGTGTTTTTCTGCGCAAGAATCGCATCAACGGCCACAGCGGTTTTACCGATCTGCCGGTCCCCGATGATCAGTTCGCGCTGTCCCCTGCCCACCGGGGTCATGGCGTCAACGGCCTTGAGACCTGTGTAGCACGGCTCATGGACCGATTTCCTGGCGATAACACCGGGAGCCACCACCTCAACACGACTGAAGTCCTTGGCGTCGATAGGTCCTTTTCCGTCGATGGGCTCGCCCACACCGGAAACAACCCGGCCGAGAACGGCTTCACCAACGGGCACCTGGGCGATTCTCTCGGTCCGTTTGACCATGTCCCCCTCTTTGATGCCCGTGTCGTCACCCATGATGGCGATACCCACATTGTCCTCTTCCAGGTTGAGCACCAGCCCTAAGACACCGCCGGGAAATTCAACCAGTTCGAGTGCCATGACTTTTTCCAGGCCGTACACGCGGGCAATTCCGTCACCCACGGAAAGAACAACACCGGTTTCGCTCAGTTCGATTTTCTTGTCGTAATCCGTGATCTGCTCTTTGATAATCTGACTTATTTCTTCAGCTCTTAGTTCCATTAGACACTCTCACCCCTTTTTAAAGATTCTCTCATATTGAGCAGCTGTGTTTTTACACTGCCATCCAACACTAAATCGCCGATACGGGTTACGATACCGCCGATCAGTTCCGGATCCTGCTCAACCTCCAGAATGATATCCTTACCTGTCCGTTTGGACAGGGCTGACCGAATTTTATCGATGGTTTCGGAGGAAAGTTCCGTCGCCGATACCAAGCTAGCCCGGGCCACACCTTTGAGTTCATCTGCAAATTTTTGAAAAAAGTCGTTGATGCTTCCCAAAAAACCGATTCTTCCTTTATCGAAGAGAAACGTGAGAAATGTTGCCATCGGCTGGGACAGATTCAATTCTCCCATCACCTTCATCAACACCTTTTTGCGGGCTTCTACGTCATACAGGGGATTGACCAGTACCTGTTGAAGGCCCTTTTCATGTTCGATCAGACCTGCAAACTTCCCCAGCTCATCCCGGTAGGTATCGATTCCACCATCTTCTTTACCGATTAGCAGGAGAGCTTTGGCATACCGTCTTGCAATCGCCAGATTCTTCACTATGCCACCACCTTCTCTAAGTATTCATCAACCAGTTTTTCCTGATCATCTGAATCGATTTTTTCCTTGATGATCGCTTCAGCCTTTGCCAAGGCCTTCTCCACAATTTCCGCCTTTAATTCAGCCTTGGCCTGCATGAATTCTGCTTCTATATTTCTGCTGGCCTGCTCTTTCAGCTTTTCGGCGGCAGCCTCAGCTTCTTCCAGAATTCTGGCCTTTGCGGCCTCTCCTTGTTTGGCATACTCGTCCAGCATGGCCTGGGCTTCCTGGTCTAATGCTGCCATTTTCGCATCATATTCGACCAGTTTTGCTTCCGCCGCTTTCTTTTTTTCCTCTAACTCTTCCAACTGCTCTTTGATCCCCTGAATGCGACCACTTAAGGCCTGTGAAACGGGTTTTTTAAGGACCAGGAAAAGAGCAATGGCCAATACGGCAAAATTCATCACCCGGTAGGTGTCCGTAGCCACCCAACCTTTGGCGTGAGCGTCACCATGCCCGCCTTCGGAGGATGCATAGACCGCAGTACCGCCAAACAATAGAAGCACCGCAATCGCCAAAGCAATTAAAAAGCGGCTATGCCTGCGCTTCCCCCTGAAAAATGGAACCTTCATTAAGCAGCCCTCCCCAATATTTTTTTACCAATCGCATCTGCAAATGCGTCTACTTCTTCTTCAAGGGCGTCCCGAACGCCACCAATTTCTTGGGCAATTCTTTCTTTCACCTCTTTGAGTTCAGCCTGAGCGGATTCATTGATTTTACCAATGATCGCTTTTTCCTCCTCCGCTGCGGCTTGCATCAAAGCTTCCTTTTCCTTCTGTCCTTCAGCACGGGCTTTTTTAACACCTTCCGCATAGGCCGCATCTTTGGCCTGAACCTCATTCGCGGAGTCGTCAATGTCCGCCTGAAGTCCAGTCATTTTATCGTTTCGTTCCAACAGGATTTTGCGAATGGGCCTGTAAAGCACCAAATTTAAAATCCAAATCAGCAACAAGAAATTTACGATCTGCAAGACTAGGGATCCATCGACACTTACCATTCAGGAGCCTCCGTTGAAGTTGGATTAAATGTACAAAAAACTACATATTTACTATGAATGATAGAACTTACGAAAGGTGCGAACTCCGGCGGTCTATACCACCAGCACCCTTAAATTGTCAAAGGTTTTTTATGGTTCAGCATTTATTTTCCATTCATTTTCATTCAAATTTGAAACGTCGCATACTAACATTCATCAACAAACCGATGGACATCATTATCGTTAGAATGGATGATCCGCCATAGCTGACGAAAGGCAAGGTAACCCCCACAACGGGTAAAAGCCCCATGACCATTCCGATATTGATAATCGCTTGCCAAGCTATCATCGCTGTCACTCCGACAGCCATGATGGTCCCGAAGGGATATCTGCAACGCCCCGCAATACTCAGCCCCCATGCGATGATGAGGAGAAACAGCACCACCACTGTCATGCTGCCGAAAAGGCCCCACTCTTCAGACAAAACCGAAAAAATGAAATCGGTGTGCTGCTCGGGTAAAAATGAAAGCGCGTTTTGGGTACCCTTCAAAAACCCCTTTCCCGTTAACATCCCGGATCCGATGGCTATTTTTGACTGGATGATATGATATCCGGCCCCAAGCGGATCGCGTTCCGGGTTCAAGAAGGTAAGGATCCGCTGTTTTTGGTAATTGTGCAAAAAGAACCATACAGACGGAACGAGCGCCGCAAACGTCGCCACAAGCCAACCCAGGGTTCTGCGTTCTATTTTGACAAAAAGAGTCATCGCACCTGCAATCAGGGCAATGACCATGGCTGTACCCAAATCAGGCTGTTGAACAATGAGACCAAAAGGAAGCGCTGTTAAAAAGGCCGGTATGGCCAAATCCCGAATGGATAGCCCCTCTGTATTGATAATTTTCGCATAATAGCGGGCCAAAATCAAAATGACGGCAACTTTGGCCATCTCTGAGGGTTGAAGGGAAAACGGGCCCAGCGGCAACCATCGCCTCGAGCCTCCAACATATTTTCCCAAAAATAGAACTGCAGTCAAGCTGCCTAGAGAGGCCACATAGATCACGTTTGCGTATCGCTCGAACTGTTTGTAGTCGAATAAAAAACAAACGACCATGACAACGCTTCCGACCGCATACCAAACGAGCTGTTTTTTAAACAGTGCAAGATCTGGCTCCACGGCACCGGCAGACACGGCACTATACAACGCAATCAAACCCACCGCCGCAATGGCAAAGGTCAAACCGAGCAATCCCCAATCAAAACATTGGAGTAGCCGACGATCAAACATTGTGTTCATTCTTTCTGCTGAAGTTGATCGGCACCAACGGTCCTTTCATGGATGAGGCGGTGTTAATCTCCCTGAAGAGTAGAGGCAGGGGATAGTTCCGGTTTCTGGTTCTTTCCCGGTTTTCCGCCTGACAAGTAAAACCGAATCATCTCCGCTGCAATGGGGGCAGCGGTGGTAGAGCCATGCTCGCCATGTTCAACGATAACGGCAACAGCGATTTTGGGTTCATTTTGGGGTGCATAAGCGACAAACCACGCATGGTCCTTTATGGGTTCTCCACTTTCCTCTCCCTCTCTTCGCCCGACAACCTGGGCAGTTCCGGTTTTACCGCACATGGCAACCCCGTCGAGCCGGCTTCTCCAGGCCGTCCCATGACGGTCGTTTACAGCGTTGAACAACCCTTGCCGAATAATGGACAAGGTCTTCTTGCCGATCGGGAGCCGCCCGGAAACCTCAGGCGTGCTCTCGTAAACAATCTTGCCTCCGGCCGTTCGGATCGTTTTTACGATCTTCGGACGGTATCGCGTTCCTCCGTTTCCGACAGCGGAAGCCACCATTGCCATTTGCAGAGGGGTCGCCAGGTTGAACCCTTGGCCAATGACAACGGAAAGCGTTTCACCCTTTTGCCAGGAGGTGCCCAGCTGTTTCTTTTTCCAATGAGCTGTCGGCACAAGCCCGCCAGCCTCATGATTTAAATCTACACCAGTGGGTTCCCCCAGGCCGAAAGCTCTGGCGTACCATGCCAATCGATCCACCCCAAGTTCCTGGCCAACCTTGTAAAAATAGACATCACAGGACTCGCTCAATGCCTTTATGATGTCCACCTCCCCATGTCCCCATTTTTTCCAACAGCGGTACGTACGATTGCCGAACTTGAGGAAGCCGGGGCATTTGTATGATGTGTTTTCATCTATGATCCCTTCTTCCAACCCTGCGGCCGCAGAGATGATCTTATAGGTGGAAGCCGGCGGGTACTCCGCCTGTATCGCCTTGTTCTCCAAAGGATGTCGCGGATCTGAAACCAATGTGTTCCACTGCTCATGCGACATGCCGGAGATAAATGCATTTTGGTCGAAAGAAGGACTGGAGGCCATAGCAAGAATAAATCCTGTGGAAGGGTCGACGGCAACCGCGGCGCCTGCCAACCCCTCAAGCAACTGTTCAGCCGTTTGCTGCAATGACTGATCAATGGACAAGATGACATTTTGTCCAGGAATGGCCTCCACCGTGTTGAGGACACGGACAATTTGTCCGGTGGCGTTCACTTCCACTTGCTGCCCGCCGCGTTTGCCACGAAGCCAATGTTCTCGTGACCGCTCAATGCCGTATTTACCGATAAAGTCTCCAGTCTTGCAATCAGCAAACAATTGGTTTTTCAAGTCCTCAAGACCGATTTCCCCCATATATCCCAAGATATGGGCCGAGCTTGGTGAAAAGATATAATCTCTTCGCGGAGAAACGGTCACCTCGATGCCGGGCAAATCCCAGCCGTTGACTTCAATGGCGGCCAATACGTCTCTGTCGATATCTGATTTGAGCAAGACGGGTTTGTACGCGCGCGTACCCTTCGCTTTTTCCAAACGATCCCACAACTCGGTTGCATCAATACCGGTGTAAGCAGATAGTTTTTTGATGGTTTTGAGCAGAGGTTGGGCATCTTTGACAATAACGCTCAGATTGTAGGAAGGCCGATTGTCAGCCATCAAACGATCCTTCGCGTCGTAAATCAATCCACGCGGAGCGTCCACCGTTCTAAGCCGGATGCTGTTGCTCTCCGACAAACGCCGATACTCTCTGCCTTCAATCGCTTGCAAGTAGATCAATCGGGCGCCCAAAACAACAAAGGCAACAACGACGAGCCCCATCACAGCGCTCAATCGCTGACTGAACCATTCACTGTCCACGTTGTCCAGGTAGTCAGTCATTGATCCCTCGACCCGTTTGCGTCGGCAACCATTTTTTTTCTGGTGCGTTCAACAAACCGTTGTCCAGAAAGAAACAGTATAACAAGCAAGGGACCAGTGAAGATGGCCCATGTCATTTGGCTGGCCAATACAGAAAAGACGACCTCTGCAGGCCAGGTAGAAGGGGAGAGAACCACTGCACAAAAGGCCAAAACAAGGCACTCAAAAAAAATGCCCATGATAATGAGCATCGGCAAAAGGATGGTATTGCCCACATGAAGAAACTGAATTGCACAACGCACACCAACATACATCCACAAGTAAACGGTGAGGTAGACACCGAATATGCCGCCGGAGAGCCCGTCCATCATCAAACCAAAAAACAGGATGACGGGCAATGCCTTGCGCGGACCTTGATAAATCGCTAAATAGACGACAAATGGAGCTAACAGATCGTAGGCGTTGACCGGAAGGTTTGCCAGAACGGTTGTCTGGAAGATCATCAAGAAAAAGCAGAGAATAAAATAAAAACCGAGAATCATGATGGTTCGAAGAGCTCTCCCTGTGCCGGTTTGGAAAGGATAAAGACCTCCTCGAGGATATCAAAATCCACCGTTGGCGTGACTGCAACCTTCTGAAAGATACCAGCATTTAGCCGAACGATTTCAGAAATACGACCGATTCGCAGCCCTTTTGGAAACACACCGTCGAGACCCGAGGAGACAACCGTATCGCCAACGCCGATTTCATGCTTTCTAAGCACATATTTAAACGTGCATTCATCTGAACCACCCCCTTTGACAATCCCCCGAGCTCTCGTGCGCTGAACCATCGCATCGACCGCACTGTTTGAATCGATCAACAGCAACACTTTTGAGTTGCGGGGAGCGACCTCCACAACAACACCGACAATGCCTTCGGGAATCACCACTGGAGCTGCTTTACGTATCCCGTCATGTGCCCCCTTATCGACAATCACCGTTTTGGACCAGGAAGAGGGATCTTGGCCGACCACCCTTGCAGCGGTCATTGGACTTTTGTACACAGCCTCAAATCCCAGCAAATGGCGGAGGCGCTCATTTTCGAGCTGCGTCTCTATGCAGCTGTTGAGCGTTTCGGTTCGCTTGCCCAATGCCGCTTTCAGCTTTCGATTTTCGCTTTCCGTATGAACAAGAAAAAAATACTGGTTCCATACATCCTTAATGGATTGAACCGTTTCGGTGAGTTGTTTTTGGAAAGGGTATACAAGAATAAGGACCCCTCGGCCTAAAGCGCCAGGAGTCTGACTGTTTTTTCCACTGAGGGTCAAAAAGATGATATTCGCTGCAATCATCAAGGTTACAGCAACCAGTAAAACCATCCTTTTTGAAAACATGGGATGCGTTAAACAATGATGACTTGTTTAAGAATTTCTATGTTGTCAAGCGTCTTACCTGAGCCCAAAGCGACAGTAGCCAATGGATCTTCGGTGATGGTAATGGGAAGGCCACTCTCTTCTCTAAGAAGCTTGTCCAAGTTCTTCAGCAAGGCTCCCCCGCCGGTTAGCACGATTCCTCGATCTACGATATCAGCGGCAAGCTCGGGAGGTGTTTGCTCAAGGGCAATCTTCACTGTTTCGACGATGGCTTCGATTTGCTCGGAAATGGCTTCGCGTATCTCCTCGGAATCGATTGCGAGGATTTTGGGAATTCCGGTAACGAGATCCCGACCTTTCACTTCAAGGGTCTCCACCCTATTTGGATCTGGGTATGCATTGGCTATGGAGGTTTTGATGATCTCAGCCGTTCGCTCACCAATGAGCAGATTATATTTGCGCTTCACATACTGGATGATGGCTTCATCCATTTTATCTCCGGCAACGCGCAAAGAACGACTGTATACAATGCCGGCCAGGGAGATGACGGCTACTTCGGTGGTACCGCCACCAATGTCTACGACCATATTGCACGTGGGCTCCGTGATTGGAAGATCGGCCCCAATGGCCGCAGCCATGGGTTCCTCAATCAAAAAGACCTCCCTGGCACCAGCGGATTCTGCTGACTCGCGAACGGCACGCTTCTCGACCTGCGTAATACCCGAGGGCACGGCAATAACAATACGTGGCCGTACAAAGGTTCTCCGGTTGTGTACTTTGTGGATAAAATGGCGCAGCATGGCTTCGGTAACTTCGAAATCGGCAATCACACCATCTCGCATGGGACGTATGGCAACAATATTTCCCGGTGTCCGGCCCAGCATATTTTTTGCTTCGAGCCCCACGGCCAGAACACGATTCTTTGTTCGATTATCTGTACGAACAGCAACGACGGAGGGTTCGCTGAGAACAATCCCTTTGCCTTTAACATAGACCAGCGTGTTGGCCGTTCCTAAGTCAATGGCCAAATCGGTGGAAAAAACCCCCAAAAAAGAATCGAAAAAGTTCATACCGCCTCATTTCCGGTTTAGATCATGGATGCCGCCAAATCTGGTTTACATGAGGTTGGACAACATTTGGGCAAGCCATTCATGCACAGCTACGGGTACGCCGAACGGGTACCAGAAATGACCGTCCATTTCAAGACTTGATTTTTTCACTGATACTAATCTGACACGATTTCGTAATGTTCCATTAATTGGTCATGAATTCTTGGGCGGAAATAATCCAATCGGTTGTTCCAACGCGTCGGATGTACCCGATTGGTCAAAAGGATCACCGTGATGTCCTTTTCCAGATCCAACCAAAAAGAAACACCGGTATAGCCAAGGTGCCCAACTGTCCGATCAGAAAAATGTTTTCCAGCACTGGAACCTTCTTTGGCCGGCTTATCGAAACCCAAAGCCAAATTGCATGGCTTTTCCAACTGAAGAATCTCCGAAAGAATTTTCGGTGAAAAAAGGGACGGACATACACATCCGTTCAGGTGATCTACCAACCCCCTCAATAGCTGGTTAATCGATTTCGCATTTCCAAAAAGGCCGGCATGGCCGTCGACACCCCCAGCGAACCATGTGTTGTCGTCATGCACCTCCCCCACCAACAGACGGTTGCGTATAGGGCATAGTTCGGTGGCTGCGCAAAAGTGAGCGACCTGTGTCCGGCCAGCGAGTGCGGTCTGTGATCGGTCACTAAGGTCGACAAAAAAAAGATCGGACAACCCCATGGGGTCGTATAGCTCCGTTTTTACAAATTTATCAATGGTGCAGGGAATTACGCTTTCGACGACCCGGCAAAGCAACATGAAGCCCAGATCGCTATATCGATGGTTCACACCCGCCGGGGATTCCAGCGGTGTTGATTGGAGCATTTCCAAAATGGATTGTTTTCTTTTTTCCAAAGCAATCTTTTTGAGCGCCATGAAATAAGGGCGGTGGGCTGGAAAACCGCTGGTGTGGTTCAGAAGGTGACGAAGGGTGATCTTTTTTTTGTCAGTAGAGGCAAGCAAAGGCAGCCATTCGACGACCGGTTGATCTAATGCGAGGACCTGTTGATCGACCAGTTTTGCGACGGCCAATGTTGTGGCCAGCGGTTTGGTGAGCGATGCGAGGTCAAAAAAAGTGTTTTGTGTGGTCGACCGACCCGAAAAAAGATTCGCTTTTCCATAGGCTTTCAAAAAAAGAATGTCATTCCCTTTACCAACCAGCAAAACAGCACCGGGAAACACATGCGCTCGAAGCCCTTCCTTCATCAATTGATCTATTGGGTTCAAGCCCATGGATTCAGGCCCATCACGTTTTCTTCTGACGAACGTTCTGGTGCATTGAAGCGTAGCGTGCAAGTGTCACTTTCCAATTCTACGGGGGCGCCCACCGGCACTGTCAAATTGACATCCGTGTGGCCGACGTCGAATCCGGCGACGAGGGGAACTCCCAACCCGCTCAACACATCCGCGAAAATGGTATGAATCTCTTTCTCCATTCCACAGTTTTTGAACGACCCCAGGGCCACACCCGCAACACCATCGAAACAGCCTGCCAATCTCATTTGTGTCAACATGCGGTCTATCCGATACGGTGCCTCACCTTGATCCTCAAAAAGAACAATCGAACCGCTAAAATTTGGCTGAAACAAGGTGCCCGTCAAATGACAGAACAAGGTCAGGTTGCCGCAAAGAAAAGGCCCTTTTGCGTTACCCTGACGTATGACCCGGGCTTTCGAAGCTTTAATTGACATGGGCAGGGGTCGGGTCATTGTTGAATAAAAATGCTCACGGGTTGACGGAGCCCCCTTTCCCAGCGTCGTGAGGGTAGGTCCATGAAAGCACACCATCCGACAGCGGGAAAAAAGGAAAGAGAGCAGGGCCGTAATATCGCTGAATCCGACGAAAGCTTTCGGGTTGGCTGCAATGCGGTCCTCGTCTAAAAATTGGAGGGTCCGCATTGCCCCGTAGCCACCACGGGCACAAATAATCCCGTCGATTTCGGGATCATCGAACATGCGCATCAAATGATCTGCCCGCTGATGATCCGATCCTGCCAGGTACCCGAGCCTTTCATTAACCACTTTATCAACGGACAAATTGAACCCCATATCTTCTATGGCACGAACACCCATCTCGAACAAGGCAGGGTCAAAAGGGCTTGCCGGGGCGACAACGCCCAGTGTGTCTCCGGGCTTCAAGATCGATGGCAGCATATACATAAAGGTACCGGATACCGCTCACTTTTTGTCCCCGTTCACGGGGTTGAAATGAACGAAGTAGTGTAAAGCGCTGAGGTATAAGCGTTTACAGGTAGTTGTCGATGCAGGGCGCCAGGTAAGGAGACGTACCCGTTGCACTTCAAGTAACCGGCAACAACCTATTTGCTGTGCCCTGTGAACGCTTACCCATTTTTCACTTATCTCCTTGACACCGATTGGGGATCGGTGATAAACGTCCAGCTTCTCGTCGGGGCGTAGCGCAGTCTGGTAGCGCACTTGAATGGGGTTCAAGGGGTCGGAGGTTCAAATCCTCTCGCCCCGACCAGAAAAGAACATAACAAAAAAAGCGGGTTAGCTAAATGGCTAATCCGCTTTTTTCTTTTTTTCTTGCCGGCACTACGATTTCAGAGCCGATCTTGCCTATTGGATCAAATTTTAAAGCTGCCCACGACGGTGTTCAGTTCGGTGGCCATACGTTTGAGGTCGTCAACGCTGACCTTTATCTGTTCACTGCTGCTGGCGATTTCACTTGAGCTTTGATTGACAGCCGCAATATCACCCGTAATCTCCGCAGCCACGATTGAACTTTGATTAACGTTTTCGTTGACTTCCTGAATGCCCTGGGTGGCCTGGGTAATGTTGCTTGCGATCTCCTGTGTGGCCGTGGATTGCTCTTCTACGGCAGTTGCAATGGTGCTCACAATCTCATTCACATTGGCAATGACGTTCGAGATTTCGTCAATGCCTTTAACCGTGCCGTCTGTGCTGCCCTGGATGGCTGTGATTTTTTCTTTTATCTCCAGAGTGGCCTGAGAGGTTTGTTTGGCAAGTTCCTTAATTTCATTGGCTACCACTGCGAATCCCTTTCCGGCCTCGCCAGCCCTGGCCGCTTCAATGGTCGCATTGAGGGCCAACAGGTTGACCTGCTCTGAAATTTCCGTGATGGTCTCCACTACTTTGCCAATGCCCTGGGCGGCTTGTCCAAGTTCTTCCATTTGTTCAGCCGCTTCGCCGGCTTTATGAACTGCCTGATCGGAAATTGAGCGGGCTTTTTCTGCATTTTGCGCAATCTCATTGATGGTGGCATGCATCTCCTCGGCAGCGGTCGCAACCATGGATGCGTTGGTAGAGGACTGCTCCATGGCTGCTGCAACGTTGTTAAGGTTGGCGCTCATCTCCTCGGCGGCAGCAGATACATTGTCCGCTCTAGCGGAAGTCTCCCCCGCACCATTTGACATCACACCGGCAATATCAGACAGATCCGTTGAAGACTGGTCAACCTGGCTGGAATTTGCGGAAACTTTTTGGATCATGGACTGGAGCTTTTCAAGAAAGATATTGAACCAGTGGGCCAATTCCGCAATCTCGTCATTGGATTTAATCTCTAAACGCTTGGTCAGATCCCCTTCGCCTTCCGCGATGTCCTGAAAGCTAGAAATCATTTTTTTTAAGGTCCCAACAATTCCGAAAGCGATGAAAAGGCACAGGGCGATGATTGTGGCAAAGATAATGCCTGAAACCACCACCATCATGGTCGTGCGTTTGGATACCATGGAGCCGATCTCAGTGGCCATTTGCTTTTGATAAGCGTTGATATTGTCTATGTAAACACCGGTTCCGATCCACATATTCGTGCCCGGAATCATTTCAGCGTATGAAAGCTTGGGCTGGTCGCCGGCTCCCGGTTTGGGCCAGGTGTAATGAACGAACCCCCCCCCGTCCTTTGCGGCATCTCGCAATGCCTGAATAACTTTTACACCGTTTTTATCGGTAACCGCCGCCAAATCTTTGCCTACACTTTGTTTTTTCACCGGGAAAGCGACATTTACCGTTCCTTCGTAAACAAAGTAGTAGCCTGATCGATCCTTCTCATAGATAATTTGATCAACGAGTTCCCGGATGATGTTTTTGGCTTCCTCGTCCGTTTTCGCCCCTTTGATGGCAACTTCAGCCATCAGCGCAGCTGAGTGACTTGCCAGCCGGATCCTGGATTTCTGATCTTCCAGCATGACCTCGCCGGCCTTTTCAAGGCCTACTTCCATAACGTTGTTGCTGTTGTTCACGGAAAAGAAAACCAGCGTGACAAACAGCACAAATATGGCCACGTTGATAATGTACATTCTGCCTCTGACACTCAATCGATTTAACATGGTGCACACCCTTTGTAAAAAAATGATGTAATTACATTCTCGTGTCGCTATGGGGTAGTATCGGTTGTATAGACGCCAGCTTTAGACGCCGACTGAATGCACTTCATTTTTTAATGTTGGTGCAACACTCACTGCATCAGCGGCATACCGGGTGCCAACAGCAACCTTTACCGGTGTGATGGTATCGTTTAAAACGCTGGGCTGTAATTGGAGTGAATGCTTTTTTTTAACGAACGCTCAATATGCAGCTTAGTTTGGTATAGATGAGTGCGTGGTCTTCAAAACGCCATATTCAACCACTAATCTTGCGGGGAGGGTTTTCAACTCCGCGTCAATCAGGGACTATACCACTTTTTTGATTTCTTTTGATTCAAAATCAGGAAACATAATAATGGCAGGATACCCTTTACTATATTTTCCATCCGCAATTTCTTGGTGTTTAGGTTGCCGCAGCAGTGGCGGATTAATCAATGTCACCATATCGCTGTCGCTGTATCCTGAAATGATCAGGATTTTATATTGCAATCATTTTTTGATTGCATCTTTGAAGCATCATCGCTATAATTCAATTCATGAATACACGGCACCAAAAGACGCTGGCAGCCATTTTTAAAAATCCGATAAACGGCAATATGGAATGGAGTAAAATTGAGGCCCTTTTTGTTGCATTGGGGTGCCGCATGGTTGAGGGGAAAGGTTCAAGCGTAGCGGTTGAAAGAAATGGCGTCAGGGCCTATTTCCATCGGCCACATCCTAAAAAAGAGGCTTTGAAATACAGGGTTAAAGATGACCGTGAGTTTTTGACAAAAATAGGAGAAACGCTATGAGAGGAATGAATTATAAAGGCTATTTTGCCAAAGTAGAGTTTGACCCGGAAGATCGGATCTTCGTCGGTCGGGTTGTCGGCATCCGTGATGTTATCGGCTTTCACGGAGAATCTGTTACTGAGCTTGAGTCGGCATTTAAAGAGGCCGTCGATAACTATCTTGCCGCATGCAAGGAACTGAAGCAGGAGCCAAATAAATCATATTCTGGTAATCTTATGTTGAGAATTCCCGCTGAGGTACACGCCGCAGTGGCTGCAGCGGCGGAAATCAGCGGAAAGAGTATCAACCAGTGGGCTGCGGTTGTGCTTGAAGAAGCCAGCCATGCAAATTCGTGAGCCGCTTTTCCCTTGGAGAAGTTGGGGGCTTTAGGGAAATACGATTTAAATCCTGAGGGAAGGTGGGAATCACGCCATCTACGCAAACGGAACGAAGATCATTCCAGCAAA
>Ga0272441_10005680_pt1 | contig 21457 bp, 15 predicted proteins | sample SSMProp6N_FD_193582 | JGI IMG/M metagenome (GOLD analysis project Ga0272441, IMG submission 193582) | Marine sediment archaeal communities from Little Sippewissett salt marsh, Falmouth, MA, United States - SSM-Prop-6N | ecosystem: Environmental > Aquatic > Marine > Wetlands > Sediment ... | reverse complement strand
CAGGAGACGTTGTTCGGAGAGGCGTGGATTGCCGAACGGATTTTGGGCTTGGAAGTAGAGGTGTCGCCCACCTCGTTCCTGCAGGTGAATACGCCGCAAGCGGAACGCCTCTACGCGCTGGCGGTGTCGTATGCCGGGCTGACCGGCAGGGAACGGGTGCTGGACCTTTACTGCGGGACGGGGACGCTGTCGCTGCTGCTGGCGCAGCGGTCGGCCAGCGTGACGGGCGTGGAGTCCCTGGAGGAGGCGGTTGCGGATGCGCGGCGCAATGCCTTGCGGAACGGGGTTGCGAACTGCCGGTTTGTCTGCGGCGATGCGCTTGAGACCGCACCGGGACTGCTTGCGGACGGCGAGCGGACGGACGTGGTGACGGTCAACCCGCCGCGCGCCGGCCTTCACCCCGGGGTGATCCAGGCCATCTGCCGCCACGGCCCGCCGCGCGTGGTCTACATTTCCTGCAATCCTCAGACCCTGGCGAGGGATCTTGGGGTGTTCCAAAGATCGGGCTATTGCGCGGGGGCCGTACAACCCGTGGATCTTTTTCCCCACACGCCTCACTGTGAAGCCGTTGTGAACCTGAGTCGAGGCGGTTCAACGCCTCGCAAATAGAGGGAGATTTTTGATATGGCGTCACCCAAAACGCCCGAGCAGCCGCTGGCGTGCCACGTGATGGCCAAGCCGTCCGGGCCTATCTGCAACATCAATTGCCGATACTGCTTTTACCTGGAGAAGGAGAAGCTGTATCGAGAGGAGAGAAAAAGCTGGCGGATGGACGATGAGACCCTGGAGCTGTATGTGCGCCAGTACATTGAGGCCCAGGATGTGCCGGAGATCAATTTCGCGTGGCAGGGGGGAGAGCCCACGCTGATGGGGGTGGACTTTTTCCGGAAGGCCTTGGCGCTCCAGCAGAACTACGCCAACGGCAAGACCATTACCAACGCGTTCCAAACCAACGGTATTCTGATTGACGACGAATGGGCCGCGTTTCTGGCCGAGCACCGCTTTCTGGTGGGGGTGTCGGTCGACGGGCCGGAGGAGATGCACAACCGATACCGGGTGGACAAAGGGGGGAAGCCGACGTTCGACCGGGTGATGGCCGGGATTGACGCCCTGAAGAAACACGGGGCCGAGTTCAACACGCTAACCGTGCTGCAGGCCGACAACGCCCGGGATCCGCTGGCGGTCTACCGCTTCCTCAAGGAGATCGGCAGTTATTTTATGCAGTTTATCCCCATTGTGGAGCGGGTTGCGCAGGAGGCGGCGGACGACGAGCTGGAACTGGTGGACCCGTATTTTGACGGCAGGGCCAGGGTGTCCCCCTGGTCGCTGGGGTCGGCGCAGTACGGCCGGTTTTTATGCGCGGTGTTCGACGAGTGGGCGCGGCAGGATGTGGGAACGTTTTTCGTGCAGACTTTCGATGTGGCGCTGGGCGCCTGGTTGGGACAGAATCCCACGCTGTGCGTGTTCTCGGAGACGTGCGGGAACGCGATGATTATCGAGCACAACGGGGATCTCTATTCGTGCGATCACTTTGTGTATCCGGAATACAACCTGGGCAATGTGCGGGACAAGACCATTCGGGAGATGGCCACCAGCCCCAAACAAAGGAAGTTCGGGCAGGACAAGCGCGACGCGCTGCCGGCGGTGTGCAGGCGGTGCGAGGTGCGCTTTGCGTGCAACGGTGGCTGCCCCAAACACCGGTTCGAGCGGACGCCGGACGGGGAGGCCGGGCTGAATTATTTCTGCCGGGGATACAAGATGTTTTTCCGGCACGCCGATCCCTGTATGCGGTTTATGGCAAATGAGCTGCGGAACGGGCGACCGGCCGTCAACGTGATGGAATGGATGCGCTATCAGGATTCGCTCAAGGCCTCGGTAAAAGCCAGGGCGCCCGGACGCAACGATCCCTGTCCCTGCGGCAGTGGCAAGAAGTTCAAACACTGCTGCGGCCGGGGATGACTCTGTTGGGGTAGGGATGCGCTTCTGAAATACGAGAATTTGGGGAATTTGGCCCTCAGGCAGGCCCTGGCGCGTTGCTCCGGGTACAATCGGCGCAAGGTCCTGACGCAGGGCGCTGCACAGATAACGGCAGTGGAAAATTGAGGTCAGGTGGTCTCACTGGAGACCGTGCAGGACGACATTGGGCTGGAGGGCTATCACCAGAGGAGAGTGATATGGCCAGGACCGAGAAGGCGGATCGCCGTAGTTGCCGCGCCTGCGGCGAGTCTTACGATTACCCCGCGCACAAAAGCCAGGCCACGCGTTTCCACTGCGAGCGGTGCGTTCAGATTCCCGAGGAGACCCGCCGGACCTTTGAGTTGATGCGCCGTCGGATGGACCGGCTTGCGAAAGAGGTGGAAAGCCTGAAGCAGGGGAAGTGAGGACGTCCGGATCGGAAGCCCTGTGTGGGGAGGGATACCGATGGCTGATGGCGACATAGATGTGACGTTTTTCGTCTGGGGAGATACCCATTTCGGGTATCAGCAGGGGTTTGGACCGGACGACCTTCGATGGCGGATCATCCAGCAGATGAACCACCTTGAGGGGTGGCCATACCCGGAATTCCTGGGCGGCAACGTGGCGCGGCCCGATTTTGTCGTGCACTGCGGGGACATCGTGGACGGCGGTGGGAGTGGCGACCTGGAGTTCAGATATTTTCAGTACTATATGCAGAGGTTGAGGGTGCGCCGGTACGAGGTGCTTGGCAACCACGATCGCGCGTCCGAGATCCAGGACTATTTCCTCGACCGCTACGGCGCCCGGTCTTACGCGTTCGCCTGCCAGGGCGTTCACTTTGTGTCTCTGAATATGACCTACGAGAAACATGCGGCCGGCTATGTTGAGCCGGAGGATCTCGATTTTCTCGACCGGGAGCTACACGGGGTTGACGAGCGGATGCCTGTGGCCCTTTTTGTGCACAGCCGGCTGGACCGCGTGGGCAACGGGGGAGACGTCTTGCGGTTGCTGAGATCCCGGCGGACGATTCTGGTGATGAGCGCCCATATCCATAAGCCGGCTGTGTTCGAGCTGGAGGGGATTCCCTGCGTGGATGTGGGGCACTGCCGCAACCACCCCATCGATGCCGAGTACGGACGAAATTTCTACGTGGTGCAGATCCGGGGAAATGCGCTACAAGCCGTGTCGTGGCGCTGGGATTTGCCGGGCTGGGAACGGGGCGACCGATGGGCGGACGGCCCGGCCACGACCGAGCGATTCTGCCTCAGGACGCGTTTCTGATGTCAGGCTTCTGGGTTCTGAGCATGGCATTACCCAAAAATCCGGTCGTCCGGAAAATTGTTTGTCCGGCCATTCTCGGGATATGCGCCTGCGGGCGGGGAACTGCTCGTCTACGGGGACGGGCATCACACCGTGCAGTTCGTGAGCGTGCAGGCGCCTCAGGCGTATCCGGATATCCAGGCTTACCGGCGTTCCCTGGCGCTGGTGAAGGTGTCGGAGGAGGACGCGTATCTGGTGGATGTTTTCGAGGTGACAGGGGGGACGCAGCACGACTGGCAGCAATCAGGGGCGTCCGAACGCATCCGGACGCCCCCTGTTTTTTTCGGCCTGGCAACGCTGTCCCGAGACGAACCCGGCTACGGCTGTGCCCGTGGTGGATAGGGGCAATCTGGTTTTCTCGAAGCCCTCTGGTGTACCCGGGGCACGGCGCTTGGGACTGCCACAAGGCCGAATTTCAAAAATCGTGTATCTGTGTCACCGTCCGGTTTACGCCAATTTCTCCGCTGCGTCGCGCATCAACTCGCCCACGGGCAGATTGTAGGGGCAGGCGGTCTCGGCTGCGGAGAAATCGACGCCGGCAATCCGTTTTGCCGCCGAGGGGAGTTCCCGGAAGAGCTGGCGCGCTTCCTGGCGGTCTCCGTAGCATTCGTAATACATCCGGTAGCGCAGCGTGTCGGCAATGCGAAGCGGGGCATTCACGCAGCCCTCGCAGTGCTGGCCGCAGCCCCGGCAGTAGAGGCGGCTGGTTTCGGCGGCGTATTGCTGCAGGAGTTCGCGTTCCACGGCACCCATTTTCTTGTTCCGGGCGGCCGCCGTGTTTTGCTGCACCTGCTTGATGTTTTTCATTGCGGAGACGAGGCTGTGGATGCGGTCGTCTTCCCACACGGCCTTGAGCGCGGCCTGGTGCTTGTTGAATCCCTTTCCCACGAAGGGGTCCACCCGGTCCTGGAAGGAGACGGCCCCGCCCTGGGTTTTCATGGCCACCAGGCCAATGCCGGCCCTGGCGCATTTGTCCAGGACGCGGTTCAATTCGTCGTTGCCGTAATCCCGGAAGTTGTATTTGATCATCATGGCGTCCACAAAACCGACTTCGGCCGCCCGTTCCATCACCTCCACCAGCCGGGCGTGGTGACAGGAGAAGCCGAAGAAGCGGATTTTTTTCTCTTTCTTGAGCCGTTCGACCGTTGCCTTCAAGTCTGCGTCGAGACGGTCCGGGTCGCCCAGGTTGTGGAGGTAGTAGAGGTCCACGTAGTCGGTGCGCAGGCTTTCCAGGCTGCCGGTCAGACGGGAGGCGAATTTTTCCGGTTCGTGGCGCCCGGATTTGGTGACGATAAAGCAGTCCTTCCGCCGGCCGTTCGATTCCAGGATTTTGCCAATGTTGATCTCGCTGTTGCCCTTCCCGTAACCCTGCGCGGTGTCGATGTAGGTGATGCCTTCCTTCAGCGAGGCGTTGAGGAGCGGCGGGGTGACGTTGACCCCCCCGCCGAAGCCGAGGATACTGACGGTTTCACCGGTCTTTCCCAGCTTCGCGGTGGGGAGCTTCCGGTCGCCCTCGGCGGCCTCGGCCGCGCCCAGCAGGCCGGTGATGGCTGCGCCGGCGCCAATGGCGGCCGATGCGGCCAAAAAGTCCCGGCGCGTCACACGGTCGGTTTTTTTGCCCATCTATGTCTCCTTTCGACGATAGGGAAATGATAGACGATTCTACCCCTTTTTCGGGTTGCCGGACGGTAGCAGGAGCGAGCGCTCCCTGGAACGGGTTTCACCCACGGCGGTCACCCGGATGGCCCGATGGTCCTTGACGGGACACTCGTGCTCGCAGATGCCGCAGCCAATGCAGAGGTTGGGGTCCACATAAGGCCGGGCGAGTTTGACCTTTTCACCCCAGCGGTTCGTGATTTCGACTTCGCGGGAGAAGATGGCCTTGGGCGAGGTGGGGCAGACTTCCTCGCAGACCACGCAGGGGGTGTCCATCGCCCAGGGCAGGCAGCGCCCTCGGTCGTAGAACGCCGTGCCGGTTTTGACCGGGCCCAAATCGGTGAATTCCCCGATACCGAGTTTTTGGGCAATGGAGATTTTCTGAATGGCCCCGGTGGGGCAGACCTGGCCGCAGAGGGTGCAGTTGAGTTCGCAGTAGCCCATTCTCATGTTCATGACGGGCGTCCAGATGCCTTCCACGCCGCCTTCGAACATGGCCGGCTGCAGCACGTTGGTGGGGCACACACGGATGCACTGGTCGCACTTGATGCAGCGTTCCAGGAATTCGGGTTCGGCCACAGACCCCGGTGGACGGATGAGTTCTTTTTTGAAGTTTTCGGTGAGGGCGCCGGTGCGCCGGGAGAAGGCGAAGAAGAACAGGCCGGTTAGCCCGGCAAAGACCGCGTGCCGCCGGCTCAGGTCGGGATAGGTTACTTCGTGGGAGACCGGAGGCAGCATCTTGAAGCTGAGCGCGTCGTGCGGGCAATCGTCAATGCAGTTGAAGCAGACGAAGCATTCGGATTTGCGCAAATTGGTGTGGGGATCGGACGCCCCCTCGCAGCGCTGGAGACAGAGGTCGCAGTCCACGCATTTCTCCGTGTCCCGCTCAATCCGCCAGAAAGAGAAGCGGGAGAGCAGACCCAGGGTGGCGCCCAGGGGACAGAGGGCGCGGCAGAAGAAGCGGGGGATGACCAGGTTCATCGCGACGAGGATGAGGAGGATAAATCCGACCACCCAGCCGAGTTGATGCATATGCGGCCGCACGTAGATCCATTCGGTGGGCGTGTCTACGAGGGGGAGAACGGCGACCGCGAACGAGCGTGAGAGGAGGGCGATGGGGTCAAGCAGGCCGATCTGCAGGCTGCCGAAGACGGCGGCGGCGAGCGTGCCGATCAGGATATAGTATTTCAGCGCGAATATTTTGCGGTAACGATTGCTTTCGACCTGATCCTTTATGCTCCGGTTGTTGAACACCCAGCCGATGAACTGATGCAGAATGCCGTAGGGACAGATCCAGTTGCAGAAGACCCGGCCCAGCAGCAGGGTGGGAATGATCAGGACCAGAGACCAGAGCAGCCCCCGGTAGAGGGTGTGCGTGGTGATGGCGGTCGCCATGGCCACCAGAGGGTCCGCTTCCAGGAAGAGGGAGACCGGGTAGCCCTTCAGATAGCCGAACTGCGTGACAAAGGCGAAGAAAAGGAAGAGTCCCATAAAGAAGATCTGGGAGATCAGCCGGACGTGTGTGATGCGCATTGGTATGTCCCCTGGGAATGGATGCTTTCAGTCGCTCTTGAGGCAGAACCAGACCTAACCCCCTGCCCCCCTTCCCTGAAGGGAAGGGGGAAATAAGCTCATTATAAATCAGCATGTTATGCAGTGTGTATTGACTTCCCTCCCCTCCAGGGGAGGGGCTGGGGGAGAGGTCCAAAAACGCTTGTCTTCATGCCATATCAACCCACCTGGACTTCCCGATGGTTCAGGTCTTTCCACCTTGTCGTTCCCAACCCCCGGGCCTCGGCCTTGTGCAGGTAGTCAAGCTTGGCCGGGTCCCGGCCCATGAGCGTGAATCCGACGGTGTCCACCGCCACCATGTCTGTGCCTACCACCAGCGAGTGGCCTTGCGCCACGTCGCTCAGGCTGCCGCCGGTCGGTCCGTTGCGCATCAAGATGCGCGTGGCATCCAGGACCACAAGCGTGGGTTTGATCATGTGGGGGAAGTCGGAGATGATGCCGTGGATGTGCTGGTGGAACTGGTTGCGCCGGCCGCCCAGCAGGCCGTACCAGTTTTTCATGCTCATGGACCCGCTGCAGAGGTTATGGTCCTTGCAGGGGGCCACGCCAATGACCTTGGTCGCGTGCTCAAAGGGACGGTAGAACATCGGCCAGGTGCCCAGCACTTCGCCGTCTATTTTGAGGGGCTGGAACGCGCTCTTCCTGGGCAACATGACCTCTGCGCCGGCCTCTTCAGCCGCGCGCTGAATGCCCGATTTGAAGAAGCAGCCCTCGGGCTGATTGATGGGGTTATCGGCCACGATGATTTCCTTGGCGCCGGCCTCGCGGCAGAGTCCGGCTACGGCCCTGAGCACGTCCGGGCTCGTGGTGGCGCCCAGCACGGGGGGGCGGTCGAAGGCCACGTTGGGCTTGAGCACCACCCTATCGCCCTTCCGGATGAACGCGCCGATGCCGCCCATCGCGCCAAGCGCCGCGCGAACCATCGCCTCCGGGTCGGCGCCCCGGGCAATCGCCAGTTCCACGGCGCCCGTCCCCCGGTCCACGCGGAAGGATTTGAGACGCCTGGCATCACCGTCTTTCTGCTCCCGGAAATATTCTGCGCCGCTTCTCGAGTCGTGCAGCCAGGCCGCACCCAGGGCAGCGCCTGCAGCCGCCAGGCTTGTCAGACCGGCGCGTTTGAGAAAGTCCCGTCGTTCCATCGGTACGCTCCTCATTCCGGCAGGGTTTTGAGCAGGTCTGCCGCCGCTTGCTCCGCAAGCGCCTGATCTGCAGCCATCGTCACCCCGCCGACCATATGGCCCTTTTGAAAGACGATATCGAAGACGCCGCCCATGTCGCCTGTGATCTGTACCGCGCCACCGTCCTGACGGCTTCCGACCACCCGCCCATACGCCTTCATGTAGGCCTCGTAACCGGAAAAGGTTCTCTCGGCCGCATCCGGGGATGGCTGTTTGGAGAGGAATGCCGTGATTTCCGCGTCACCCTTTTGGTAGCGGGCGGTATAGGTGTTCTTGAGGAAATCCAGACTCAACGCATCTTTCATAAAATACTGTATCGTGCCCGGTATGCGGTCCTTCTCCGGCAGCGCGGTGAACCCCCACACGGGCTCGCCCGTGTCCTGAAGCCGTGCGTCCAGCTTGCGCGCGATCTCCTGTGCCGTTTGTTGGCGTTCCGGCCCCAGTTCCGACGCGAGCACCTGGGCGTAATACCGGCCTTTCCAAAAAAAGATGCTGGATTCCGCACGGTAGCCACCGCGGCCCAGATCGACCGCCGGTTGGCCTTCCGAGCGCTCGACCGAGTAGATGCCGAACGCCTGCGGCGGGTTACCCATGTCGTAGACGAAGATGTCGATGAACCGGCTCTCATCCGAAGCGTCCACCAGGCTCACGCAGGTGAGGCCGGCCACGTTGTAGGCCAGGTACTGCTCCGCACGGCCGTTGATCTTTTCGTAGAGGGTTTCGGACGTGAACTGCTCGGCGCTACCCATGGGCTTCCAGCCCTCGGGGGGCAGGCCGTCCAGCAGTCCGGAGGATGAACCCTCTGCGCCTCTGGCCGACGCTCCGGACGGGACTTCCCCCTCCTCTTCATCGTAGACGAGACGGTCGGGTTGCGCCCGGACGGTCTGCGTCTGCATGTCCGCCAGGAGGGATTGATCCAGAGAGAAAAGAGAGGGGTCGTCGCGCTGCCCCTTGAGGTAGATTGCCGCGCCGATGCCTGCGATGAGCAACAGCAACATCCAGGAAAGGCGTTTCTCCGTGGGAGAGATCTGAATACGGGCAAACCCCTTGCGTTTTCCGCTTCCGCCGAACATAGTCCAGTGACCCCCTGCTGAAGCGTGAAGTGATACGATTTTGTCGGTCAATTGTATCGATACATAAATATACATCAATGTAATCCATGCGGCAAAAATAATTTTGCGGGGTGGATGAGGGCGTCAGGGGCCGGCCTGCCGATCCTCCTGGGCCGGTTGCTGAGATACCGGGGGCGCAGAACTTCCGAGGGACTCCGCATCGGGTTGCCCGCTTCTGACGGACGCTACCCGGATGTCTTCCTCAACCTGCAGGTCCATCTCGATTGCGCCAATGCGTTCCCCGCTGGGGGCAAAGAGAAGCCGTATGCGAGGCCGGTCCAGGACGTTTTCGTCCACATCCGCCACAACGCCCTCATATCCCTCATAGATTCCGTTGAGCACCCGGATGCCCGTGGCAATCGGGTAGGGCGCAACGGTTCGGGAGAAGATTTCGACGACTCTCCGGTTCAGGTGAGTGCCCGACAACTCCCCGATGAGGGAACAGACGCGGTCGGGGGGCCAGGCCTGGCGATACGGCCGGTCAGACGCCATCGCATCGTATATGTCCGCCACCGCGGCCACCGCGCCAAAATCGTGAATGTGGCTGCGCCTGGGTTGCCCCAGGGCGTTGTCTCCCGCAATGCCGCGAGGGTACCCCGACCCGTCCTGACGCTCGTGGTGCTGGTAGGCCACGTGGGGGACGAGGTATCCCAGACCAGGCGCGATGACCTTCACCAGTTCGTAGCCCATCGTGGGGTGGGCCTTCATCCGGATGAATTCCTCTTCCGTCAGTTTTCCCGGCTTGTTCAGGATGTCGTGGTCGATGAGGGTTTTCCCGATATCGTGGAGGATACAGCCAATGCCGAATGCCCTGAGACGTTCCCTGTCCCAGCCGATTTTTCTGCCCAACAGCAGGCCCATAATGGCCACGTCGATGGAGTGCTGAAAGGTGTAGTTGTCGTGGGTTTTGATGGAGTTGAGGCCCAACACGACATTCCGGTCCATCACCTGGTCGATAAGGCCGTCAACATCGCCTGCAACCCGGTCTGTTCCGGCGTCTCCGGTGAGGGATCTGAACGTGTCGGCGAACTTCTTGGCGCGGATGTTCTGGCGGGCGGCTTCCACCGACATCCTGCGGAAGCCCTCAACGGATTCCAGGACGGTGCTGAAGGTCTGAGTGAGATTGCGGATGGCTTTGATGCGCGCCGCCGGCGGGATGACCTGGGGAATCCGGATATCGGACGTGTCCGCGTCCATCACATAAAGCGCAGGTAGCCCCAGCGCCTTCAGCCGGGACACATACTCGCTTTTGAGGGAAACCCCCCTGCCCAGCAGCAGGCGGTTGTAGTCGTCGTAGATCGGCTCTCCGAGCTGCATGCCTTCTTCAAGGCTGTCTATGCTGATCAATCTCATAGCGCAATCATCCGTGTCGCGATGGGCGCAAAAAAGCCGTGAACGCATAGGGACGCTCACGGCCCTGCTCACGCCAATATCAGAGACGGTTGCCGGGTTGCTTCATTGCACGTCACCCGTCAGGCGCTTGTAGGGATGCTGAGCGATGTCCCGGAGCGAACCCGACGTGGCCCGATGGTGGCCTCCGGCAGTCAGGCGCGTTCCCCAATGGCATAGACATTCGGGTCGAGCGAGCCAAAATAGAGCGTGCGAGACGTGCCGATGGCCGCAGCGGAGCGCACCGCCTTTTTGGTCTCAAACGCCCAGAGCTGGTTTCCCGACGCATCCAGCGCGCGCAGGAAGGTGTCGTCCGAACCAAAATAGACGTTGCCGGACGCATCCACGGCCGGGGTGGACTGTACCCAGCCCTGCGTCGGAAACCGCCAGGCCAGGGCGCCATCCGACTTGAGCGCATAGAGGTTTCTGTCATTGCTGCCAAAAAAGATGGCGCCGTCCGGCGCAATGGCCGGAGAGGAGAAGATCGGGCCTCCCGCGCTGAATGTCCACAGGCATTCGCCGTCGGCCGCCAGGGCGTAGAGGTTGCCGGCAAGATCTCCCACAAAGATCTTGCCCTGACCATCCAGTGCGGCGCCGCTCACAATCGCCCCCCGGGTGGCAAAGCGCCAGATGGCCTCGCCATCCGGACGGAGCGCATAGAAGGTGTTGTCGGATGCGCCAAAATAGAGCGTCCCCCCCGCATCCCGTACGGCCGCGGCGCGCACCCAGCCGCCTGTGGCAAATTTCCACATGAGGGCGCCCGAGGCGTCCAGCGTGTAGAGGCTCTGATCGTCGCACCCAAAGCAGACGCTGCCGTCAGGGGCGCAGCACGGCGTGGACAGCACCGATGCGCCGGCCCGAAATTCCCAGAGACAGCGTCCCTGCCCGCCTACGGCGTATACGCTGCCGCTCCTGCATCCGAACATAACCTGGCCTTCGCTTCCGAAACCGAGCCCAGAGGAGACCGCGCTGTCCGCCTTGAACATCCAGGCCGGTTGCCCGTCGGGCGTCAGCACATAGAGCATCGCATCATCTGCGCCAAAGTAGACCCGATTGCCGTCTGGAGACAGGGCAATCGCGCGGATGGCGGCGTTGACGATGAACTGCCACCGCAACCCTCTTGTCAGGGGACCGTAGACCTGCGAGTTCTGGCTCACGGTTTGCCTCAATTCTGATTCTGGAGGGAGGAGAGGAACTGGGAATCGGACTGCATCCGTTTGCAGAGGTCAATCACTGCGTGAAGCCGGACCTCGGCGTGCTCGTCTTCAAGGGCGTGCAAAAGCCAGTGACAAACGGGCGCATCGCCCGTTGCCCTGCTGAGGGCCTGAACGGCCTTGATCCGTACGCCGACAATCGGGTCGTGCAGGGCGTTCTGAAGCAGTTCGGACTCCTGGGGATGCGCCACCTCGGGAAGGGTCTCGACGGCGCGCAGGCGCACAAAGCTGTCCGAATCTTCCAGGGCTTTCTGCAAGGCGGAAAAACGAAGGTCATCGTGTCCCCCCTGAAGCCGGCTTGCGCTGATTTTGGTGTGGATGTGGTCGTTTTCCAGGATGTGCACCAGAAGGTCTTTTGCCTCGTCGCTCTGAAACTGTCCGATGGCCTCCACTGCCGCCACCTGGATGGAGATGGATGCGCTCTCCAGGAAGGCCTTGAGGTGTCTGTGAGATCCGGGGCATTTCAGGCGCCCGAGGGCTTGCAGGACGGCTTCCTGTACGAACTGGGAATCGTCCGACAACAGGGCCAGTTCGAGCGCCGGCACGCAGGAGGGGTCGCCGATTTTTCCGAGGGCCTCTGCGGCGTTTTTGCGCACAAAGCGATCGGCATCCTGCTGAAGGGCCAGTTCGAGGATCGGCACGCAGGAGGGGTCGCCGATTTTTCCGAGGGCTTCTGCGGCATTTTTGCGCACAAAGCGATCGGCATCTTCCTGGAGGATTTGATCAAGCGCCGGTACGCTGGAGAATGAGCCGATTTTTCCGAGGGCTTCTGCGGCGTTTTTGCGTACGATATTGGAGGGGTCTCGGAGCGCAACCGAAACGGTAGATGTGGCCAGTTGACCGCCGATTTCACCAAGCGCCCAGGTTGCGCTGTTTCGGAAGTAGGGATCCTCATCCTGCAACGCCTCCTGCAAGAGCAGGATAAGGGAGCAATTCCGGCGGACAGCGGTCACCAGGAGGTGGTCTTCTCCGATGCGGATGAGGTCGTTTTCTTTGAGGACCAGGGGTTCGGAGATCCTCTGCCCATTCACGTAAACGCCGTTCCGGCTGCCGTTGTCCTCAATCTTGAAGGTGCGGTCGTCAATGGACAAAATGGCATGACGCTGGCTCGTGGCCTGGTCCCGAAAGACGATATCGCAGTCCTCCCGGCGCCCGATGACGAGTTGGGCGCCCTTGAGTTCGTAGACACGCTCGTCAACGGTGCCTTCCCCGGCAAGCCCGCGCGTCAACAGGTAATAGACACGCTTGTCCGGCGTCACTTCGCCCGCATCGGGCGAGATGTCCGCGATGCGAGTGGCTTCGATTTCGCTATAAAAGACGTGCTTCTCAAATGTTTTTCGGATGTCTTCCAGAGACGTATCGGACTGGCCGGCCACAGACAATTGAGGGTGCGCAAGGATATGCGTTTCGGAGCCCAGACGGCCTTTATACGGCGTCACGGCACTGGGTTTGAACGAAATCTTACCCACGGCCCAGGCCGCACGCGTCTTGACATAGTGATCGTAGGCCTGCAGTTGATGCGCCAGATCCTCAATGAGGGAGGCATCTTTGAACTGGCTCAGGGCCTCCTCTGCACAGATGCGGACAATCGGGACCTCGTCCCTGAGCAGTTCGCGCAGGATAGGCACGGCCTCCGGCATGCCCAGATGGCCCAATGCCGATGTGCCCAGACTGCGCACGTTGGGATTCCGGTCCGAAACTGCGGTTCGGCAGATGCCGAACAAAAGGGTGGGGAGCAAGGCCCGGGCGTCTTCCATCCGGGCATTGCAGAGCGTTCTGAAAAATCGGATGGCTTTGAGCAGTTTGCCTCTGCTCAGATAACGCTCCAGACGGCGCTGCAGCCTGGATACCGAACCATTTGCGCCTGCAACGGCTGCAGAGGCAAGGCAAACAAAGGGAAGAAGCTGAGCGGCCGTTTCTGCTGTGTGGATATGCATGGCCTGTCCACCTGTGTGAGTGCGCAAACCGCACAAGGCAAACGGCCGGTCCGCCAGGGCGACGCCCTGCCTGTCCTCTTTGGTTTGCCATTTATGCTCCGAGACGGACATCCCGGATGGGTTGGCGCTGGTTATGATCATTGAGACTCGAACAATATAATGCGGGAACTCGGGGGTTGTCAAGGTTTGTTTGATCCCGGTTTTTTATTCGCTTACAGGACGAGACGTGAGCCACGGGCAAAAAAAACGGTTCGGAAACGAAGGGTCCGAACCGAGTGGTGATCTGGCTTGGCTCTGCCCGATCAGAAGTTAAGCGCCTGAGGGTTGCTGAAGAGATCGAACGGATCTCTGGTTTTGCGCAAATGTCGCCTCAAGCGGCCGATTTCCTTTTTCATGCGGTTTTTCAAGGTCGAACACTCCCGAACCGCACGCAACAGGTTCTCCGCGCCTCCTGCCAACGCGATGTCGGAAAAGGTATAGGATGCCGTCATGCTCAGCTTTCTTGCCCGGTTTAAGGAAAGAAGATGCGCATTCACGGTTGCCAGGGCTGTTTCCAGATCCCCAAGCCGTTTCTCCGCACCTGCAGAGGTATCGGGCACGATGGTCTGTGGGGCTGTCTCTTGCCCAAAGATCAGCGTTTCCTCGCTGGTGTCCCATTTTGCCACAACTTCCTGGTTGTGCTTCTTCAGACAGAATGCGGCAATATCCTCAAGTTTCGGTTTTACGACGTCCCGTTCTCGCACCGGCAGCGCCTGAAGTCGCTGCCGGGCCTCAATGGCCTCGGAGAGGCCCTTGAGATACCAGGCGCTGCTCGTTGCGCCTTTCTGCTCGGTGATCCGGCCCAGCTTGTAGAATCCCCAGGATCTCAAAAAGTGAATCCGAGAGGTTTCGTCGTTCACATCCTGGGCCGTCTGGCTGTCAATGGCCTCGATGATTTTCTGTAGTTCGGCCTCCGAAGTCGAGTGGTTGATCTTCAGGGTATAGAACTGGTCCCAGCTCAGGGGCAACCGATAGGGCGCTATTTCCAGCCTTCCGTAGCGCCCATTGAGCGTGCGAATTTGGGATGGATGAACCGCGTTGATGCCCTGCCAGGGGATGAGGGAGAGCCTTCCACTGTGGCCTGCAAACAGGAAGGTGTCGGCCTGCGCGCTTTTCAGGACATTGAGCAGAAGGGCCTGCATTTCCTTTTCCCCCCACCTGTTGTGCTGCGTAACCTGAAGCGCGTATTTTTTTGGAAAACGCCCTTTCGCTACCTCTTCTTCGGTCTCATAGCTGCCATAGGTTCTGTCGATGGTCCCATCCTGGTTGTCGTCCTGGCCGGAGTAGACCGTGGTCTGTACCCTGGATACCAGGTAACGGCTTTTATCAAACTTCAGGTTCTGGACGGCCACCTTGTTGACTGGCATCTTGGGGATGAGGATAAATCCCTTTTCTGGAAGCAGCAGGAGCATCGCGCGGTTCGTTTCATACAGTACGGACTTGCCGGTCCTCTTGAGGTGCTTGTTGAAATCCAGCACGGCCTGCTCCAGTTTCTCGCTAAAAGGCCGGCGCCATTCCAGGGCGTTGGCCCCGGCTGCGCCTGGGAAAAACAGGAAGATGAGCCAGATCGACAGGGTGGTAGTCAGCTTTGTCTTCATTGCAGCGCCTCCAGGAGAGATACCGGTCCCAACTGAGATCCACGCTGATTTCTGGCGTAAAGCCAGAGCCAAGCCTCAGGTTGGGCTGCCGATAGGACGGCAACGCTTGGAAACGGCGGGGTTTGGGACCGCCGTCACAAGGCGATACAGGGGCGTTATTCCGTGGGGAAAAACAGAAGTGAAATACGAAAAATCCAGGAAGGGCAGAGGGGAGACTCTGCGGTATGACAGGGGCTTAGAATATAGGGCGAAGATCTCAGACCGTCAAGGAGAAAAAAGGATGATCGGCCATGTACACAACATGTTGCGTAAACTAGAGATAGTGCAACGCAACAGAGTGTGTGCCGGGGGATCGCCAGGCGAACCGGCCGGCCGGGGGCCGACCTCCAGGCACAGACGCTTATCAGCCGCACAACCCATCCATGGAAACCGGAGGAAACGGCTGGCCACACCCCCGTTTTGGCCCTGTGCCTCAGACAGTTTCAATGTGGTATTTAAAAACAATATGTTGTGCAGGTTCCGCTGCCGCGAGACCCCGGCATACATAAAGGCATTCTGATACCTTCAGTAAATGCTTGACAAGCTTGTTATTAGATATTACTTTCCGTCAGGAGGCAAGTTGGCGAGAATTTTTATCCTAAGCATAAGTTGATTTTTCCAGAATTTATAGAGAGAAGGGTTAGGTTTCTGTGTCACAGGGAAAACTTGTCTTTGAAAGTGATAAGGCTGAATACCGGCTGATCAGTCCAGAGAATGTGATCGGCCGGCCTTCGGAGGTGTCGGTTCCCGATGTGCCGATTCTGGACCGCCTTGCCTCGCGTCGACACGCCGTCATCACGTTCGATGAGAAGGGATATCTGCTCCGGAATTTCGGGCAGAATGGGACGCTGGTGAACGGTGCGCGTGTGGAGGTCGTTTATCTGAAGGATGGCGACAAGATCCAGATCGGCTCGACGATTATGTTCTTTGTTTTAGGGCGCGAGGAGGAGGTCCAGGGCGCCACCCGGCCTCTGAAGCCCAGCCGGCCGGCTGAGCCGACCCAACCGACCAGACTGGCGCTTGTGGTGGACGCCAACTGGGAGGATGCCACATTTGTGAAAGACAAACTCGGGGAAATCTCCTTCCGGAGCGAGATCGTTCGCGACGGTGAGGAGGCCCTGGAAAAGCTGAGAGCCTTTAAGTTCGATCTGGTGATCGTAGACGTTGTGGTGCCCAACTTGGACGGGTTTGAGTTGTGCCGAAGAATCCGGAGTAACCCGCAGACGGCCGGTGTGCCGGTCATTATCCTGACGCATATGGGATACGAGCCCGAGGTTGCGCATGGCCTCCAGCAAGGGGCAGACGAATATCTTGTCAAGCCGGTGAAACCGTTGGAGTTTGCCGCAAGGGTTAAGACCATTGTAGCCAGGGCTGCAAGGTCTCAGCGAGAGCCATAGCGCTGGAGCGGGGTATTGCCCCGTAAGTTTGCTGTGGAGGAGAATCCTCTATGAACGCAAAGCTGGTTGTTGTCGGGACGGACGAAGAATATGCCCTCGCCAATCAGGATGTCCTCATTGGCAGGTCCCCCGATGCCGACGTTCAGTTGCCGCTGCACGATGTGTTTCTGTCCCGCAAGCAGGCCAGGATCGAAACAGACGGCGCGCATTACTATCTGGTGCATATGGGGAGCAACCCTCACACGACCAAGCTCCGGGGTGAGGATGTGACCGAGAAGGTCGAGCTGCAGCCTGGAGATTGCATCGAGTTGGGTTCCACAACCCTGCAGTTTGTGGAGAGCGCAGACGCAGAATCGTCCACTGAGCCTGAGGCGTCGGTTGATTTCGGCGAGGGCGGGGAAGACGAATTGGACGAATTCGAGCAGGTGGACAGCCGGGATCTGGAGGCCGGCAGCAGCACGGTTCGGGAGGTCCTGGCCGGGGCCGGCGATGAGGCAGCGGCCAACATCCAGTCGCTTTTCAAGGCGACTTCTGAACTCAATCCCTTTGCGGGGGAAGAGGTGCTCCTGGAAAAGGCGTTTGAGCTTCTGAAGGATATGCTGGAGTTCGACAGTTGCGCCATCCTGTTGAGAGACGAGGATTCCGATGAATTAAGGCCCAAGATCGTCTATCCGGAGGCGCCGGCGGGCGGGAAAACCGAACTGTCCATCAGCCGTACCGTGCTCCGCCACGTAGTGGAAAACGAGGTGGCGCTTTTTACCTCCGACATCCGGTCCGACGAGGGATTCCGGAGTTCCATGAGCGTCATCCTGAAAAATATCGTATCCGTGATGTGCGTGCCCCTGCGTGCGGAGAAGGAGATCCTGGGCATCTGGTACGTGGACACGCGATCCCCCATCCGGCGCTACACCAGGGAGAACCTGGCGTTTTTCGGTATTCTTTCCAACTTTCTGGCCAGGTCCATCCTGAATTTGCGCCTGCTCAAGAGGGTGGAGGCGCAGGCCGTGTTTCGGAATACGATTGGCCGATATTTTTCGCCGACGGTGATCGAAGAACTGGAGCGGTCTTCCGATATCCTCCAGGGGCAGGAAACGCAGGTGGCGGTGATGTTTACCGATGTGCGCGGTTTTTCCAAGGTCTCCCGCCAGATGCCGCCCCGGGAGTTGCTGGAGTGGCTAAACGAACACTTCACCGTGATTGCGGACGCCATTCTGGAGCTGGACGGAACCATCGACAAGTACATCGGGGATTCCGTGATGGCGTTCTGGGGGGCGCCGGTGCCTATCGAACACGCATCCCTCCGGTGCGTGCAGGCGGCCGTGCTCATCCAGCAGGAGATGGCCCTTCTCCGTGAGAGGCAGATGGCGGAAGGCCGTGAGCCCATCCATATTTACGTGGGCATCAATTCCGGGCCGGCGCTTGCCGGCAACGTCGGTTCAGAGCGAAGGATGGACTACAGCCTGATCAGCGATGCGGTCAACCTTGCCGAGCGTCTTTGTGAGGCGGCTGTGGCGGATCAGATTCTGGTCAGCAAGGCCACGTATGACGAGGTGGTAGACTATTTCCCCGGAGATATCAGCGAGCTTCCCCCGACCGATTTGAAGAACATCGGAGAAGTCGTGCCGTATGAGGTTATTTACCGAGAGAAAGGTGAGTAAAGATGCCGGCCTCCCCGCAACTGAACCAGATTGAGACCATCAAGGAAATTGCAGTCGGTGAGCTGACATCCGACTACCTCGCCCGGTACAAAGACAACCCGGGCGAGGTCTTCATGCTCAAGAAACTGCTGGCAAGCCGTTTTAAGGACGAGAGGGCGTTTGTCGCTCGCTATACCGAGTTCTCCCTGCAGCTGCAGGCCGTGCGGCACAAAAATGTCATTTCGTTTTTCGAGGTCTTTGAGGAAGAGAATCTGTGCTTTGTGACCGCAGAGTACGTATCCGGCAGAAGCTTCCGCGTGGTGGCTCAGCGGGCCGCAGCGGCAGGTGGCATGCCCAAGGGGGTGGCACGCTCGGTCGTTGCCGGATGCATGGCCGCCTTGAAGCACATGAGCAACCAGGATGCCCAACTGGTTGCGGGGGGATTCTTCGCCGGGGATACGATTCTGGGTTTTGACGGACAGGTCCGGTTAAAGGGTTTTGGGATTGGCTGTTCGCTCGACGCGGCGAAAGAAGGTCTGCGCAACCAGATTCGCGCTCAGCAGATCAGCGATTGGGAGCAGATGCTGAAGGCGGCCAATGGGGAGGCGCTTACGGGTGTTGGGGCTGTTGTGCTGCTGATGGCGCCTCAGGCGTTTGAGGCTGCAGGCGTGGAGATCAGCGGGGAAATGGGGGCTGTGCTGGGGATACCGCAGAGCGCGCTGCGCAGCCTGGGAACTTCGGCCGATCTTTCTGCGGCCCTGGACGATATGAATCCACCGGCAGGCGAGGGAGACGACGGTGAGACGGCGGCGTTTATGGCCGAGTTGTTTGGGGATGAAATCGAGGCAGAACAGACATTTCTTGCAGAAAACGGGTTCCAAATCCGGCAACCGGATGCGGACGCGCCGGCAACGGAGCCAGTCGGAGTCGGCGACGGTACTGTGATGCTGGAGGCGGAGACGGCAGACAGGACGTTTTTTGCGGAGGACAACGAGGTTGAGGAGACCACTACTGTGATTACCAGTCAGGTCGATCCCAATTTGGGCATCCCACAAAGGTTGGGGCCGCTGGAAATCCAGAAGAAAATCGGTGAAGGCGGCATGGGGGCGGTGTACCGGGCAATTGACCCGAACCTGGAGGTCGTCCGTGCGGTCAAGGTTCTTTCTCCGGAGCGAGCCGCAGACGTTCAATTTTTGGCCAGGTTCAAGCGTGAGGCGCGCGTGGCCGCCAGTGTTCAGCACGAGAACATTCCGACGATCTATTGGGTTGGGGAAGATCAGGGCTTCCACTACATCATTATGGAGTTCATTGATGGAAGCGATCTCAAAGACCATCTGGGGAAGGTCAAGAAGCTGCCCATCTCCATTGCGTTGCTGATCGTTTCGGAGGTGTGTCGTGCCCTTGAGTTTGCGCACAACCACCATTTCGTTTACCGCGGAGAAGAGGTTCGGGGGATTATCCATCGGGATATCAAGCCCGAAAACATCATGCTGACGCACGAGGGCGGCATCAAGCTGATGGATTTTGGGATTGCGCGCCCCACGGAGGTGACCGGAGAGACCGTGGCCGGCACGGTGATGGGTACCTTCGCGTATATGTCCCTGGAGCAACTCGAAGGACAAACTACGATCGACGGTCGGGCCGACATGTTTTCCCTCGGCGTGGTGCTCTACGAACTGGTGACCGGACAGCGGCCGTTCCCCGGGCAAACCATGACGACGGTGATTACAAATATTATGAAAGGGGAGTTCAAGCCGCCGCACGAACTGGACCCCAACTTGCCCCCCGAGATTGACAAAATTGTGACAAAGGCGCTCCAGCGGGACCGGGAACAGCGTTACAAATCCGCCGCGGAGATGGGCCGGGATGTGAATACCATTTTGGGCCTCTATGAAATCGACAGCCCGCGCAGATCGCTGCAGTCCTATCTGGAAGATTCGGTCATTCCGACCGCCAAATCGGATGCGCCGGATGTGCATATCGATACCCCGGATGTCTCCGGGACCGTGGTCCAGGAGCCCCGGACGGGCGCGCCTCCGGCAAAGGCTCCCGAGACGGGGCCGAAAGCGAAGAAGGGCAAAGGCGGAATTTTCGCGCTGGTGGCCGTGCTGGCCATCGCCCTGGCGGGGGTAGCTTATTACTTTACGATAGGGACCGACACCAAGCCGACAGGCGTACGGGTGATTGTGGCGACGAATTTCGGTCCTGCCCAGCTAATTTGGGACGGACAGGAGGTGGCCAGCGAGGGAGACGGACAGAATTTCGTTTTGACCGATGTGTCTCCCGGGCAGTACCGCGTGGTGGCCACGCTGCTTCCCAAACCGGATGTCCAGGTTAAAAAAATGGTCGTGGTCAAAGATACGGATACCGAGATTGTCAACATCGAATTTTCTGTGGAAACATCGCAATAGTTTTCACGCGTTGAGCCTGGGGGTTACCCGTGCGTATCAAGGCCTGTGGAAAGACGGACGTCGGACGGGTTCGCAAAAACAACGAAGATTCTATCGGGATGTTTCCCGAAAATCCGACGGGTCAACTGCCTCACAATAATGTGTTTATCGTTGCCGATGGTATGGGGGGGCAGGCTGCCGGAGAAGTGGCCAGCCGTCTGGCGGTGGAGATGGTGGTTGGCGCTTATCGGAATGCGGAAAAGGTCGGGAGTTCCACAGATCAGAATCGGGCGGCGTTGTATCTGGAGGAGGCCCTTGTGGCGGCCAACCTCCGGATTTTGGAGGAAGTGAAGAAAGATTCAAGCCTGGAAGGTATGGGGGCGACCGCCGTTGCGGCGCACCTGGAGAATGGCGCCATTTATCTTGCGCACGCAGGGGACAGCCGCTGCTATCGGATTCGAGACGGGCAACTCGATCGGTTGACCCGCGACCATTCTATCGTTCAGGAACTCTACGATGCCGGAAGGATTGAGCAGGATGAGATGATTACGCACCCCAAGCGGAACGTGGTGCTGAGGGCTATGGGGGCGGATGCGGATCTGGAGTTCGAACTGGCGGCGTTCGAGGCCGAGGTCGGAGATATCTTCCTGTTTTGTACAGATGGGTTGAGCGGCGCGGTCACCGACGCAGCCATCCAGGAGGTCTTTCTGCGGCATGGCGCGTCCGATGATCTGGATGCGCTTTGCGACGATCTGATCGCCCTGGCAAATGACACGGACGGGGCGGACAATGTCAGCGTCATTCTGGTAAAACTGCTGGATGGAAAAGGGCTGCCCGGCGGGAAGGCGTGGGGAGCCGTTGCCGGCGTGTTCCTGGCCTTTGCCGTGGTTTTGGCCCTGCGGGGATGGTGGCAGGCGGCCGATTCGCAGGCCACTGGAAATGGGAGTATAGCAGCCGAGACCGTCGGCGAGTCCAGGAATCCGGCCGTTGTCTACATGGGGGATTTCTCCGACCGGCGCGAAG
>Ga0272441_10005679_pt1 | contig 21459 bp, 19 predicted proteins | sample SSMProp6N_FD_193582 | JGI IMG/M metagenome (GOLD analysis project Ga0272441, IMG submission 193582) | Marine sediment archaeal communities from Little Sippewissett salt marsh, Falmouth, MA, United States - SSM-Prop-6N | ecosystem: Environmental > Aquatic > Marine > Wetlands > Sediment ... | reverse complement strand
GCCCGACGGCATAGCCGAGCCCGGCCGCGCTTGTTATCAGGAGTGGCGCGCCGACCACTACATAGAGGGAGAGCCCGCGGTCGGCGCGCACTGTGGAAAGAAGGACCATGGTCAGACCAAGGCCCCCGAAAACGCATAGGGTGACAATGACTGCTATTCGCCGTCGACTCATTGCCCGGTTACCTCTTGATCGTTTCCTGCGGCAACTGGCCTGTCAGGGTGAACGACGATCCCGGCACGACCGCCATCCGGGCGTCGTACCCCTGCTGGAGGGCCACCTCGACCTGGTTGCCGTACTCGGCCCACACCTCGTCGGCCTCCTTGTCGCGGCCAAGATCGCGCAGCGCCCTGGCCAGCAGCACCGCCACCAGCCCGGGCGCCTCGGCCCGGTCGATGGCCACGCGCAGGTGTTCCGCGGCCTTCTCCGGCTCGCCGTTGGCAAACCGCAGATAGCCGGCCAGCGCCCGCGCGTCGGCCCGGCCCGGAGCCAGGGTCAGCACGTGGTCCACCCGCTCCATGGCCGCACGGTCGTCGTGCTGCATCGCGTAACACTCCGCCAGGCGAAGGTTCCAGTCCGGATGGCTCGGGTGGACCTTGCACAGGCCGGCGTAGTTGGCCTCGGCCTTGGCGTAGCGTCCGAGCTGCATGTAGCCGTCGGCCAGGGCCGATTGCAGGGCCACGGGCCGGTCGCTGCGCCCGGCGAGGAGCCCTTCGAGCATCGGGACGGCCTGGTCTGCCTGGCCGCACCGCACCAGGCACAGGGCCAGCCGCTCCCGGGCATCTTCGTCCGTCGGATCCAGCCGAGCGATGCGCCGCAAACACTGAGCGGCCGCCAGGTGGTCACCTTGCATCACGTGAAGATCGGCCAGGGCGCTTTGAACGCCGGCATGGCTGGCGAAGCGTGCCTCGATGGCCGTCAGCGTGGCGACGGCCCGGTCGATCTCGCCGCGCCGGACCTGAGTCTCGGCCACGAGGAGTACGTACTCAGGGTCGTTCGGATCGAGCACCTGGGCCTTGCCGAGTGCGTCGAGGGCCGCGTCCAGGTCGCCGCCGTGCTCGGCCAGGAGCGCCTTGGCACACCAGGCGTCCGGCGACTCGGGCGCCGCCTGAACGGCCGCCTCGATGAAGTCGTGGGCCTCGGTGAACCGCTGTTCGCGCACGGCCACCTTGGCCGCAAGCAGCAACGCCGGCACATAGGGCTGGCTGCTGCTCAGGGCCTTGCACAGTTGCTCCTTGCACTGGCCCAGCTTGCCGTTGTCATAGGCGTTCTTGGCCAATTGGAAGTGGATCTTGCACCGGGCCACCTCGTACCGGAGTTGTGCCTGCTCCTGGCTCTGCTTGCGGACGTTGCCACAGCCGGCCAGCACCAGCGCCAACGCCCAAACGGTTGCCCAAACGATGCGTTTCATCACGTCCCTCCCTTGTCACCCGAGTTGTCGCGCGGCTGCCGAGGCGTCCGGCCCTCCGGCACTGCGGGCCGCACGTCGTCCAACAGGCCGTGCTGCAACATGCGCTTCCACAGGACACTGTCGGCCGAGAGCCGCGGACGCCGCGACCCCGGGTCCGACTCCAGCGTGTCCAGCCGCTGGTGAATCTCCAGGTTGTTCGGCGACACGTGGCGTCCCTGTTTCAGGTTCCACACGGCGGCCCTGCGGTCCTTCTCGTCTCTCGAGACCAGGTAGCGGTTGTAGCAGTTGTCGGCCTCGGCCAGGTAGACCTGCGTGACTTTCTCGCGGGTGTAGAGCGGGAACCGGCTCCGCAGGCCGGTGATGACGCGCTCGGCATCGGCGAGGAGCTCGCGCCCCTCGGCGTTGGCCGTGGCATCGTCGATGATGTGCGGCGTCAGGAGCACGATGATCTCGCGGCGCATCGTCTCGTGGGAGTCGCTGCGGAACAGCGCCCCGAGGCCCGGGATGTTGCCCAGGCCCGGCACCATCGACTTGGTGACCTGCGACGTCTCGTCGAACAGCCCGCCGATGACGACGGTGTGCCCGTCGCGGACCATGATGTTGCACGTCACCTCGGTCGTCCGCTCACTGGGCAGCCCCAGGGCGTCGATCTGCCCGGTCGACACCTCGGGGTGAATCTCCATGCGGACGAACCCGTCGTCGCTGATGAACGGGCGGAACTGGAGCTGAGTGCCCGTGTCGAGAAACTCCACGTTCTCGATCTCGCTGGTGGCCGTGGTCGTCGTGGTCCGGTACCCCAACCGCTCGCCAACGATGACCTCGGCCCGCTGCTTGTTCAGCGCGAGCACCTTGGGATTCGACAGGATGTTGATGTCTTCCACCGCCTCCAGCGCCGAGATGAAGAACGACACGTCGTTCGTGACCACGCCGACCTGCAAGCCGTTCCCCGCGGTGGCGAAGCCGGTGGTGCCCACGCGGCCCCACGGCAGGTCGGCCGCGGCCGCCGTCGTGCCGGCCGTCGTCACGATGGAGTTCGGGTTCGCCAGGCTGAAGTTCGCCGCCGAGATCTGGCGGAAGTCGATCCCGGCGAGGATGTTGAAGTCCACGCCCAGTGAGGACTCGTCGTCCAGCGTCACCTGGAGAATGGTGGCCTCCACCAGCACCTGTTTCGGGCGAGTGTCCAGCTTCTCCAGCAGCGCCGCCACCTTGTCGAGTCTCTCGACCAGGTCGGTCACGACCAGTCTGTCCTGGAGGCAATAGGTGTCGCCATCCACGTCCTCGCCGCCGGAGGGGATGCCTTTCTTGGCCCGCGAGGTGGCCGCCACGATCGCCGACTTCGACAGCACGGGCTTGATCAGCGCCTGGGCCTCGTCGATGTTCATGTAGTTCAGCGTGAAGATCCGCGTGTCCGTCTTGGCTTCCGCCGCCTTCATATTCGCGATCTGTTCCTTGGTATAGATGTACACAAAGTTGCCCTCGCGACGGTAGCCGTACCCGTTCATCTCCAGCACGGCGTAGAGAGCCTCGTCGAGGCTGACGCCGTAGAGGTCGGCGGTCACCTTCCCGGTCACGTCCTTGCCGGCCACGATGTTCAGCCGCTGCTGATCGGCCAGGAGCTTGAGCACGGCCGACAGGTCGCTTTCCTTGACGTGCAGCTCGATCTTGTCCTTGGGTGCGGCCTCCGCGGCGTCGCCGGTCGCCTGCCCCCGGACCCCGGCAACCGCCAGGGCCACGAGGAGCAGCCCAGCCGCCGCAATGGCCGTCTTCCTCATCATAGACCGAGTCATTTGCGCATCTCCAAATCATGGCTCTTGCCGCCCAGACCGAACACGACCTTCTTCCGCGTGATGCTTTCCACCGTCAGTGTCTCGACGTCGGCGCCGACGAGATACCCGCCCCCGTCCTTGACGATGGGATGCACCTCGACCTTGTCTCCGATCCTGAAACGGTTTCTCACGTCGCTGACAACCACGTTCTCGTCGCCCACGCGGTAGGCGCCCTTGAGCTCCTTCAACGACAACAACATGATTCTCCCGTCATCAAGGGTGAGGGCGTTGCCACGGATGATCGCCACCCTCTGGGCCCCCAGCATCAGGATGCCTTCCAGCGCCATCGGCACCACGCTCTCCGCCTTCAGGCGCTGTCCCTTCTCCGTGCCCTGCCCCACCGCCAGGCCGGCGCCGTCGTCGGCCACCTCAACCACCAGCGATGGGAAGTACAGCACGTTGGCCATAAACGGGTCGCGGGCCGGCACGCCGATCGCCGCCTCAGCTTCAGCCTCCGCCGGCGTCACCGTAGTCTCGGCCTGCGGCGCCTCCGGCTCGGCGTTCTGTCTGTCGGCCGCCTCCCGCAGCACCTCGTCGAGCTGCGCCGCCCCGACAACCGCCTCCCGGCTACCCCCCGCGACGATGGCCCCCTCGGCCGACTTGGGCGATCCGTCGAAACCCGCCTGGTCCCGAAGCACCCCCATCCCGACGACCGTCACCGCCCAGACGACCAGCGACAAGACCGTCAACCCGATGACGCACGCATGGCGGAACGTCACCGAGAAGGTGCCGATCATCATCAGCTTCCAGTGGGATACCCGCTTGACAGCGTCGCTCATGTCCTGCCCGCCTCCCGGTCCTCGCCAGCTGCCGCCAACGCGTCGTCCTTTTCGCTGTGGTGATAGATCACCACCTGCACCTCGACCAGGAGCCGTCCGGGCGCCCCCCGGGGCACCGCGCTCAGCTTGAGGGTCTCAACGTGGTTGATGCGCGCCAGACGCTCAAGCTTCGACAGCACCCGGAACGCCGCAGCGAACGGTGCCTGGAACATGATGTTGATCGGAAGCTCCGTGTAGCCGACTGCGAGCGTTTCCTTCCGCGGCGCCCCGCCCGTGGCCGGCCCGACCCACTCGATCTCAATCCGGACGTCCTTCGGCCGCTGCGGGACCAGCTCGCGTTCCGCGATGCTCTCGCTCCGCAGAATGTCGGCAACGGTCTTCAGAAACTCCGGCAGTCTCGACTCACAGGGCACCTTCGCCATCTCCCGGTCGCGCTGTTGCTTCATCCTGGCGACGGTCCCGGCGACTTCAGGCAGTTCCTTCACTTCGTTCATTTTCGTACTGAGCAGCTGCTCGGCGGCCTCGAGGTCGGCGGCGGCCCGACTCAAAGCCCGTGCATTGGGCACGCACACGATCGCGACAAAGCAGGCCAGCATCGCCAGGGCGACCCCGCCGACGACCAGTTGGCTGCGGTCAAACTTCTTCTTGAACTCGAACTTGGCCATTGCCGCCTTCCCGCGTTCTAGGCTGTGTCTGATAAATGCACGGGCTGCTGGCTCGATGCCTGTATCAGTGCCGAAACCGGCCATCTGGAGCGCCGGCAACGATTTATCAGACAGAGCCTAGTCGCTGTTCGTCGCCGGTGTCGCCGCGGCCTGCCTGACCACCGCGAAGAACGTCGCCGTAAACACCCGCACCGGACAGTCGTTGTACACCGCGTCCTTCGAGAACCCCAGTTCGCCCTGCTCGAAGGCCTCGCCGTCGTTCATGTTCTGAAGAAACCGCGCCAGCGAGAGGTCATCCTTGGCAAACCCCTCGACGCGAATTCGGTCCACCAGCTCGTTCGGCGGCTCCGGAGCCTTCAGGCCGCGACGCCTGGACGTGCTCACGGGCAGCCGTTTCGCCCCGGGGCGCAGACGCGCCTGACGGTCGATCTCGACCCGCGTCAGCACCACCTGGTCGGGAACCATCTCACAGATCTCCCCCAGCAGCCTCGCCCGGTGACCACGCGGGTCGGCAGCCAACTGCCCCGTCAGCTTCTCCTGCCCCACGTACGCCAACTCCTGCCGCCGGAGCTGATTCAGGACCGCCTTCTGCCCCTCGTAGTTGATGACCGTCATCTTGTCGTTCACCCCCGCCAACTGCGCCTTCACGCTCGCGATGCGGGCATGGCTGAAAACCGCCCAGCACACCATGGACAGCGTCAGCACGATCAGCAGCCACATCCGCGTCAGGCGCAGCCGCTGGTTGCGACGGGCCCGAATGTGATGTTCCGGCAAGAATTCAAGGTCCTTCATGCTCTTACCCCGCCAGACGATGCCCCAGTCCAACCCCGCGAATGTAGGCGCCCTTCAGGCTCAGCCCGAACGCCACCGTCCACTCGCTCAACATCCCGCGCCGGTCCACATCCGGCCCGAGGCCCGACGTGTCGATGCCCCGGAACGGCTGACCAACCACCACCGGCAACCCCAACCGCTCTCCCAGCATCGCGGGAATCCCGCCCTCGTGCGTCTCCCCGCCGATAAACGTCAGATGGTGCGGCCGCGCGCCGCGGAACGTCACGCTGTGATACCGCAGGCACTTGTTGATCTCGTCGGCCAGCTCCTCGACCTCCGGCCGCACCGCGTCGAACAGCGCCTGCCGCACCTGTTCATCGCATGTCTCCACGCCCTCGTCGCCCTCCGCGGCCGCCTCGTGCACCACGCGCCGCCGTACGGCCTTCGCCTCCCCCAGGTCCAGGTTCAGGCGCGCCGCAACGGCCTCGTTGAATGTCACGGCTCCCCTTGCGATGTTTTTGATGAACAGGATGTCGCGGCCCCGCGTGATGACCACCTTTGTCCGGCCGCCCAGGTCCACGAACACGTTGACCTCGCCCTCGTCCTCCTTACGTCTGAGGTACCGCTCAAACGTCCGGAACATCGCACAGTGCTGCACGTCAAGCGACGCCGGAACCATCCCCATCCTGTGCAGCCGCTCCACGTGCGCCTCCACGGCGTCCTTCGGCGACGCAAACAGGATCACCTCCAACCGCGCGTCCTCGCCGTGCCGCACCTCCCCCGCAACCAGGTAGTTGAGGATCGCCGTATCCGTGTCGAACGGAAACTTCGACTTCGCCTCCGCCCGGACCGCCTCGTCCAGCTCGCGCCCCCGCACGTACGGAACCCGTATGTTGCGGATGTGAACTTCCGTGTCCATCAGCGCACTGATGCAGTCATTCCCGCGGAACCGGTGCTCCCTCAACGCCGCGCGAATCTTCTCCACGAGCGCCCCCTCACGATCCTCCGCCGTCGCCCCCGCACCGTCGGGCACCTCCACCCGCGCCACGCCGACCACGCCGAAGCCGCCGCCCTCGGAAGCCAACTGCACCAGCTTCGCGCTGCAGGTGCCGACGTCCAGCCCTATGGGCAGTATCCTTCTCACGACCGCCTCCCCTAATCCACCGACACGGCCCCCGTAATCGGTTCCACGGACACCCTCAGCAACGCGTCCCCGGCGGTCACCACAACCGATCCACCAAATGTCGGACTGCCAAAACCGTCAAACACCACGTATCCAGCCCCGCCAAAATCAGGGTCGCTCACGACCACCTCCGGCAGACCAAGATCAGCCACCAGGTCCACCACGTAGCTTCTCCCCGGAACCAGCGGATGCTCCAACGCCACCAGCCCGTCGTAGTCAGTCAGGTCCTGACTCGCGGACAGCACCACCGTGTAGCCCCGCCCGTCCGCGCTGAACACCAGGGCCACATCGGCCTGCCTGGCCATGGCCGTGCTCTGGGCCAGCTCCAGGTCGGCCACGATCGTCCGGGCCGCCGCCTCGCACTGCGCGTCGTCCGATCCCGACATCATCGGAATCACCATCGCCCCAATGATCCCAAGGATGAGGATCACGACGATCAACTCCACCAGAGTGAATCCCCGTCTTCGCCTCGTCACTGCCGATGCCCTCAGTATGACACCCGTTGCCACGGCGGCTCTGCTGGCTGGAACAATCACCGGCCCTGCTCAGCCTTCCCTGGGCTGCCGCCGACCGGCTTCGCGCCCCCCTCAGCCGTCACCACCACCAGCTTCCCGCTCTTCAGAAGGCCCAGAAGCGCCTCTATTTTCGCGTTAAGTTCCCTCAGGTTCGCGTTTACCTCGTCCAGCTTCTCGTTCCTCTGGACCTCGAGCTGGCCCTGATCGGGGATGCCTCCAGGCGCACCCAGAACGACCGACTGCCGGCTCACCCCGGCATTTACACACACCAGGACAGCGAGAATCATGGCCCCAAGGAAGCACAACCGAATGTACGGCTCACGAGTCTTCATGGGCTTCTCCCGATTCCCTATATCGCCCAGATTGACACCCGGGTTCAAAAAAAAGCCTTTTGACACATGCCTTTCCCGCCCCGGACTGCCCCAGCCGCGGATCGGCCACCGCGACCGCCCTGGTACGCCACAGCCCTTCCACCCCACCCCAACTCAACCCTTCGGGTGGCACGCAATCCGTTCCACCGCGCTGCCAGTTCCTCACGCCCCCACGCCTCAAAAGCACAACTCCCTGAGCCCCATGGTCTCAGGGAGTTTCCCGGCGGAGGCCCCGGCCCATTCCGTTAGCTTCCTCGGGCCTCCGCCGGACCTTTTGTAACCCGACCTCGCCGTCACAGGCAGCTTCGTCCCGCAACGCGGCCCGTAGCACTGCCCAGCGCGACGCGACTGCACCCAGGCTTCCTACATGGCGTTCGCCTGAGCGCCGTCCGGCGTTACGACCGAATCCGGCACATGGCACCGGAACTCGCCCGTCACGCTGTTGTACCACCAGCCGAACGTCATGTCCGCAGCCGCCGTGTAGGCGGTGCCCCCGTCGGCTACCGTGGTCACGGTCGAAACCCCCGTATAGGGATTCGCCGGAACCCGCAGCATATAGGGCCCGAAACGGTACGTCGTTGTCTGCGACGCATTCGTAGTGCCGCTCACGTCCGTGAAGAGCGTCATCTGGTTGCCGAAGTCCGTCGGGTATGCCTCCCCATGCTGCGCCTTGTACAACTGCAACTGCGACCGGATCGTCTTGAGGTTTGTCATGGCGGACGACCCGCGGGTATCGTCGGACGCGTCGCTGAACTGCGGGATCACGACCGCGGCAAGGATACCCAAGATGATCACAACAATCAGAATCTCGACCAACGTAAAACCTTGTTTCCTTCGACTCATTCCAACCTCCCGCTCCGCGCTGGAGCACCACTGACCGTGAAACACCAATTCCTCCATTCCTCTCAGCTTGCAGCCGGGATCCGTCCCGACCACTCGTTTAGCACATGTCGCTGCTCACCTCTTCACCGCCCCAAACGCTCAAGGCTCCAGACCACAGCCCCTGCTGCCCAAGGTCCGGCCGCCCTCAGTTCTCGCGCCCCGTTCACCTTCCCCTCCAAGGCAGTTCCCATATCGGCGCGATGGCCCACCGGACTTCACGCAAATACCCTGTATTGCGCCGCCTTCCTATCTTTACGCCCCGCCCCAACAACAACCGCCCTGCCAGGGGCCCAAATAACGGCCTACCCCCAGTCAAGGACGGCAACTGGCACAATAGTCATTATTCCGCACTGGGCAAACCGCGGCAGGGGCACGGCGTCCTCCTGCCCCACGGGGCCGACCCTAACCTGTTAAGTGCTAATGTGTTACGTCACTCGCAGGATTCGAGACGATTCGAGAAACTAAGTTGGCACAGGAACGCGCCGCAGGGAAAAAACGTGCCTTTTCTGACCCGCAACCGAGCCCTTACAGAGTCGCCTACCGCCTGTCGTTGAGGTCCTCAACACGGACGCTGGAGGCGTCAAACGACCGCAAGGTCCCGTTTTCCAGCCTCACCACGAGCGCGTAGTGAGGAGAAATGGCGTCCACGCTGCCGCAAAACGTCTCGCCCCCCTCTGTGGCCCTTATGTCCCGGCCGACCATATCGCAATGGACCATGTACTGCTTCCTGAGGAATTCGATATCCCCTCCGTCGAGTCGCCCCAGGGTCGCCTCCAGGGCCTCAAGGATGAGGTCAAGAAGCAGAATCCGATCAATCTGCCTGCCGCACCCCATCCGCAAAGAGGATGCCTGTCCTGCAATCTCGGATGGGAACTCCCCCTCGGCCTGGTTCACATTGACCCCGATTCCGACTACATAAGGGGCCTCCGCAGGCGGCCCATCGGTCGGCTCACACCCCCGGCCGCCTCCCTCAACCAGAACGCCGGCCACCTTGCGGCGACCCACTTCCACATCGTTCGGCCACTTGATGCCGACCCGGAGCCCCGTTGCCACCGCAACCGCGTCGGCGACCCCCACGCCCGCCGCGAGGACCGTCTCGGCAATCCTGTCGGCGCGCGGCTCGGCCCAGTGGACAATGCTCATCAGGAGGCTCTCGCCGCGGCTGGCGAACCACGCGGCCCCTTGTCGTCCGCGTCCGGCCGTCTGCTCATCCGCCACCACCACAAGCCCGTCCGTCTGCCTGCCCGCGGCCGCCAGGCGCATCGCGACATCGTTGGTCGATCCCGTGGCGTCGTAGACGCGGATCGTGTGGCCGATGCGCCGGGCCGACCGCGCGAAGGCCACCTCGTCGCGATCATAGCCCTGCGGCACTGCCCTCACGTGAAGACCCGTCGCCGGATGAGCATCAACCTGGAATCCCCGAGCCCGAAGCCGATCGAGCTCGCGGCTCACCTGGCCCGCCGTCAGGCCCACCGCCGTGCCGATGTCGTCCAGCGTGCGCGGTTCGTCGGCATGACGGCGCAGGAACCAACTTAGCCGGTAGTTCACGGGCCGGCCTCCGCGTCGTGGCAGGCAGGGACGTCCATGCCGACGTCGAGCGCCGGCGCCGAGTGGGTGAGCGCGCCGACACTGATCCGGTCAATCCCCGTTTCGGCGATGGCTCGGACCGTCTCCAGGGTGACGCCGCCGCTGGCCTCCAGCAGCGGCCCATTCCGCCGGGTGAGCCGATCGCGCAGGGCAACCGCCTCCCGCAGGTCGCCGAGCGGCATGTTGTCCAGCAGCACCATGTTGACCGGCAGCGCCAGGGCCGCTTCCAGTTGCTCGAGCGTCTCGACCTCCACCTCGATGGTCATGGCCGTCCCGGTGCGGCGGCGCGCGTCGGACACCACGGCCGCGAGGTCCTTGCCGGCCAGGGCCAGGTGGTTGTCCTTCAGGAGCAGCGCATCGTAGAGACCCATGCGGTGGTTCGTTCCGCCGCCGCAGCGGACGGCGTACTTCTCCAGGCGGCGCCATCCGGGCGTGGTCTTGCGCGTGTCGCAGATGACGGCCCGGGTCCCGGCGACGGCGTCGACGAACGCCCGCGTGAGCGTGGCCACGCCCGAGAGGTGCTGGACGAAGTTCAGCGCGATGCGTTCGCCCGTCAGAATCGGCGCGGCCAGCCCCGTGACGGTTGCGAGTTTCCGGCCCGAACGGATCAGTTCGCCGTCGGCTGCGTCCAGGGCCACGGCGACGCCGCCCGGCAGAGCGTCATAGACTCTGGCGACGACCCAGAGCCCTGCCGCCACGCCGTCGGACCGGGTGACGATGGTCGCCGAAACGGTCCGGTCAGGGGGCATGCATGCGGCCGTGGTGGCGTCTCCGGGCCCGAGATCCTCGGCGACGGCCAGACGGACGAGTTCCGCGGCCTCGGCCACGAGGGCCTCGTCACCGGCGACCTCGGCCGGCAGGCTTGTGCGGTTGCCGTGTGGCGGCTTGCCCATCATCTTTCCCCAGAATGGCCTTGATGCGGTCTCGGATGGCGGCGGCCCGCTCGAACTCCAGCTTGGCGGCGGCCTGGCTCATCTCGCTTTCGAGTTCGCTCACGTACTCGCGCGTGACGTAATCGGCCTCGGACTCGCGGATCATGGTGCGTGCGGTCCGGCGCGCGGAGACCTCGGCCTCGATGCCCCGGCGAACGGCCTTTCGGATGGTGTCGGGCCTGATGTGATGCGTCCGGTTGTGTTCCACCTGCCTCTCGCGTCGGCGGTTGGTTTCGTCGATGGCCCGCCGCATCGAGTCCGTCACGGTGTCGGCGTAGAGGATGACCTCGGCGTTGACGTTGCGCGCGCTGCGGCCGATGGTCTGGAGCAGCGAGGTCGCCGACCGCAGGAACCCCTCGCGGTCGGCGTCGAGGATGGCCACGAGCGACACCTCGGGCAGGTCCAGCCCCTCGCGGAGCAGGTTCACACCGATCAGCACATCGAACTCGCCGAGCCTGAGGTCGCGGAGGATTTCGACCCGCTCGAACGTCTCGATCTCGCTGTGGAGGTACTTCACGCGGAACCCTTCGCGGGCCAGGTAGCTGCTGAGGTCTTCCGACAGCCGCTTCGTCAGCGCGGTCACAAGGACGCGGTCGCCCATCTCGACCCGTTTGCGGCACTCGCCCATCAGGTGCTGGACCTGGTTGGCGGCCGGCTCCATGCGGATCACGGGGTCGACCAGCCCGGTGGGCCGGATGACCTGCTCGACGACCTCGCCGCCGCATCGCTCCAGTTCGTAGGGCCCCGGCGTGGCGGAGATGAAGACCACCTGCCGGATCATCGACTCCCACTCGTGGAACTTCAAGGGGCGGTTGTCCAGGGCCGACGGCAGGCGGAACCCGTGCTCGATGAGGGTGGTCTTCCGGCTACGGTCGCCTTCGTACATAGCCCCGATCTGCGGGATCGTCACGTGCGACTCGTCGACGAAGCAGAGCAGGTCGTCGGGAAAGTAGTCGATGAGGGTGTAGGGCCGCTCTCCGGGCGCGCGGCCGGAGAGGTGGCGGCTGTAGTTCTCGATCCCGGGGCAGTAGCCCACCTCGCGGAGCATTTCCAGGTCGTGCCGGGTGCGGGCTTCGAGCCGCTGGGCTTCGAGCATCTTGCCTCCGCGGCGCAGCTCGGGCAGGCGCTCGGCCAGCTCGGCCTCGATGGCCGCGACGGCCCGCTCGACGCGGTCCTCGGGCATCACGTAGTGCTTGGCCGGGTAGATGAAGACCTGCGACTCCTGGCCGGCGACGGCCCCGCTCGTGGGGTTGATGATCCGGATGCTCTCCACCTCGTCGCCGAAGAACTCCACGCGATAGGCGAACTCCTCGTAGGCCGGATGGACCTCGACGCTGTCGCCGCGCACGCGGAACCGGCCCCGGGCAAAGTCGATGTCGTTGCGCTCGTATTGCACGTCGACGAGGGCCCGCAGGAAGTCGTCGCGCTCGACCGTCTGCCCGACGCTGAGCGAGACGACCATCCTCTCGTAGTCTTCCGGCGCGCCGAGGCCATAGATGCACGAGACGCTGGCGACGACGATGACGTCGTGGCGGCTCATCAGCGTGCTGGTGGCCTTGAGGCGCAGCCGGTCGATGTCGGGGTTGATGCTCGCGTCCTTCTCGATGTAGATGTCGCGCGCGGGGATGTAGGCCTCGGGCTGGTAGTAGTCGTAGTAGGAGACGAAATAGGCGACGGTGTTGCCGGGGAAGAACTCCTTGAACTCGCTGTAGAGCTGAGCCGCAAGGGTCTTGTTGTGCGAGATCACGAGCGTAGGGCGCTGAAGCCGCTCGATGGCGTTGGCCATGGTGAATGTCTTGCCGCTGCCGGTGACGCCGAGCAGCGTCTGGCAGGGCCGCCCGTCGCGGAGCCCCTCGACGAGCTGCTCGATGGCCCGCGGCTGGTCGCCGCGCGGCTCGAAGTCACTGACCAGCTTGAACTCCGGCATGGCGTTGCCTCTGGCCGACCGGCGAGGGCGGCGCGGCCCCTGCGGGCTCCGCGTCCGGCGCGGCAGGCGCGTCATCCGTGCCGCCACCGGTCGCGCCGCCCAGGGTCAGAAAGGGCTTCATCTCGCGGAGCTTGATGCGGCCGATGCCATCGACCTTGAGCAGCTCGTCCAGCGAGTCGATCGGCCACTCAGCTCCGTCGACCGGCGTGGTCCGCCTCTTGGCCTCGCGGTAGGCCACGATGCGTTTCGAGAGCGTCTCGCCGAGTCCGGGCACAAGGCACAGGACCGCCCAGTCGGCCTCGTTGACGTTGACCTGGAACGGCGCGCCCTCGGGGCGTTCCTGCGTCGAGGCTCCATGCGGCGCGCCCGCCGCCGGGTCGAGACGCTGCCCCCGGCCGCGAAGCAGGACGACGAGGCACGCAACCAGCAGGGCGGCACCCAATACGACCAGGGCCAGCCGCTGCGACCGATCCCCAGCGGCGCCGCCGACGGAGGCGCTGCGCTGCTCCGCGGAGGTCTCACAATCCTCGGCAACCGGTGCTAGTACTGGACCCATGGTTCCTCGGGCCTGGCCATCGGGATCTCGGGAACGCCGTCCTCGGGCCAGATTTCCTTCTTCATGCCGAGCATCATTCCGTAGGACTGCTTGGGTCGAAGGTCGGCGGTGATGAGGCCCGCGTGCGGGAACTGGTGCCCTTTGCGATCACTCAGTTCGGCCCATGAGACGGCGGTGACGAACGGCTTGCCGACGGCAATGTGATAGAACCAGTCGACCCACTGGCTCTGGACGGCCTCGTCCCACGGCTGGTGCCACTGGCCTGCCGCGGCGACGTCGCGCTGCCCTTCAGTGGCGTCGAGCGGGTCGGGCTCGGCGGCCGACGGCACCCCCGCCGCCGTGACGTGCACCGCCTTGCCGAACGAGCCGAACAGGTCCAGAAGCGCCGAGACCTCCAGGACATCGCGGCAGTAGAAGTCCTCGGCGCCGAGGAACACCTGGAGCCCGATGGCGTCGAACTCGATCCCGCCGTTGGCGCACATCTCGACGTACCTGAGAGGCCAGATGCTCCGGGGATTGCGCGCCGAGTAGTCGCCCCATGGCATGACGACGTCGAGGACGGCCGTCGCGTGCGGGACGTTCTTCTTGATCACCCGCGCGCTCATGTGCGTCATCTCCATGATCTGGTCCAGGCTGAACTTCAGGCAGTTCTCCACGTGCAGGCCCGTCGCGATGTCCCAGTGCTCGATCTTACCCGCGTAGCGCTTGACGCAGCGCAGCACGTGTTCGAACGCGTAGTCGCGCATGCTCTCGAAGTCGCCTTCCCAGATGTAAAGCCAGTCGGGCACGCACGCCTCGACGAAGCGCAGCGGCTGCCCGGCCTTGATCGCGATGCCCTTCTCCGAAAGCCAGTTGACCCAGTAGTCGAGCGGCGCCCACTGGAACTCCTGCTCGCGAGGCTCGATGCGCCGCCAGTCGAACGGCAGCACCGCGTAGTTGAACGACTCGAAGATCTGGTCCTGGTAGGCCCGCTCGCGGCATTCGGGCTCGATGCGGCACCCGAAGTCCAGGTGCACCAGTTCGCGCTGATCGCGGCGATAGACGAGCCCGCGGCGTGCGTGCTCCAGCGTCAGGTCCTCCCCCAGCAGGACCGCCGACCTGAGCGCCTCGGACGCCAACGCCGTGACCTGTTCCGGATTGTCGAGCGCCGCCAGGGCCCGGGCAAACTGCCGCTTCACCTCGCCGAAGCCCTCGAGGAACGCCCCCGTCGGGCCGCCGTACGCGTAGCCCCAGTCGTCCTTCTTCTCCCAGTTCTGAAGCACGCGGCCGCGCAGCAGCTCGACCAGCAGGTTGTACGGCTGCTCGCGCTCGGCCAGATGGGTCGTCCGCAGCATCACGCGCCCCACACCGGGAACCGTCCACGGCACGACCAGCGCCGCCAGCCCCGGGGCGCGCGTCTCGCACACCAGCATTGAGCCGACCCCCCGCATCTGGCTGCGGACGGGCTCGTCGTCGCCGCGGATCAGATAGGCCCGCTCAAGGTCCAACTCGACCGGCGCCGCGTCGCCCCCCGGCACCGTGAACTTCAGCATCCCCATGAGAGTCGTCTCCTGATGCTCCTGGATCGGGATCACGTTCCAGACCGGCCCTGCGCCGCCAGGCGCCGGCACAGGGCCGGCGGGCGACCCGGACGTGACCTGCACCGCGGGAGCCGGCACATTATAGCGAAAACCGGCCGCCAGGTCATCAGGGATAACCCGTAGCGGAAGTCGCCTGCCGGAGGCGGCGCGCGGCAGCAGTCCGGAAGCGCGCCTCGCGGCCGGCGACGAAGGCACGCCGTTGCAGTTTCGGGCGACCGCCGCTATGATATGGCCGTCTCGATCGATCCCTGGGGGAAGGGGCCTGTGAAACTGTCCGTCGTCATGCCGGTCTATAACGAGCAGGCGCGGGTCGAGCAGGCCGTCGCCCAGGTCTTAGCCGCCCCGGTGGACGACGAGATCGAGCTGCTGGCCGTGGACGACGGATCCACGGACGGCACGGCGGACGTCCTGCAGCGCCTGGCCGACGACGAGCCGCGCATCAGGCTCCTGCGGCACGAGCGTAACCAGGGCAAGGGCGCCGCCCTGCTAACCGGCTTCGCCGCGGCCACCGGCGACGTCGTCCTCGTCCAGGACGCCGATCTGGAGTACGACCCGGCGGACTATCCGCGGCTGCTCGCACCGATCCGCGACGGCCGGGCCGACGTGGTCCTGGGCAGCCGATTCATCGGCGACGTACATCGCGTCCTCTACTTTTGGCACTACTGCGGCAACCGCCTCGTAACGCTGTGGTCGAACGTCATGAGCGGCCTCAACCTGACCGACATGGAGGCCGGCTACAAGGTCTTTCGCCGCGAGGTGCTCGACGGGCTCCAGCTCCGCAGCCGGCGGTTTGGGGTCGAACCCGAGCTGGTGCAGAAGGTGGCGCGCGGCGGGTGGCGGGTGTACGAGGTGGCCGTCACGTACAACGGCCGCACCTACGCCGAGGGCAAGAAAATCACCTGGCGCGACGGCCTGGCCGCCCTGTGGCACATCGTCAGGTTCCGCATCGCCGACTGAAGCCGCGCTGAACACGCAGCACAGCGCAGCCGCGCCGCAGGGCGCGCGACGCAGGGAGTTCAGTCATGAGAATCATCCGCATGAGCGACGCCGGTGCCGCGGACCAGCTCGCCGGCCTGCGCGCCGCCCTCGGCATCGACCAGGGGCTGGTCACCCAGTCGCAGCGCGCGCTGTCCGGCGGCCGGTCGCCGATCGAGAGTGTCCGCGAGATCGTCGACGCCGTCCGCGCGCGCGGCGACGAGGCCGTCGCCGAGTACACCGCGAAGCTCGACAAGGCGGCGCTCGCGCCCGACGAGTTCCGCGTCCCCCAAGCCGAGATCGACCGGGCCGTCGAGGCCATGCCGCCCGAGGTCGTCCGCGCCATGGAGGCGGCCATCGAGAACATCCGCCGCTACCAGGCGGCGACGCTGGCGCCCGACCCCGAGGACGTGGTCGTCGGCGGGCGGCGGCTGTCGATGGTCTACCGGCCCCTGCGGCGCGTCGGCGTCTTCGCGCCCGGCGGGGCCACGGCCTATCCGTCGACGCTGCTGATGACGGCCGTGCCGGCGCAGGTGGCCGGCGTCGAAGAGATCGCCGTGGTCAGTCCGCCGCTGGAGGCCGGCGGCGTTCGCACGGCGGTGCTCGCGGCCTGCGGCGTGGCCGGCCTCGGCGAGGTCTACCGCGTCCAGGCCGTCGCGGGAATCGCGGCGCTGGCGGTCGGCACCGCGACGATCCCGGCCGTGGACAAGATCGTCGGGCCGGGCAACCTCTTCGTGCAACTGGCCAAGAAGGAGGTCCAGGGCCTTGTGGACATCGACATGTTCGCCGGCCCGTCGGACGTGCTCGTGCTGGCCGACGCGTCGGCCGACCCGCGGCACGTCGCGATCGACCTCCTGAGCCAGGCCGAGCACACGCCGGGCAGTTGCGTGCTCGTGACCGACGACGCGGCGCTGCTGGAGCGCGCCGAGAACGAGGTCGAGGTGCAGTTGCGTCGCATGAGCCGGGCCGACGCCGTCCGCGAGGCCCTGGAGCGCTACAGCGCCCTGGTCCTGGTGGCCGACATGAACGCCGGCTGCGACGTGGCCAACTTCCTGGCGCCGGAGCACCTCCAGATCGTGACCGCGCGGCCGCGCGACCTGTTGCCGCGCATCCGCGCCGCCGGGGCCGTCTTCATCGGGCCGTGGACGCCCGTGGCCGCCGGCGACTACATCGCGGGCCCCAGCCACACGCTGCCGACCTGCGGGACGGCACGCTTCGCGTCGGGACTGTCGGCCAACGATTTCCGCAAGCGGATGAGCGTCATCGAGTACACCCGAGACGCCCTGGCGGAGGACGCGCCGCACATCGCGGCCCTGGCCGACCAGGAACGCTTCGAGGCGCACGCACGCAGCGTCACCGTGCGGCTGGAATAGCCGTGCCGTGGCACGGGCATCTTGCCCGTGAGTGCCAGGGGCATCCTGCCCCTGGCAGAAGCGTCCCACGGCCAAGATGGCCGTGGGACTCATGGGCGAGACGCCCATGCCACTGAAAACCGGCCGCGCCCCCACGAGCGCCGGCCCCAGGAAACCGATTGATGAGCTACTTCCGAAAGAACATCGAGGCGGCCCAGGGCTACACGCCAGGCGAGCAGCCCCAAGACGGCTCGTACGTCAAGCTCAACACCAACGAGAACCCGTACCCGCCGTCGCCGAAGGTCGTCGAGGCCATCCGCCGGGCGGCCGGCGACCGGCTCCGCAAGTACCCCGACCCGGTCGCGAACGAAGCCCGCGAGACCATCGCCGCCCTTTTCGACGTCGGCCGCGAAAACGTCCTCTGCGGCAACGGGTCCGACGACCTGCTGTCGATCGCCGTCCGCGCGTTCGTCGATCCCGGCCAGGCCATCGCCACGCCGGACCCGACGTATTCGCTCTATGAGACGCTCGCCCGGCTCCAGGACGCCCGGCTGGAAGAGCACCCGTCGGGCGACGACTTCGCCGCGCCCGTCGGTGCCCTGGCCGGCTCCTCAGCGCCGCTGGTGATCGCGGCCAACCCGAACGCGCCAACCGGCGTCCCCGTGGCCACCGCCGACCTGCAGCGCATCGCGCGCGGCATCAAGGGCGTGCTGCTCGTGGACGAGGCCTACGTGGACTTCGCCGATGCGGACGCGATGGAGCTGGCCCGCGGCGAGCCCAACGTCCTCGTGATGCGCACGCTGTCGAAGTCGTACAGCCTGGCGGGCCTCCGCTTCGGCTTCATGGTGGGTCCGCGCGAGCTTATCGACGGTCTGATGAAGGTCAAAGATTCGTACAACTGCGACCTGCTCTCCATCGTCGCGGCCCAGGCCGCCCTCGAGGACCAGCAATGGATGCGGGCCAACGTCGGGAAGATCCGCTCCGAGCGCAGCCGCCTCACCGAGGCCTTGCGGGGACTGGGGTTCACCGTGCTGGAAAGCCAGGCCAACTTCGTCCTCGCCCGGCCGGCGGACGGGGACGCGCGACACATTTACGAGCAGTTGAAGGCCCGGGGCGTTCTCGTCCGATACTTCAACAGGCCGCGCATCGACCAGTTCGTCAGGATCACCGTCGGAACGCCCGATGAGGTCGGCCGCCTGCTCCAGGAAATCGAGCGGCTAGGCTCTGGCTGACGAATCCGCATCCGGGCGTGGTCCCGTAGGGGCACGGCCCGCCGTGCCCGCGAGCCGTTCCCTTGGTGAGCCGTTCGGGCACGACAGGTCGTGCCCCTACAACGGCAACGCATTTGTCAGACAGAGCCGAATGACGTGAGCAACCATTTTGCGCGGGAGACCCGCCATGGCAAAGACCGCTGACAACGCTCGCACCGCCGAGGTCGCGCGGAAGACCGGCGAGACCGACATCGCGGTGTCGGTGAACCTCGACGGCACGGGCGCCGGCGAGATTGACACCGGCATCGGCTTCTTCGATCACATGCTCTCTCTGCTCGCGCGGCACAGCCTCATTGACCTGGCGGTGAAGGCCACCGGCGACCTCCAGGTCGACGCGCACCACACCGTCGAGGACACCGGCATCGTCCTCGGCCAGGCCGTCGACAAGGCCCTCGGCGACCGCGCGGGCATCCGTCGATTCGGATCGGCCACGATCCCCATGGACGAGGCGCTGGCCACCTGCGCGGTGGACCTCGGCGGGAGGCCGTACCTCGTCTACGACGCGGAGTACCCCACGGAGCAGGTCGGCGAGTTCGACGTGGAGCTCGTGCGCGAGTTTCTCATCGCGCTGGTGAACAACGTGCGGATGAACCTGCACGTCCGCGTGCCGTACGGCGCGAACGCGCACCACATCGCCGAGGCGATCTTCAAGAGCGTGGCCCGCGCCCTGCGCGCCGCCGTGGAGCGCGACCCCCGCGCCTCCGGCATACCCTCGACTAAAGAGACGCTGTAACCGCCAAGGGTGAAGCGTGAGGGGCGAGGTGCGAAATGCGCCCATGGCGCGTGAGCCGTCCCGTCATCGAGAGTATCATGGCCACCCGACCGGGCACGACATGTCGTGCCCCTACGCCTCGCGCCGCCACGTCATCGGCAGGACACCCGGCCCTTTGGGAGGATCATGGCCACCCCTTCGGTGTGGCCATGCCACCCGACCGGGCACGACATGTCACGCCCGCGCGCGACGGCGGCGCATGAGCAGGGCCGAGAGGCCCGCGGCGAGGAGCGACAGCGTCGCCGGCTCGGGAAGCACCACCACCCATCCCTCGTCCCGGCCGAGGGGGTTCACGCCGTAGCCCACGATGGTCCGGCCGTCGGCGGAGATGGCCTTGGCCTCCTTGAGCGACCAGCCGGTGAGGTCGAGGCCGTAGTCGTCCTCGAGCACGTCCTGGAGGATGCGCATGCCGTGCGCCTCGTCCCAGATGTAGGCCACCTGGCCGGGCATGCTGTGCACGCCGACGACGATGGAGCCGTCGCCGGAGACTCCGTAGGCCTCGTTGCTGTCGCCGGCGTGGCCGGGCAGCTGGCCGAGGCCCACCATGCCGGTTTCCTCGGTCCAGCGGAACGATTCGTAGCGCGTGCCGTTCCAACTGCGGCCGACCACGGTGTCGCCGTCGGCCGAGACGCCCCGGGCAACCGAGTCGCGGCTGTAGGTGCTGAGCGAGCCGAGGCTCACCATGCCCATGTCGTCGGTCCGTCGGAAGGCGAGGAGCCCCGCGGGCGTGCTGCTCGCCCCGACGAAGACGGTGGCGTCGGGCGTCATGGCGTAGGCGTAGCTCGACGTGCCAGCCGGCAGCATCCCCAGGCCCTGCATGCCGCCGCCTGGGGTCCAGCGGAACGCCTCGTTGCCGATGGGCATCTTGCAGTCGCCGACCACGACGGCGCCGTCGGCGGAGACGGCGTAGGCGTTGCTGTAGGTCTTGCCGTCCTCGAGGAAGCCGAGGCCCACGAGGCCGGTCGCCTCGGTCCAGCGGAACGCCTCGGAGACCGAGCCGGCCCAGGTTGAGCCCACAACGGTCGCGCCGCCGTCGGCGACGGCGTAGCCGAACGAGTTGCCCCGGCCGGTGCCCAAGGGGACCATCCCGCCCGCGACGGTCCAGAGGAAGGCCTGCCTCTGGCTGTAGCCCGAGTAGCTTCCGCCGACGACCGCCGAGCCGTCGGAGGAGACGGCAAAGGCGTAGCTGCCGGTGTCGCCGCCCGGCAGGTCGCCGACGCCGTAGAACGCCGGCTCGGCCGCCGACGCCGACGCGGCCGCGACGCACAGCACGATGCAGCAGAGGCTCACGGTCCTGGCACTCATCGAGACCCTCCCTTTCTCATGCGGCGCCCTTGTCCGAACCTGCGACGGCGCCGCGCCGGGTGAGAATCATGGCCACCCCTTTGCGAGTCACCCCGCCTACGACGACAAACGGCGGCGGCGCATGAACATGGCCGACAGGCCCACCGCCACGAGGGCCAGCGTTCCGGGCTCCGGCAGCGTGTTGTAGAGGACGCTCACGCTGTCGCCCCAGTAGCTGGTGACGGCGAGGTCGATCGCGCCGTTGCCGTCGAAGTCCGCGGCCACGAGGTCCCACGGGTAGTTGGCCACGGGATAGTCCCACGCGTTGCCGAAGCCGCCCTCGGCGAGGCCGTAGAGCACGGTGACGTCGTAGTCCGCGTTGTTGAGGACGGCGAGGTCGGCGCGGCCGTCGCGGTTGAAGTCGCCGGCGACGACGTCCATGGGCACGTCGCCGACCCAGTAGCCTTCCATGCCCTCGAAGACGCCGTCGCCGCGGTTGTAGTGGACGTAGACCTTGTCGTTGCTGACACTGGTCTGGCCCACGGCGGCGATGTCGGGATGGCCGTCGCCGTTGAGGTCGGCGATGGCGACGCCGTGCGACTCGCGGTTGGCGTAGTACGAGTCGTAGTCGCCGAAGGTGCCGTCGGCGTTGCCGGGCAGGACGTTCACGTTCTGGCCGTTGTACAGGCTGTCCCAGCTCACGGTGACGAGGTCAAGGACGCCGTCGTGGTTGAGGTCGGCGGTGTCGATGTCGCCGGGCGGCCGCACCGGGAAGTCAAGCGCCCCGCCAAGGCCGCCGGCCTCCTGGCCATAGAGGACGGT
>Ga0272441_10005678_pt1 | contig 21459 bp, 34 predicted proteins | sample SSMProp6N_FD_193582 | JGI IMG/M metagenome (GOLD analysis project Ga0272441, IMG submission 193582) | Marine sediment archaeal communities from Little Sippewissett salt marsh, Falmouth, MA, United States - SSM-Prop-6N | ecosystem: Environmental > Aquatic > Marine > Wetlands > Sediment ... | reverse complement strand
CATTCTTAGTCCAATAATAATCAAAGTCTTGTGTAAATTGAATACCTGAAGATTTGTTAAAGTAATAACTTGCTTTATTATTCCAAATCTCAACAGTATCATTATAAATATTATAACCTATTGGTGTGGAATTTCCCCCTTTTAAAGCTGGGTTTTGTATTCCTTTTATTTCTTCTTCCCCCTTTTCAAAGAAAGATAATTGTTGAACAGTTCCAGAAGGTAAAAGAAACAACACCAAAACTAAGGAAGCAATAAAGATTAATCCTATTATTATCCAAAACATTTTCATCTTATAGCTTAAACCTACTCATAAAATTTTCTTTCTTTTGTCCTACTCTAGGAGAACTTGAGACATTTTCTATTACAGTTCTATTCAACCAGTTTTTCTCATTCTGCTTCCATGCCCTTTTCAAAGACATAAAGCTAGGAAGTATAACTCCATCAACAATATAATCTAACAGTATTTTATCTATTACTCCATACTCTTTCCAGTTTAAAGCTAAGTCATCTGTAATATCATCTGCTACTTGAATAATCATTTTACTTATTTCTGTATCCTCTAAGTGAGATAAAATTGTATTTTGATTTACAACACTTCCCAATAGAAATAGTATCCTGTTAATCCCCATATCATTCATGATAGGGTCTCCTCTTTTCACTATACTTCCATCATATCTTCTCTCTAAACCTTTAAGTTTTAATTCTACTTCTTCTAAAACTTTGTTAGGATTAGTTTGTTCAACTATAGCTGCTTGAACTACAGAGGCTTGTTGATTAATATAGGGAGCATTAACCATAGCCTCACCTTCTACTTGTTGTCTCTGAAGCTCTGATTGAGCTTGAAATTCCTCATTCATTTTTTCCTCCTTTTCTTAGGTTTTATCCTATATGTTGGAACATCAAACCTAGTAAACAAACCAGTTGGAGCTTCTTTATATACTTTAGGAGCTTTCCAAGTTGCTCCATATTTTGTTCCTCTTAATCCTAAAGCTGCTATTGAAGGTTGGAAAAAGAAACCCCTTTCAAAACTTTCCTTATATTTCTTTCCTTTCTTTCCTAAAGGAGATATAAAGTAACTCTTTTTCATAGGAGGAAGTAAATAATTATATCCCCCATAATCTATTTTTGAAATTCCAGAAGTTAAATAAGATAAAGAAGGTTTAAAAGAAGAAAGAAAAGTCTTTGAAGGTTTAGAAACATAACTTTTAAATTTAGAAACACCATAAAATTTTGATGAAGGTTTATAAGAAATCTTTGGTGAAGATATACCTAAATAAAAAGAAGAACTAATTTTTCTACTAGATAAAGTATAAGAAGTTCCAAGAACAGTTGTAGGAGTAATTAAAGGAGTTGGTCTTATTTGAGAGTAAGAAGAAGTTAATTTACCTGCTGTAATACTCTTACCAACACCAATTCCACCCACATCATATTGTTGAATTGGCACTCTTACTCCTTTCCATTTAACATAATAAGCTGCTCCTGTTCTTTGTAAAATAGTTCCTGGTGGAAGGATAGCTTCTACTTCAGATTTTATTCCAGGAACATAAGCATAACCTCTCATTTGTAAACCCTTACCTACTTTCAAACCTCTAGGAGTTATTCTCAAAGCTGTTGGAGATTTTGCTAAAGGAGAAGTCATATTCCATCCAAACAATTTATATTTACTAGGGGAAAGTTTAAGAAAATAAGCAGAAAGAGATGGAGCTGTATATAAACCAGGAAGTTCTGAAGTTCCTGCTTTTACAACTGCTTGTTTTCCAAAAGTTTGGGGAGTTGCATGCCATACTCCTAATTGGATTTCACCAGGTAATTTATAAGGTGAAGTTTTAAATATTTTTAAATGTTGAGAAGGTCTAGCAGTTGGAAATGTTTTTGTTCCTACTAAAACTTTTGGTTCTATAATTTGAGTAGGTTCTATTGGTTTCCTTCCTATAGTTCTAAAATATCCTGTTACTTTTGGAGTAATTTTACTAACAACAAATCCTCCTGTTACTGCTCCTCCAAACATAGCCCCTACATTAAGGAGAGCTTCTTTAGGATAAGTTGTAAACATTTGTTTTACTTCTGCAAACTTAAAAGATGTTTCCCCCACTCCTAAACCAACTAAGGCTAATCCAACAGGTGGAGCTAGAGTTGAAATACCACCAAATACTAGTCCCTTCCCAAAAGATAATGGTGCTTGAGCTATTAAAACTTCACTTCCTAATTGTTTGGATGCTACTTCTGTTCTAGTTTTATATTTAGTTTCTATTGGTTGAATAGCTGTTTTAAATTCTCCTTTCATTAATTGTTTAGCTTCTTGAACTCCTATATCTCCTACATCTACTTTCTCTTGATATTTAGTTTGTAGTTCCCCAACTATCTTAGAACTTTCAACATAAGTCTCTATTTGTGCTCCTGCTATAACTTGTTTAAATCTTTGTTCAGGAGTCATCTCTACTAGAGTTGGTTGTCTAAAAGTTAAAGTTCCTCCTTCTCCTGTTAAAGAAGTTTCTCCTACTACTTTAGTTTCAGGTCTAGGTTCATAATCTAATACTCCTCCTAAAGAAATTATACTTCCAGCAGCTTCTCCCATACTTATTACTCCTGCTTTAATTGTTCTAACTCCTGGTCTTTCCCAAAAAGAAATAGGCATTAATGCTGCCTTAGGTTTTTCAGGTTTGGTTTCAACTTCAACAGGTTCAGGGGCAACATCTCTTTTAAGAGCGTAGGCTTCTTCTTCACTTATTCCATACTTAGCCATAAGTTGAATTGGGGTTTTAGTTTTAACATCATATTCAGTTTCAACTTTAGTTTTTTGTGAACCCCTTGCTAATTGTAAATCAGAAGTTTCATATCTTTTCCCTCTATAAGTTACAGAACCAATCCCTTTGAAACCTTGAACTCCACCATACTCAACCCTTACTTCCCCCCTCTTTATCATACCTTCAGCTCTTTCAGGACTAACTTTAAGAATTTTTGCAGCTGCTTGAGCTTCTGGGGAAATTACCATTTGCCTCTCTCTTTAAAATATTAAAAGTAGAATGAACTTTATAAATGTTTTGTAACAATCTGTTACAACTTAACTAACTCTGTTGTGTTTCTTAGTAATTAAATATATTACTCCTAACAAGAAAATAATTACTGCAATATACCATACTCCAGAACACAGATTAGGAAAAGGAGTATACCAACAAATAGGAGCTAGAGTAGAGAATGCCATTATTTAAAACTATAATTTTTTAATTTCTCTAAGTAATCTAAATCTATTTGTCTAACATCCATAACTTCAAAAGTATCTTCATAAGTTCCATCCTCATAGAATACTCTTATTGCTCCTGTTGTTGTGCAAGTAACTTCACTTCCCATTAATTTAGCACATGAATTACAGGGATTAGTTTGTAGTATATTAGCTTTTCTAATTAAAAAACCAAAAAACAGAACCCAAATTACTAATAAAACAATCATAATTATGAGTGTTTCTTTCTTCATATTAAATCACTCTTTCCAAACATAGCCTCTTCTATGCTTATTTTTTCTTCTTCTTCCTCTTTTTTATTTTTCTTTGGAGGTTTAGAGAGATTTATAGCTATATCTTTTATTCCTTCTCCTAGCTTATGTAACTTACTAAACTTTAATTTGTTTCTTTCTTTCAATAACTTACTAACTTTCTCTTTCTTTTCCTTCTTCTCTTTAAGTTCAGCTATTTCTTTCTCTAACTTTTTTATTTTTTCTTTATTTTTCATTTTAATCTCTTGCTCCTAAAATTCCTATGATAGCTCCTATAATTAATCCTGTAACAAACAGGTTACTAATCATAGTAGAGAGAGCTATACTTATGACTAATCCTCCTATAAACCACATTACAAACTTAGCTAGAGACATCTTAATCCTCCAACACTGCTAAGTCTTTTAGTTCTTTCACATCTTCTTCTAGCTTAACTAACTTATTGTAAAGTAGTTGTAACATCTGTTCTTGTGAAACTAACTGAACTATTGGTTCTTCTAGTTTTTCTTCTTTAGGTTCTTCTTTCTTTACCATTTTATTCCTCCTTATATTCATTTTCTAACTCTACTATTTCTTTTTGTCTAGTCCAAGCAAAGAACTCACAGACTATTAACACTCCAACTAATCCTATTGCCCAAAAGATTTGGCTTAACATTAAAGCTATGATAAACCCAAGTAGGAATATCATAGCTATGATATGCCATGACCAAGCTGCTATGTATCTTGTTATTAAAATTGTATTACTCATACTAATTTCTCCTCTGCCTTTCCTATTAAATCCCAAGCTCTCTTAAAGAGCATGTTACTTTTCTTCTTTATATCCATCTTATCTTCCCAACATTTCTTATGGAGATAATGCTGTTTAAGTTTTTCTCCTTTATCCCATTCAATTATGTGGATAAAATTATCCTTCTCATCTACTTCTTTATTACAATTCATACATATCATTTTATCCTGTTGTAACTTGTGCAGTTGAGGCTAGTCTTAAACTTTCTGCAGCATCTTTAAGAGCTTGAGCAGCAGCAGCAAATGTTCCCCATTTCTCTGTTATTAAGTAAGTCATAAATATAACTAACATAAACATTAAGACAGGAACAATATAAGGTAACAATTTCATGATAGTGTTTTCTGTATCAAAGAGTTTTTTATTAGTTCTCTTTCTTAACATGTTCCAATAAGAAACATCTCCATCAACTACCTTTAACTTTATCTGTCCTAACTTATATTCAATCCCATTTCTAACTACAACTGTTGGGTCTATACTAGAGGGAAGTAAATAGAAGAATTCCTCATGAGACTTCTGCCATATCTTAACTATGTTTGCTCCTTTCTCATCTATTAAGAATGCTTCATAAGGAGGAACTGGTAAGTCTACTTTATGTTTTCTTAACCTAAACCTCCAAGATTTATCATATCTATCATAGATAACTCCTCCTTTATCCCTTAGTATTTTATAGTTCTGGCCTCCTTTCTCTCCTGAACTTCTTGAACTCCATATCTCTACTCCAATATTAAACTGTCTTAAGTATCTAATATAGAGCATAAGTCCTACTATAAAACCTCCAAGAAGTAAGATTAAAACTACTGCTACTGTTCCTGTGGCTATCTTATTTATTAACTGTCCTCCTAATTCTTCAAAGCCTCCTAAATCTGTTGCCATGTTATATTAATCTTTCAATCCTTTGGTTTAATTCTGCTAAGTATCCTTCTAGTGTTTGTTTCCATATTATTAACTCCTCAAGAAAAGGGTTTGTATTTGGTTGTGGGGGTTGAACTACTACAGGTTGTATAGGTGGTAATGGTTGAGTTACTACAGGTTGTAGTGGTTGTATAACTGGAGGAAGTCCTTGTGGAACTTGAGGAGTTACTCCTCCTTCTAACCTTGTATACTTTGGTTTTTTATTAAATAAGCCCATTATTCATTACCTCCTTTCATTCCTATTACAGGGAAATTATCTCCTATAGCTTCCATAGGGTCACTTATAACTCTAAAAGTTAATCCCTGTTCAAACAACAAATCAAACAAATTTCTATATTGCCTACATCTTACATCATATCCATCACAACTATCACACTTTGTTTTGTGACCTCTCATTCTGATGTCTTGTTCCTGTGCAATTTTATAAAGACATTTTTCTTGTTTTCTCATTCTTTATAACTCTTATATTTATTATACTTTAAAAATCCAATAGTCATAACTAAACCTCCAAATAAGAAAACAACCCAACTCCAAACTCCAAACAATCTAGGATAACCTGTTCCTCCACCACTTCCCCCTATTATTTCCAGTGGAAGTAAATATCCTAATATTTCTGGAAGTATTAGGAAACCAACTATCATTAAACCAAACCCTATCCAAATTATCCAAACTGATATTTTTAATTTTTTCTTCAAAACTTCTTTACTTTCAATTAAGTTATATTGTTTGTTTTCTTCTGGAATTGTCATTTTCTATTCTCCAACCATTTTAATGTTATAAAAACATCAAGTAAGGCAAAGGTATAATACAATCCAAACAATTCTAATATCATTTTTTCTCCTTGTTTTTGGTTTTAATTTTTAGGTTGTCTTGAAGTTCCTCTATTTCCTACTCCTCTTCCTGAACCATCTCTTCTTCTTTTTCCTCTACAAGCTCCACGACTTCCTCTTCCTTTATTTCCTCTTGCCATTTTTACCTCCTGATTTAATTTAATATTCTTAAGTTTTTCTTCTATTTTCATTTTTTCTCCTTATTTTGTTTATTTAACTCAACAAAGTTTAAATCTTTAGGCAAATTCAATTTCCAACAAAACCAAGCTGTCTGAAACCAAGCACCAGAACCTTTGCCTGATGGAGTAATAAAATTAATTCTTTTGTTTGGGACTAATAATTGTATCCCATATTTTCTATATAATGCTCCTCTTCTTTTTCCCTCTAATGCTGTCAAAGGCATAAGTAATGCAAATGGTTTATTATGAGAATAACACATTTCTATAAACTCATCTTTTAAAGAATATGGTGGATTAGTTACAATACAATCTATACTTTCATCAACTTCCTTTGTTTCCAAAAAATTAACATCTGACTCTCCTATAACATTAAAGCCTGCCCTTTCTAAATGTTTTGCTAAACTTCCCTTTCCCCAAGCACATTCCCAAATTAACCATTCTTTTTTTAGATAAGGAATTAGGGGTAATATTGATTCTTTTGGAGTTCCAAACTCATCACTTCTTCCATTCATTTGAATCTTTAACTTTTTACCTTCTTTCATTTTTTCTCCTTTAGTTTTTGTTTTATGATTATGATTGAGGGAGTAGGAAAAAGATGGTATACCTAAAACCTACTCTTTCCTCAAGATTATGAGGGAGAAAGGAATGGCTACACACCTTCCTCCCAAAGATAGTTTAGTTAAAAAGGGTTAAAAAAGAGGTGAATTATAAGAAATATAATAGACCAAACCCCCTTTCCAACAGTATTCCTTCAGGGTGTGAGATTAATCAAACCCCTACTCAACACATATCACCATCCTCTCATTAGCTAATGAGTGTTAATATACTTTGAAGCAAAGGTATCCATTTTCATCTTGAATTGTTGCTACTTCTTTTCCCTCCAATTGTTTTAATATGTCTGCTTGTAATGTTGTCATCAATACTGCTAGAGCTGAACCCTTCCTTATCATTCCATCCTCATCTTTGTTTATCCATAATCCTGTTGTAGTTACCTTATCATTCTTTAAATATCTTATTGAAGAAATATCTATTGGTTCTTCTTTGCTTGGATGTTTACTAGAGCATACTAACTTCTCATTCTTCTTGTCTCCTACTTCTTCAACTCTTACTTTCACAATCTTCACTATCTGGGGTTTCAATTTTTCCATTTCTTTTGTCCCTATTCCTAATTCCAAGTCTGTTTGTGTTTCCATTTTCTTTTACCTCCTTGTAATTTTATAATTACAAATATGAAAACCTTACCTTACCACACCTTACCATACCTAACCCTACCTTACCAAACCTCACCCTACCTCACCATACCACACCTCACCCTACCTCACCACACCTAACCAAACCATACCTTACCAAACCTCACCTAACCTTACCATACCATACCTCACCTCACCAAACCACACCATACCTCACCTCACCTAACCTTACCATACCTTACCTTACCTCACCTGACCAAACCTTACCTCACCACTATGTCCACAGGACTATGATAAGTGATATTATTTGGCTTCTTTCCAACTGGTAACTTGAAACTTTCCAAACCTTCCTTTCTTAGCTGGTCTCCAATCTCCTATTCCAACAAACTTTCCAGCTCTTTCCATAATTTCTTTTAATATACTTGCTGGTATTTGTTCTTCATCAAAAGTTACTTCAAAATCCAGCTCCCATTCTTTAAGCATAGGTCTGTGCAATAGATTCCTTCCTCGTGTAGATGGATTAACAGCTAAAACTGAATAAGGTGTCCATTTCTGTTTTTTATGAATAATCTCAAATGGATTAATTTCAACTGCATAACCAACTATCTTAGAGTAAGTTGATTTACCTTTTCCTACAACTTTCTGGTCTTTTCCTGCTTCAACTAAACTCCCTTTTATATGTGTTTCTGGCTGATATAACTTCCCATCAATTTCATAAAGTTTTTTCTCTGCTTGTTTCTCTGGAGTTTCATCTTTTTGTGTTTTCTCTTTTGATATATCTCCAATTAAAGCACTTGGTCTATTCATTAATAAAGGACTTGTTCCTGTTATTGTTACATTATATTTTTTCATTTTCTTTTACCTCCTTTTTATCTTCTATTATTTGACAATCCAAATAAGAAGTAATTAAATCATCTACTTCTTTATATGCTTCTTCTTTAGATGCTTTAGGAGTTGGAGCAATCATTCCATTATCTCTAAAAATAAAACCTGTTGTTTCTAAATCTCTTAAATATTCTCTAACAGTTCTTCTAGCACTTCCCCACCTTAAACAAAGCTCTGAAACTAATTTTTCTTCATAAATATTTCTACCTTGAGAAAATACTTTTCCTATCACTTTTTTAAGCCAGTTAATTCTCATTAACCTTACTCTAGGAGTAGCCATAAAAAATAGAATACCTTTAAGTATTTAAATGTTTCTATATACACACACAAGTTGTGTGTGTCTATAGTTTTGGAGATAGTAAAGAAAGAAAAAGAAAGAAAAAAGTAACAAAAAAGAAAGAAAAAGAAAGAAAATAAAAGAAGTAAGACACCCCCAACTATAGACACACCCACATCCAAAACCAAAAGGGGTATACAAAACAATTTAAAATAATTAAATTGATATTAAATAGAAACATCTATACTATTTATATTTTGTTATAATAGAAACTATACTTTATTTTTTACTCCAAAAAATCATAAAAATTAGGAAAAATAAGGCAATCAACCATAAGTTTATGATAATAGCATTAGCAGAGTAACCTACAACCTCATTAAGGTTCTGTTCTTGGATACATGAAGTATCTGTTGGGCAAGTTCCATATACTGTGAACTCTTTTAACCCTAATTCATATGAAACCTCACTTCCATAGCTCTTAAATATCTGAATATGAGCTGCTTCATGAAGATATAAGTAACTAATCATACCTACAAGTAAGAGAGTTGTGAATAATATAAAGATAGGTATTACTTTTTTCATACATACTTACTTATAACTTCCTTTATAAACCTTTTCATATGTTAATAGTTAAATTTATAAAGGAAAACCCCCTTTTTTCTTCACAAAAGAGAGTTACAAATGGTATTACCAGAAAATATGGAGGATGTTGAATTTATTGATGCTGAAGGGTTCACTCCTCAACAACAAGGAGCTTTAACTTACGAACAAATAGTTTTAGAGCAAATTAGAAGATGTATACATGAAGGAAGTAAGGAAATGATTGGAGGATATGTGAAATTAAGAGATACTTCAAGGGGAATTAAAGAAGAGTATGTTCCAGATCAAAGACAAGTCTATATTCAAAGTGTAAACTCTCTTTATGATTTGTTATTAAGTTTTTTTGATGAAGAAATGAAGAAAGCAAAACAAACTCATGATGATATGTTAGCTAAATCCAAGCAAACAGCTATCACTACCCTCAAGAAACAACTAGAGCTAACAGATGATGTTAGAATTAAACAAAATATACACTATCAAATAGTTACAGGTTACATAGACCAGAATAGTATGGAAGCAAAGAGATTAATAGATGAAAAGATAGAAACCTTTAGATTTTTATTCCAGCAACTACTATTAATGTTCCAAAGAAAGAGATATTTGATGGCAGATGTTATATCAGATGAATAGAAGAACCCATATTGCTAGTCAATTCAAGAAAGAAGGTATGAATTTACCTTTGGGAACATCTTACTTCTGTCAATACATTCATAGAAGGATATTATCTAACAAGAATTTCTTGGGAGCAATAATAGGTCCAACAGGAAGTGGAAAAAGTTATGCTGCCTTGTCATTAATGGAGATTTTAGGGAGGAGTAACCTTGATAATGTTTGTTTAACTGCTAAAGACTTCTTAAAAAGAATTGATTGTGGAGAATTAAAGAAGGGAGATGTTTTAATTTGGGATGAGGCAGGTATAGACTTGAATGCTAGGGAATGGCAAAGTGTTTCCAATAGAGTTATCCATAATATACTTCAAACTTTTAGAAGTATGAACCTTATTGTATTTTTTACAGTTCCATACTTTTCTTTTATCGACATAGGAGCTAGAAAATTATTACATTCGAAGATACATACCCAAAGAGTAAACATAAGAGATAAAACTTGTATCCTAAAACCATTTCTCTTACAAGTTAATCAAGATACAGGAAAAATTTATAGAAAATATCTAAGGGTAAGGGGTCAAGCAGGAGGATTAACCCCTGTAGAAAGGATGTGCCTACCTATACCAAAGGATGAAATAAGAATACCTTATGAAATAAAGAAAAAGAAGTTCCAAGAAGAACTAAATAAGAAGATGATAGATAAATTAGAGAAGCATGACAAGAAAAACAATCCTAAGCTCAAGCCACTCACTATGATACAGGCTACATGCTTTCATATGGAGGAGAGAGGGGCTTCTATCCCTCAAATTGCCCAACTACTAGCAAAAAGCCCAGAAACAGTAAGGCAAAGCCTTAAAGAGGCTAAAATAAAGCTTCAGGAGGCTTATATGAGGCCACAGGTCCCTATTCCTAGGTAATCTGAGTAAACAATCACAATTATCAACTTAACTTGTTAAAACCCTAAAAAAATGTTATAACATTGTTATAACATTAATAATCAAATGAAAGTAGCAATATATCTAAGGGTATCAACCCAAGACCAGACAGTAGAGAACCAGAGACAACCCTTAATAGATTACTGTAAGAAGATGAAATGGGATTGGGAAGTCTTTGAGGAAAGTCAATCTACTAGAAAGTCAAGGCCAGTTCAGTGGGAACTATATAATAGGTTGTTAAAAAAAGAGTTTGATGGTTTGGTAATTTACAAGTTTGATAGATGGGCAAGAAGTATGAAAGAGTTAGTAGATCATATTGAAAAATTAATAGACAAGGGAGTTATGATATTTTCCTATACAGAAAATATAGATTTAACTTCCTCGATGGGGAGAGCTATGTTTCATATTATCTCTGCCTTTGCTCAATTAGAGAGAGACATCATAAGAGAGAGAACCCTAGCTGGATTAGCTAGAGCAAAAGCTCAAGGCAAAACATTAGGCAGACCTAAGACTAAAAGAGTTTATGTGTTAAAAGAAGATAGGGGGTAGGATTACAGGGGGGGTTTTCAAGTTTAATATAGAAATGTTTAAATATGTCCGTTTTTATGTGTAATTGAGATGGAGAAAGGATACAAAAAACTTCACAAGATTGAACTTGCAGGAGATGACTTTAAGGAAAATGGATTGAGGATAAGAGTTGTTAAGCTGTGGTATACTCCTGAAGAATATACTTGTTTAACTGTTGAGCAACTAAAGGAGATTTTAAGATTATGGATTATTGGTGAAGAAGAAAAATACCCACAACCTGAATTCAAAGGAAGATGGTTATTATTTGAAGAAATTAAAAAAGTGTTTGAAGAAAAATGAATTGGTATTTAGCAATAGGAGCTGTCTTAGCATTCTTACTATTTATGATATTTATAATATGGATAAATAGGAGAGTAGAAAAAGCTATGGAAAAAGAGAAACAAACTAAGAAAAAGATACCTCACCTATATTAGAAAAAGTTACTACTTTCTCTTTCTTCTTTTCTTCTTCTTTTCAAATATCATTTTACCTCTTCTTAACTCTCATAAGATGACCTTTTACTCTAACTTTAGTCTTTCTACCTTTAACTTTTCGGTAGTATGGTTTTACTCTTACTTTCATTTTTACCTCCTTCTAACTTTATAACCACCATGCTTTTTTTCTCTTTACTCTTGATAATTTATCTGCAAGTTTAGGAGAAAGTCCAGCTTTCCTTAATTTATAATACCTTTCTAAAATAGTTTTAGAAGGTAACTTTCCTTTTCTTACTTTAACTAAATATGTTTTCCTTTTCTTCTTTTTCTTTGTTACCATTATCTAATTACTTTGTCCTCCCTTTTAAAACTTTCTTTTTCACACACAAAATAAAAAATAAAAAAAATAAAAATTCAAATTATCTAACTTTCCTAGTTCCAAACATTATCAATAGTAGACTTATTACAATAACAATTATTACTGCCAAAGCTATTAAGTCAAAGTAATCTGCAAATGTTCCTGTAGCTTGAAGTGTTGTATTTCCACTTCTACATGCTTCTGTATTACTATACTTGTAAGTATAGGTTACATTCCAATCACTATCATTAATTGGAGCTGCAGCAGTATCTATATAATGGATACCTCCTCTACCACAAGAAGAATAATTACCACTTTGGATTATACTATCACCTGAAGTTATATCCCCTGTTTCATTACTTACCATTAAAATAGAAAACTCTGAAAAGGCACAAGCAGAATGAGCTGAAACATATTGACATGCTTCTTGAACATTTTGAAATGTCTCATTATGAACAGTTACTACTGTTTCTGCTGTATCAAGAACTAATGAATCTAATAATATTAATCCAAAAATTAATATCATAGATGCTAATGCTATAGTCATAACTGCTGGGATAATCAAATCTAAATTTCCTTTCTTCCCTTTCATTTTCCTAAGGAATTAAAGGAATTATTTAACTCGCCTTAGACTAAATACAACCAGTAATAGACTTATTACTACTGTGATTACTATTGCTAAAACTATTAAATCCCAATAATCTGCAAACTTACCCATACCTACAATAGTCTCATTACCTGCATCATAGGCTTCTGTTCCTGAAGATGTTTGGTCCCATACTTCATCTAAAATAAGTAGGCTGAATACTAGAATAATAGCTCCTAGAGAAAGTGTTAGGATAGCTGGAACAATAATGTTTAGATTTCCTTTTTTACTTTCAATCTTTTTTAATTCCATTCTTAAACCTCCTTTCACTCTTATCAAAAAAATAGAGAGTTTTAATCTTTATAAATATGTGTTAACAAGTTGTAACACTAATTATTTCTCTTACTCATAATCATCCAAGCCAAACCTATAGCTCCAACTATAATAAATATACTTCCAAGCCAGAACTCCATTAAACCTATACTCATTAATATTATACTTCCTAACAATCCAACCACAGCAGCATAACCTATAGCTCTCTCATCTCCAAATCTAGTAGTAGCCATGTAAAGAACTATACAAAAACCCATTAATAGCAAGGCCCAAAACCAACCCCCTGTAACTTCATAAGCCCACTTACTAATACCTTCCATTAATCCTTGACTTTCATTTACAAAATCTATAGGTTCTTTAAATGCCATTATGCTGAACTCCTTGATAGTCTGAATATTATTGCTACAATCCCAAAGATAATAGCAAACACCATCATGGTTATTATAACTTGAATATAAATCTCTGGAATACCAAACCTCTCTGCTAAACTATCAATCATTCCACCACTTCCAAACACAATTCTAAAGGGAGCAAAGATATTAGTTATAATTCCATAGACACCTCTAAAGGTATCTGTTTCAAAATCACTAGAGGCTTCTCCAGACTGGGGATTAATCTTTCCTTGATGTTCTGTTGCTGTATCACTCAACTCTCCTATCTGGTTATACTCATCTAAATCACTAGTAATACCAGAGTTATATTGACTAGCCCAACCCCCTAATATTATTGTAGCTGTGGCTATTATTAATCCTGTAATTATAATGGCAAATATAGCATTTTTAAAGTTCATCTTTTAAAAGCCCATATAAAGGCTACTCCTATAGCAAATTGTGCTATTAATATAGCTGGATTTACATATAAAACATGAATGATACTTAACAAGATAACTCCAAACAAGTAGAGAATTATCCCTGCAGCAGGTCTAATATATCCTACTGAAATCATAGTCATAAGTAATAGGAAACTCCACAACAAACCCTCTGTTCCAAAAGTATCTGTTTCATCTCCAACCTTAATACTTAAAGTTGATAATCTTTTTTCCTCCCCTATTCCTATTCTCCTAAATATTTGAGCTTGATAACTAGCAGATTGACTACCAATATTACAAGTCATACTTCCTGTAGCAGAAGATAAAGTAGAATTACAAACATTAGTAGTTCCATTAACTAAATATCTTGTAACTATCAATCTATTAGTAGCTGTAACTCCTGAAACATCAACCCAACTAAAAGTAAATATATTAGTATCTTCATCATAACTAAAACTCCAATCATAGTCAGTTACATTATCAAACCTATCAAAATCATCTGTAGTATCCTCAATAACAAATGGTAATACACAAATTGTAGACCTACAAGCTATGGTAATATCTCCTGTTGTTTTCCTCACAACTCCATCCTCATCTTTAAAAGTAAATCTATACTTCTTAGTATTCTCAATTAACCTAGCTACTAGCTGTCCATAAATATCTGTTTTTCCATACTCCACAATCTCATAACTATTATCTCCTTCATAATATCTTTCTATCTCTACAAACCAATTCTCTAAAGGAGTTAAACCAGCATCCTTAACTTCTATAATAACATTAGTTCCCTCATCACTTAGATACAAGAAATGTTCTATTCTTGAAATATTATAACTTCTTTGATTGAGGTAGAAGTTTCTATCATTAAAGAAAATAGCAGTAGCTTTAGTTGTTGAAGTTACAAAGAAAGTCTCATTAACATTTCCACAGAATTCAAAGGTTTCATTAGTTTCACTTGACTTATAACTATAGTTTTTAACTATACTTCCTGAACCTATATAATATAAGAAGTCTGAATTAAAACTAATATTAATTGAAGTTTTAGAACTCTCATTATAGCCAGAGAAATTAACTATGGTTTCAGGGTGAGTAGCATTACAAAAAGTAAAAACTAATGGAGAAACAGTTTGAGTTCTAACAGTAGAGTTTTCATATTGAGTTGAAGTTGAATTAGTTAAAGCTACACTCCAATAGAAACTCTTAGTTTGAGGGGTTGAAGCTGGAAGTATAGGTATATCTAAATTCCTTCTAAAGGTTAAATTATTTCCTAAACCTACTTTAGTTCCTAAATAAGCTATTCCATTATAAATCAAGTTAGCAGTTATGGAAGTCCAGTTAGCACTTGAAAAAGTTATACTATAAGTAAATCCTTCTTCTTTAGTTTCATAAGTTGTAGCATTATGAGCTTCTCCTGTCTCTGTTACTACAGCAATATTATCTGCTTCTAATCCAAATCCATTATTATAATCTTTAGTAACATCTGCAGAAGTCCAAACATTTGTATAAATTGCTACCTCATCTATCTCTCCATTCTCCCAAGCAGCATTACTTCCTGTCTGCCCTCCAATATGGAAACTATTTAATCTAAAGGTAGAGTTTTTATTCATAGAAGTTTGATTGTTTAATTTCCCATCAATATACATCTTTAAATTATTTGTATCTGTGGAATTATCTCTAGTTATAACAATTCTATGCCAAACACTATTATTCAAAACAAAAGACATATTACTATACAAGTAAGTTTCTTTGTGCTCATCATTATTGAGATATACAACTAATCTTGTATTAAGTCCATCATCATCTTGAGAATATAAAGTCATACTTCCTATCTGTGTAAATTGTTGATTAACCCAAATAAAATCATTTCCTCCTATTTCTCCTGTTTTATTTACCCAAGCAGCAATAGTAAAACTTGTTCCATTCAAAAGTATATCAGAGTTATTCAAACAATCTGGATTAGCATAATTTCCTGAAGCATTATTTAGCAATCCATTTACAAACTCCACACCATTATTAGTAAGATTGTAAACCCCCTTGTTGTCTGTGAGGTTTTCCATCTTCCAATAGGCTAAAGGTTCTTCACCATACCAATAACCTGCAGAAACCAAACCTCCAAAAATAAGAGGGTATAAAAGTATAGCTAACACTATTATTTTTATTGTAGTGGCTTCTAAATGCTTATTTTTCAAATTTTTACACCTATTTTTTCCACTCTTTCTATAAACTTGCCTTAATTTCTTTTTCTTTAAATTTCTCATATAAATCCCTCCTCTTGCTCTCTACTCTTTCCAAACAAAATAACCATTAAAGTTATGATAGCAACACTAACAACTAATGGGAAGTATGAACCTAACAAAGCATTTGTAATTGGGAAGTATGTTAAGGTAGTAGCAAATTCAGGGTCAGCTACCATACCTTGCCAAACATTAGACAATACAACTCCTAGAGCTAGGATAATCAAAGAGACAATTCCATATATCCAATAGAAAACTGGTGAAATTCTAACAGCAAAACCCATTACTACCAATACAACTAAACTACCTAAGAAAATTCCTAAGAAAGCATAATCCCATAAGTATATTTCTGTCTGCCTAATGTCTGCTATAGTATCTCTAGCTTCAGGATATTTATTTGTGGTTTCATTAACACTCTCTAATACTTCTCCATAAATCTCTCTATTCATGTGGCTAATAAAAAATAGCACAATAGCCATTACAAATAGGAAAATTACTATGTAAATTATACTTGCTACATCTCCTTTCTTATCTTGCTTCAATTTCAAAATTTTATTTCCCTCACTACTTTCTTGTTTCTATTCTTCTTAATTACTCTAGCTATTTCTTTACATGCTTCTGTATATCCTATTCCATTCTTCTCTGAAATTCTCTTTATTTCCTCATTCAATTCATTTGAAATTCTCTTAACTGGATTTAATTTTCTTGCCATGTTATCTCCTATACTCCATCTCCATACTCTGTCCCACTGCAGCAGCTTGTCTCATAGTTTTTCTACTTGATAAAGTATTAAATATTGAAAATATCCATAGGAAAGCTATTAGTCCTCCAAAGAACCAATATAATATATAAGAACCTGCTCCAATAGTATCAAATATACTTATCATCTGTTCTGAACCAGCCTCATTATAAAGAGAGATACTAATCATGTTAATTCCTGCTACTAAAAATAATAAGAAGAACAAGAAGAAAGTCCATCTAAAAAGAGGTTTAGGCATAGCTAAAAAACCTATAAACATCAAGATAGCAATTCCAAAGAAGATATATAAACTCCTAGAAATAGCCTGTCCCTGAACTAATGTTGAAGGTCTACCCACATAAAACTTAAATCCCTGATAGCCATAACCTAATCCTCCTGACTGACAATCTACCATAGCAGAATAAACTCCCAGAGTATTAGTTTCAGTAGCTGAATAATTCCAGTATGAACCAGAATTACTAGCTGACTGATTATCAATAAACACTGTCATGTTAGGATAATAAATTGTTATCTGGCAGATTGTTCCTGAATCACATAGAGCTTTACTGGCATTAAAACAGTAAAACTTTAAGTTCATAGTTTCGTTAGGTTCAAATGCCAATTCTTCTCCCTCTGCACTTACAAAACTAACTAAGAAAATCATACAGGCTAATAAAATTAATAGTTTTTTCATATATTAATTATTGGGAATAATGAACCCTCACCTCCACTTACTATTGGTATTGAACTTGAATTTGTGAAGTCTGGTTTCATAATTACAATATCTAATAATCCTGCACTATAAATAACACTCACAGCAGTATAGTTAGAAATAATAGCCCACCAAGTCTCACTAGCAAAGGTATAGTTCTGAGTCTCTTTACATATAGCAGTAACATTAAAGTCAGAGGAATAAGTGTAGTTAGTTATATTATAGAGGGGAGTTACTCCAGTAGCTATTAAACTTCCATTATTCCAGAGAGTTGCAATAGGACAGGATTGAGTTGAAGTCGCATTTAAAAACACATTTATAGCTGAATTATTATTATTTGAATAATTTGATTGAGCTTGATTAATCCAGCATGATACTATTCCTATATCCTGAGTAATAGTAAAACTAATTTCAGTAGAGTTCATATTTTGTGAAGTATCATTAATAGTTATATTTACCCAATAAACCATAACTCCTAATTGTGTTAAGTTTGTAATCCATCCACTAGAATTAATTGAAAATCTCGAATCATTAATCATAAAACCTTCTACTCTTGTTTCATCACTAGCATTAATATCATAATTAATTTCATCATTAAATACAAAACTTTGATTAAGAGGACTTTCATCAAAGTAAGGAGGAATTATATCTCCAACATATTCAGTTATATTTGCTATTAATCCTGTTGAGAAATAAGTATAATTTTGAGTTTCAGCACAGATTAAAGTTATATTATATTCTCCAGCATTAGTGAAGTTAGTTATGTTGTATAAATTAGAACTTCCCTCTGCAACATTTGTTCCATTATTATATAAAATACAAGGAGTAGTTATAGAAGCATTAAGATAAATATTCAAACTTCCTCCATCTGTTTGATTATTAGAAGTGAAATTACTTGAGGTTTGATTTATATATAAAGTTCCTATTTGAGTTGATTGGTTCATAGTTATGTTCAAACTCTTTTCAATAGCACTCCAATTTTGATTAGCAGGAGCACTCCAATTAACAATCCAAAACCCAGCACCTATTGTATAATTAACTCCTTCTTTAATTTCTGTTCCATTTATAGTCACAGTTAAAGTTGTATGATTTTGAAATGGTGGAATATCTATTCTGTGAGTAGCATTAACTTGAGTAGGATAAGTTGTAACTAAATTACTACTTATTCCGTTTAAATAAGGAGTAAAAGCTTGTGGGGTTTGCATAATTCTCATATAAAAATAAGTTGAGTTCCAATTATTAGAACTATCATTAACAGAAACATTAACCCAATAATAATCAACTCCTAGTTGAGTTGTATTAGTTATCCAACCAGAACAATTAATACTAAACCTTGTATCATTAATAGTAAAACAATCTACAGCAATATTATCAGTTGCATTCACACTCTTACTAATAGAAACAGTATAAGTATAAGAACTATTAAGTGGGATATTTGTGAAGTAAGGTGGAATTGAATCTACAGCTATAAATTCACTTATATCTGCCCATCTTGTAACTCTTGATGAAGTATAGTTCTGACTTGTTTCTATTATTGAAGTTATATTATATGATTTAACATTTGTAAAATTATAGTGAAATGATTGTGGACTTGCTCCTGACTTATTTAAAATAGTATCCACATAAACATTTATAGTTTGTTCTCCTGTTGTTATAGTCGAATTAATAGGTATGTTCCAAGAACCCATCTCTGTCTGATTATCTGAAGTAAAATTACCAGCTGTTTCATTTAAAGTTAAAGTTAATACAGATATATCTCTTGTAAAATTAAACCATATCTCAGTTGAGTTCATATTTTGACTTGTATCATTTATAGTTATGTTTATCCAATATAGCATTACACCAAGATGAGTTAAATTACTTATCCAACCTGTAGAATTAATACTAAACCTGCTATCATTAATCATAAAACCTTCTATAGCTGTTTCATCACTAGCATTAATATCATAATTAACAGGAGAGTTGAATACAAAACTTTGATTTAATGGAGATTCATCAAAATAAGGTAATGTTGTATCTGGTGGAAATTCAATATCAACCCATCTACTTGTACAGTTGCTTGTATAGTTTTGAGTTGGAAGATGACATACTGTTACATTCATACTTGTTGTTGAGGAGAAGTTAGTTGTTGAATTATAAAGAGGAGTTGTTCCTTGTTGTATTAAAACATTATCTAAATATAAATAAGCATTTCCCTCATAGTCTGGAGTAGTTCCATTAATATCTATAGTGTTATTTTGTATAAGAGTTATGTTTCCCTCGGTATTGTTTAACCATAAGTAAGAACTTGAATTATGTTTCTCAATAACATAAGTTAAAGGTATAGAAGTATTCTTATTATTACTTGTATCATTAGCCCAAAAGTAATATGTGAAAGTTCCTGCATGGTAATTAGTAATTGTATAGTTGTATACTCCATAAGTCAAATTACTCATAGTATAATTAACATTATCAAATTGTAATTGAGCAGAAGTTATATCACTATCTGCATCACTCCAAGTAACATTAAAAAAGTAATTCTGTCCTGAAAAATAAGTAGGAGTTACAGGTGAAGTCCAGTTAGCTGTCCAATTAGGAGGAGTTGTGTCTTCACCTGCTGAAAAAGGATATGCTAATCCATTTCCAGAATTATATAAATCTGAAATATCTTGAGCAGATAAACTACTTTCCCAATAACCAACCTCATCAATTTTACCAACAAATTCTCCAGTAGGAGAATTATCTGCATATCTTCCGATGGCAAATCTGTCTGGATTAGCAACAGTTTTGGAAGATGAAGTATCATTCTTAAAATCTCCATCAACATATACTTTTCTATTAGTGTTATCCTCATATACTGCTGTCAGCATGTGCCATTGTGAATCACAAATTGAAGTCGTATAATACATAACATCTTGTGAGTTCGCTCTTGCAATAACCATAGGGTAGCAATCTGTTCCATGAACTCCGAACGCATTATAAAAGTAACCATAATCTTTATCACCCCTCCAAAAGATTACTATACTTGAGGCGGGTGCTGATGTAACATTTACCCACGCATTTATTGTAAAAGGGTAAGCTGAAGCAGATAAGCTATCATCTGCTTGAACATAATCATCTCCACTAAAAACATACGCATCTCCAATCTTTCCAGTCGCTCCGTATGGTGAACCTGTAACACTTCCATCGTGGGTTGAGTGAGCATCAATCGCATCCCCACTCGCATCATCTAACTTCCAATATGCAATTAAGTCATCTGTTAATGGGTCTTCCCAATAAATCGTTGTAGATTTTTCAACACCACTATCAAATTTACCTGCATTAATTAATAAAACAACATAACTTTCAGTTTGATTGGAGGGAGAATACAATTTAATCATATAATCTAAATCTTTATCCCATTCAAGAGAAATTTTTCCTCTTATTGAATCTTTAAGCGTAGCAGAATTATCTTCCAAAACATAAAATGGAATTGGATATGATACATTATAAGTTGAGTTAGAAGACTCATTAAAAAGTTCTCTATATGCTGTCATATTTTTAAATGTTAAATTTAAATTTTCATCTAAACTATAAGTAGTATCATTAATGTTAATTGTATCTTTTTCATCTCTGCTTATTTTTATGTCTTTTACTTTCCAAGCAAAACCTAAATCAAAAGGAATATCAATTCCAATATTCTTTCCATATAAAGTTATTGTTAAGTTCTCATCAGTTAATCCTAAATAGTAATTAATTCCCAATCTTAAATCATAACTTCCATAAGTTATATCTTTCCATAAAGTTGCATTAATATAATTTGAATTATCAGTGTGAATATCTCTATTAAATTCACTCAACTCATCTGCACATTTAATAGTAACCCATTCTTCACCATTATAATATCCTAAACAAAAAACATTCTTAGTCCAATAATAATCAAAGTCTTGTGTAAATTGAATACCTGAAGATTTGTTAAAGTAATAACTTGCTTTATTATTCCAAATCTCAACAGTATCATTATAAATATTATAACCTATTGGTGT
>Ga0272441_10005677_pt1 | contig 21461 bp, 14 predicted proteins | sample SSMProp6N_FD_193582 | JGI IMG/M metagenome (GOLD analysis project Ga0272441, IMG submission 193582) | Marine sediment archaeal communities from Little Sippewissett salt marsh, Falmouth, MA, United States - SSM-Prop-6N | ecosystem: Environmental > Aquatic > Marine > Wetlands > Sediment ... | reverse complement strand
GAGCCACGGAGGTGACACGATTGCGGCTACGACGAGAGCAAGGATGATTGACGGATAGACGACCACGTTCAGTATCAGCTTGTGGTCCAGGTCAATGATGAAGACGACTAGTAGGATACATCCGTAGATTGCCAGCACGGTGGTCACAGGTGTTACTCCGTACACGCCAACCAGTACGCCAAACAGCGCGCCGGTCACCCCCTCAATCACCATAACCCGGGCAGGTATCCTCGCGCGGCACGTTCTGCACCGCCCCTTGAGAATCAGATAGCTGGCCACTGGCACGAGTTCGGCGGGACTCAGCAGCCGCCCGCAGGAGTCACAGTGGGACCGCCCTTTCACGATGGATTCCTTCTTCGGCAGGCGGTCGATACAGACGTTCAGGAAACTGCCAACTGCAAGTCCCGTGGCTACCGCGATGACGGTGATGACTGTGCTCATAGCGTCCAATTGTGTCGGCACCGCCGTGGCGTGTCAACGCCAGCCCGTGGTGTGGTGGGGCGGCACTGGCCGGCTGTCCAATTGCCGCCGAAATACCCAGGGGCAAAATGAGTGGTTGGAGGTTATTTTACCTTTGTTGAGGTGGGCGACTATGGTAATGGGTTTTGGTGGCAGACCAAGGTAGGGCGGTGGAGCGGTACCAAGTAGCCATGCGGAGGGGCCAAAATCCGTTGACCATCAATCGGCCCTGTCACTACTATGCATACGTGTGGATGTGAACCCGGTGCCGGTTGGTCGATCAGGCGCAGAAGACATCCCTGCCACCCGATAGATGCAAATCAACGATAGCAACTAGAGGGAACTAGTAAGAAACTGATAAGTAAGTACAAGGAGGGTAACTCATGGACTTGAAGAAACTTATTGGAAGAGTTGGACGCAGTGAGGGCGGTTTCACGCTCATCGAGTTGCTGGTCGTTGTGGCCATTCTGGGCGTAATCGCAGCGGTTGTCATTCTCAACATCGGTAACTTCATCGGCTCCGGTACTGTTGAGTCGGCGAACACCGAGGCGCACCAGGTTGCTACGGCAGCCATCGCCTACATGACGGCTTACAACCTCGCCACCAACCCTGACACGTCGGTAGCACCCGGCGACGCGGATGGTGTCGCGGCGTATCTGCTCAACCCAGGTCGGTTGCAGGCCACGTACACGCTCGACGGCACGGGCAAGATTACCAATGCCGTTGCTTCAGCCGGTTCTGAGTGGGCAAGCCTGACCTGGAACGGGACCACGGGCTCGTGGACTGAATAACCGCTTGCAAGTCTTGTGACTATCAGGCCCGAGGGCGGTTGTGAATGGCCCTCGGGCCTTCCTTTAAGCAAGCATTGTAGGTTGAGTGGGGTTGCGTTAGGTTGCGAACGGAGTGACAGTATTGGTCAAGGTGGTCCTCGGGAGTTGATATTGGCGCTGAACTCACACTGATAGTCCCTACCTATAACGAAATCGAGAACGTCGGGCGTCTCTTCGAAAGGGTGCACGCTGCGGTCTCTCCTCACTGTACGTATGAGATGCTTGTCATGGACGACAACAGCCCTGACGGCACGGCTGAAGAAGTGCGGCGGTATGCGGATCGCTATCCGGTGACGGTGGTGGTCCGCACCTCTAATCGAGGACTGGCGCCGTCAATTGTGGATGGGCTCAAGCTCGCCTCCGGTCAGGTTCTCGGTGTGATTGATGCAGACCTGCAGCACCCGCCGGAGAAGCTGCCGGAACTGCTGGAAAAAGTGCGCGACGGAGCCGACGTGGTCGTGGCGAGCAGGTACGAGGCTGGCGGCGGCATCGAGGGCTGGACGCTTGGTCGCAAGATAGTATCGAAAGGTGCGCGTTTGCTCGCGTACATGTTCACTCCCTCGTCGAAGAGCTCGAGGGATCCCCTTTCAGGCTTCTTTCTATTGAAGAAATCGACCATTGAGGGCGTGGAACTGCGTCCGATTGGCTACAAGATACTGCTTGAGATACTTGTACGCGGGAATGTGGGGCAGGTTGGGTCGGTCCCTTACTCGTTTGCCGACCGTGAAGCCGGTGAGAGCAAGTACGGCATGAAGGAGCAGGTGAACTACTTGAGGCACTTGCTACGACTCATGCCTGCGGACAGGGAACTCAGGCGCTTTCTTAAGTTCTGCGTCGTCGGCGGCCTGGGCGTACTCGTGAACATGGGGTTGCTGTGGCTCCTGACGGAGGTCGCGGGACTGTTCTACCTCGTATCCTCCGCGATCGCTGTTGAATGCGCCATCCTCAACAACTTCGTGTGGAATGAAGTCTGGACCTTCCGCGACAGGGTCGCTGGTGGTGGTGTGGGCAGGTTTGGACGTCTCCTCAAGTTCAACGCGGTCAGCCTGGCCGGTCTCGGCATCAACGTTGTGGTCCTATGGCTGATGACGGAGCAGGCGGGCATGTACTACCTCGTCTCCAATCTGTTCGGTATCGCAGCAGCGACACTCTGGAACTACTTCGTCAACGCGGCCTGGACCTGGCGTCGTCGCGACTAGGAAGAGGCTGCGACGCGACTCTCTTCCACGCTGCCCTGCCCCTGTAGCCGTCTTCCGCGCACCGCAATCGCCAGCCAGAAATGCAGAATTGGGTGCAGAAGCCGATGTTGCGAAGCCCCCATGCCAACGGCCCGCAAGAGCGAGTACACGCGGAGCTTGAAATTCAATCTTCCCTTCTTGAGAAGAAGGTAGTTGCGCTGTGTCCTGACGATGTCCGCAGGACTGACATCCCGAATCTCAATCTCTCCGCGTTCCAACGCCGCGTTGAGTAGTTCTTCCCCGCGATGCGTGCGGCACACGATGGCATTGAGACCGAGTTCCGACGTCCCCGAGAGTCCCCAGGCATCGCCGATGGATATGTCTGCGTCCTCGGCGGTGAGATCGTGGCAGCGGGTACATCCACGAGGTATGAAGCAGTAGTTCAGGAAGCGATTCCAGTACATCTTCAGTGGAATGAAGAAACCTTGGGGGTGGAGAAGCCCGGTGTTCCCATCGGCCTTCGCACGGAACTGGACCGCCTCTTCTGCAAGCTGGTAATGGCGCAGGAGAAATCGTATGCCATTCTCCTTGACCCTGTGCGAACAGAACAGTCCGACATATGTGTTATCCGGGAAACGGGATCTCAGTGCCGCAACCTGGCATGGTAGGCCGACAACCACACAGTCCGGCCTTGATGCTAACTCGGTCATTGTCTTGAGCGCGTCTTCAGGGATGCAGTAGGCCGAACCTGTACATCGCTCGAGCTGACTGGTTTCGGTGACGCTCACAGGTCTCGGTGGCATTGTCGTCTGGTCCATGAGGACTGCTGAGTCGGCGGTTCCTGCTGAGAGGGCGCATTTGACCAGCGAAGTAGCCACTCCACCCGACGCCCCCTTTAGACGGGTCTTAGCATTGGACGCGTGACCGACTGCGCAGCGGCGATACTCTCCGAGCAGCTCTGTGTGCGTGAGTGCTCTCAGTTCAGCAACTGCCCGGGTGTGGCACTCTGTCTCACGGCGCATCCAATTCACGTCTCTATCGTCGGACGGAAGTGAGACCATGTCTGTGGCCGCAGCGGATATCCGGTCTGCCAGGCCCGTCGCAGTCCCCTCGCGGATGTCTATGGTCTTCACCCAGTTGGCGGTGGGCAGTCCCGAGGATTTCTGGCTATAGGACAGCGCCACCGTCGGGATTCCACGGGACATGGCGTTGATGCACGCGTGCATGCGGAACCCGACAAAGGCAGAACATCTGGCAATGTCTTCGTGAGTCCCCGCCTCTATATGAACTCGCTTGGCAACCTCCCCGATGACCTGCCTATCGTCCTGGTTTGCCACCTTTCCCAGCCCGTGTCGTGGCCCGTACACGTGTGGAATGAGTATCACGCGATGTGTTTGCTGTAGCTTTTCGACAAGGGTCGCTACGAAATCCACGTACTCGTCAGGTGTGAGACCCATATAGCGGTGTGCAAGAGGGCTGGGGTTAAGGCCAACGAGCCCGGCCTCTGGAACAGCCGTGCGCTCGGTGAAGAAGGCGAGGTCCTTGCAGAGGCTCACTTTGTCTGTCGCAATAGACAGGTTGTCCTTCAGGTAGTTGTACGTGATTGGATCGCGAGCGGTGATGGACTGCGCGTTCGACAGTACGTAGCGGGCCAGTGCTCGCGTTACAGGCGTCTTGAAAGGTCCGATGGACTGGGAGCAGACGGTGTAGGGCTTGCCCAGCATCAGTGCTGGCAGCAGCGCAAAGCAGTGAGCCAGAGTGTAGACAGGGCTGGGATTGTCTGAGAACGTGTCGCCTCCAAGGTCTACTACGAAATCACAGTCGTCGTAAGCCTTGAGAATCCCTGAGGGCTTCGCGATGCCGGTCTGCTGATAGAGCGTGAGCCTCGCAAGTGACGTGGCCGCTTTTGCCAGGAGGGCTATCTTGCCGGGGGGCCTGGTGTTGCCCGCCACCGAGATGCCCAGACCGTCGCAGATGGCAGTGTCAACGTAGGAGTACCAGCTCGCGAGGGAGACGCTGTCTCCTCGCAGGATATTGGCCAGGGCCTCCACCTGGAGGACTTCGCCCATGTTCTGGAAGTTGTAGGTGTTGACGACCAACACCCTTCTCATGGTGCGCCCCGCGACTCTTCGATTCGTGTGCTCCAGACCCATCGTAGACTCAATGCATAGCTGGCCACGAATCCTGCAAGGATGGAGATAGCTGTGGACGCAAGATACCAGAAGCCCGCGACGTCGGTCAGCACGTAGACAAGTGCCATCTTGAGAAGGGCGGAGAGCATGCTGACGATGGCATATCTGCCCAGGCGCTGTGCGCTGCCTGACATCTGGAATGTCCACCGGCTATTCAGCAAGTAGTTGTGGGTGACCACAATCACGAAAGAAAGCACATAGGACAACAGGTAGTGCAACCCGGCGAGGTCGGTCAGCAGGTACATCGTTGCGAGCTTGAGTAGGGCTCCAACGGCACCGACACTGGCGAAGCACACCACACGCAGACAGGCGGACTTCAGCGACGAGGGAAGTGGGATGACGGCGATGGCCCGCTGCAGCATCCGAACCACAGGGTCCACGGACGACGCATCGCTGGCCGCACGGCACGTGCGAGCCTCCTGTTCCGGCGTTGCCGAACCGTCGCGCCTTGTCGTGTCTTGCCCCTGGTCGTTTCTCACGGAAGACCTCGTCTAACCTCTCGTATCCCACAAGTATATTCGCTTCCCGCACGTTGTTTGTAGCTTTGGGAATGCTCTGGCACGACAATTGGTCATGGCTCGACGGTACGTAGTCAGTTGTTCGCGTGTCGTTCGTAGGGACGAGAGAGTTGTTCACTATGTATTGTTCGTACCGGATTGGGCTACAATCGTGGCAGGTCCAGAGGATTGTGTCGTCGATGACAGTGCAGCAAAACAACGCTTCCCCGGTGCGGTCCATTCTGCGTGAGCGCCTGTCGCTGCTTGTGGTCGTGCTGTTGGCATGTGCGTACGCCGGGTACTTCTCGTATTTCACCGTGCTGAAGCACTACACCTTTCACACATTTGGCTACGACCTGGGCATATTCATGCAGCATCTCTGGACGACTCTGCACGGGCACGGCATCCTGTACACGTCTGTGTCGGAGTCGTCAGGCCTGGGGTGGCACTTCTCTCCCATACTGTTCCTGCTGCTGCCTCTGTACGCAGCCGCGCCCTATGCTGAGACTCTCCTGGTTCTCCAGTCATGTGTTCTGGCGACAGGCAGTGTCGCCGTGTATCTCATCGCGGGACGGAGAGTGTCTCCCTGGCTTGCAGCGGTGTTCGCGGCGGCGTATCTACTCTATCCCGCACTGCATGGTGTCAACTCGTCCGATTTCCACCCGGTTGCGTTGAGCATTCCCCTGCTTCTCTTCACTTTTCATTTCCTTGAGTCCGGTCGTCTCAGATGCGGGTTCGTGTTCGCGGTTCTCTCGATGATGTGCAAGGAGAACGTGCCGCTGGTCGTTGCCATGATGAGCTTCTACCTGCTTGTTCGAGATGTCGGGCTTCGCACGCCGGTGAGCAAAGCGTGGGAATCTGTGTGGCAGCCTCGGCTGCTTCCTATCACCACCCTTGGTATTCTGGCCGTTGTCTGGTTCTGTGCAGCGCTGTTCGCTGTCATTCCACACTTCAGCCAGTCCGGGGGCTATCCCTATTTCGGCCGGTATGGTGGAAGTGGACTTGCGCTGATAGGTAATCTCCGCTACGCGTCGCCACTGAAACTCGAGTATGTCAGAGACCTGTTCTCACCGTTGTTGTTCCTTTCAGTGGGTTCGCCGGGGGCGTTGCTAATCGCTGTGCCCGGACTGGCCCAGAATCTCCTTGCTCGAAATCCGAACCAGGTGATGATCTGGTTTCAGTATTCCGCCATCATCGTGCCTGGCATGTTCATAGCCGCCGTGCTTACGGCGGGCCGAATGAAGGCGTGGCTCGACTCTGGAGGGCGATGGGTCATGGTGGCCCTTCTTCTGAGCGCAGCCATCATCTGGTCGGCGAGCCTGAGTCCTGCACCGCTTGCACTCTCGCGGGATATGCCACAGCGGACGTTTCACCACGACGTGGTTGATGCTGCTATCGCGCTGGTCCCGGATGAAGCGTCGGTGCACGCACAGAACGACCTGTATCCGCACCTTTGCCATCGGCTGTACGCATACTGTACGTTGTCCCCCATCAGAATCGACTTCTTTCGCTATTACAGGTACTCCATGAACCAGTTCTATGAGAGAAGTGATGGCGTCGAGTTTGAGTACATCCTCGTCGACGACAGCAATGAGCAGTCGACGCTTAGAATGGCCGACGCCGGGAGTCTGGAGCGCCTCGACAAAGAGTACGGCGTGTACGCTGCCGGCGACGGAGTCTTCCTATACCGGAAAGGATATGAGGGAGACGCGACAGACCTTGTTGAGCTTGCCGCAGATACGACACACGACGGGGTGCTGAGCCAATGACAGAGCAACGCGACACGATGAGATGGACTGATAGGGTGCGGAGTGTGGTGCATGACCACAGGTGGCTGCTGGCTGTCACGATAGCCGTCTTGGGACTCGGGCTCTACCTGCGCCTGTGGAACATCGAGCACTCGTTCTCGATCATTCATGACTATGACGAGGGAGCATACTCGCTTGCCGGCAAGTTCATAACCGAAGGATTGGTTCCGTACCGCGACTTCATGCTGGTCCATCCCCCCGTCTACGTCTACCTGCTCGCGGCCGCGTATAAGCTGTTCGGATACAGCTTCTTCGTGGGGCGCTACCTCTCGGTGGGAGCATCCATACTAGCCGCGGGCACCCTCTTCGTTGCGGGCAAGCGCTTCTACGGCACCACGCGTGCGGGCTTCGTTGCTGCCGCGTTCATGGCACTCGAGACCCAGATGGTGTACCTGGGACGCCGCACAGTCCAGGAGTCGGTAGGTCTACTGCTTGTCTCAGTGGCAATCGCCCTCATCGCTGACTATCTCGCCAACAACCGGCGGCGGAGTCTTGTTCCGGCCGGGGTGTTGCTTGGCATTGCGGTTGCCGTTAAGTACATCATGGCTCCAGCGGTGCTGGGCATTGCCATCGGCCTTGCGGTTGTCAGCCTGCCCGAGTCATCGTGGCAGAAGGTCCGCCTGGCGGGTCGCCCTCTCTTTCTGGTCATATGGGGAGCGATTTCGTTCGTTGCCTACTCTTTCCTGATGCTGCTCAAGTGGCTAGGTGTGTCATTGCTCCCTGTGCCCTTCACCGATACCATGCCTCCCGGAGCGGCATCGTGGATAGTTGTGCTGTGGGTGATAATCCTGCCGCTTCTGTTCGCTCTCATGCTTCTTGGGCCAAGGAAGGCCCAGGTTGACCTTGGCTGGCTCAAGACAGCTATTCGCAGTCGCTCCGCCTGGACAGTGGCCTGTTGGGTCCTGATTGGCTTCTTCACCATCACTGCCTACTTCTGGGTGACTATGCCAGGCGAGTTTCTCCGCCAGACCGTGTTTCTGCAGGGCTCCCGACCGACGACGGAGTTCCCGTCTCTCATCGCCTTCGTAAGAGCGTTCGGCATCGGCGCATATCTTGGCTTTCTCAGGATGTCGATGCTGCCGGTCCTGGCAGTGGTGCCCGCAATTCTGCTGCTCTTGAACCGAAAAGAGTTCTCTCGCAGCGATTGCTTCCTGGCGGTGGCGCTGACGGGCGCGCTTTTCCTCTGCCAATGGCTCTATCATCTTCCTCGCTACTATGCTTCCCTCTTTCCTCTCTTGTTCGTGGGTATCTCGTGGATGCTTCCTGCACTTGGAGGCGGACAGCTTTCCCCGCGCTCGAAGGCCGGACTGGCGTGTATCGTGGCCGCACTGCTTGTGTCTGTGAACGTCAGCGTCATTCTCCTGCGAAACTACACCGCGTTTGATGTGCTCTGGGCCGAGTACACCACGGAAGAAGAGGATGTCTATGGTGAGACCATCGAGTATCTGAGGGACATCGACGCCCAACGGATATACGCAACGAATCCCACCTATCCTGCTCTCGCCCCCGACCTTGAGAGCACGCGTCAATTCGATACGTTCGCGCTGCTGTGGCTGGCGCAGCACCCGGCGGAGCAGATAGTTGATGAGCTCAGACAGGACGCTGTTGACTACGTTCTTGTCGACAGGTGGACGCGAGATTGGGGCCCTCCGTATCGCGAGGCTCTTGACGACTTGGTTAGCGAGATTCGGCTCAATAGCGAACTCGTGCACACTGTGTTGCCTGAGTCCATCAACAATGTGGAGATATACCGTCTGCTACCCGAGCCGCCCGCGCTGGCGAACGGGAACTTCCACTTCTCCACGGTCGATGCAGGTCTCACGCATCCGCTCGGATGGTCGCCTATCCTCTCGACGGACGAAGGCGATGAGGTCGATCTTTCACTTGTCGCGCGTGATGAGGACGTGCGGGTCCTTCTCACGGTGTATCAGGACGGAGAAATTGAGCAATCGCCCGTGGCCTACGCGGGCCTGGTCCAGTCTGTACCCTTTGACGTGCCCGGCATAACCGTGACAGTCCTGCCGAATGCCGCCACCAAGTCAATCGGGGCCGAACCGCTTGGACCAACGGTCAACTTTCTCGACGGACAAGGACACTCGCTGGTCCTGGGATTCTCGGACACTATTGCCGTTGAGCAGTTCTTTGTGGATGAGGCTGCGAACCGCGCGGTGTTGATGCGTCCTGCACAAATGAATGCATGGTCAGAGCATACCGTCGACGTGGAGGACTACTGGGAGCAGACAGGCTGGGCACGACCGGACAGCGTGGACGTGCTCATTGTCCTGGCGGCACACGCGGAATATCCGGGCTACTACACACTGCAGGTCGACGAGGTGCGCGTCTCTTAGGACGGTTGCCGGGTCACGAGCTATCGCAGGTATCCCAGTCTTGTGCCGGCGATTTCCTCAACCTCGTCCCGGTTGTGGCAGAACTCCAGCAGGGTTTCTGCCGTGATGATGCCCTGAATGTATAGCCGGGCAAGCGACTGGTCCATCGTGCACATGCCCAGCTTCATGCTCGTCCGGATGATGTTGTGGAGCTGGTGAATCTTTCCTTCACGGACGAGGTTCTTGACTGCAGGCGTACCAAGCATGATCTCTGTGGCGGCAATGCGGCCCTCCCCCCGCGCTCTTGGCACCAGCGTTTGTCCAAGCACGGCCACGAGCGTGGCCGCGAGACGGATTTGCGCGAGGTATCTCTGAGCGGGCGGAAACAGGCCTACCACTCTGTCCATGGCCTCTGCAGCACCTGTTGCATGGCCCGTGGTCAGGACAAGGTGGCCGGTCTCTGCAACTGTCAGCGCCGCGCTGGCCGTTTCGAGGTCACGCATCTCGCCTACGAGAATCACATCGGGGTCCTGTCGCAGTACGTGCTTGAGGGCAGCTGGAAACGACAATGTGTCTGTGCCCAGTTGCCGCTGCGTGATGGCGGAGTTGATGTTGTGGTGCGTGTACTCGATTGGGTCCTCAATAGTGACTACGTGGCAGGTGCGGTGGTTATTGATGTGGTTGATCATTGTGGCCAGCGAGGTAGTCTTTCCGCTGCCTGTTGGCCCTGACACGATTACCAGTCCGTGCTGCTTTTCGGCCAACTCTCGATACGTTTCGGGCAAGTCCAGCCCGTCGATAGTTGGTATCTCTTCGGGTAGCAACCGAATAGCGAAACTGATGTCGCCTCTCTGCCTCGCCGCGTTGCATCGCAATCTCCCGACGTCAGGCAGCGCCATGCCGAAGTCAAGCTCGAGGTTCATGGCAAACTCGTGTTGCTGGTCCTCCGTGGTCATCTTCTGCAAGGCGACGTTGACATCATCCGACTGAAGAGGGCCGAAGCCGTCTAGAATCTGCAGGGAACCGTCGATGCGCGCCATGGGAGGCGAACCGACTACGAGGTGGAGGTCTGAGGACTTGCGCTCCTTAGCGAGTTTCAGAAGAGCGAAGATATCTGCCATGCGAGCGAGTATACCAGAGGTGCCCTCGCGGGAAATCCTGGAACGCGCGGTATCGAGTAGGAGAGTTGCGGTACTCTATGCCTTGTAGCACACGAACGTGAACCACGTCTCGATGCCGTCGACGGACATGCTTGTTATCACGACCTGAGAGAAGCGTCCGCTTGAACGTAGCTGTCTTGCGAAGGAGAACACCGCCGTCTCAGAGTCGCCCCACCCACTGACGTCTACTACGGAGATGCTGTGGTTGACCATGTCCAGATCTACACCTGCGGGCGTCCTGTGTATCTCTCCGAGGTCGCCGTTGATTCTGTCCTTCGTTGTGTCATAGCGGCGCACTTCGCCTTCTAGAGACGCGGCCCTTGTCTCACGCGATTGCGAGTGGCCTGTAAGGGAATCACGCTGCTCTTCTAGCGCTTGTTTCCGCCCCGTGAGCTCCGTTCCAAGGGACATCGCAAGCTCGCTCCTTGCCACGGATTCGTCGCTGAGCGCCTGAGTATGGTTCCACGTGTTGTACAGGATGTATCCACCGAAAGCGAGCGCCGCAATACCGGCAACCAGCACCGGGGGATAGAGAAGTTCGCTGAGCGGACGTGGTTTGGGTTGGTACGCTTCTGGGAGCGCGTTGAAGTTGATGCGGGAGTAGGGTGTCGCAGTCTTTCCTACTGTCTCCTTGAGTGCCAGTCCAATGAGTGGCATGTATGCCTGGGGGGAGAAGGCATCGACATCTTCAAGCGGTGTCGCGGCTGCCTCGACACGTCGCTCGACGCGCCCGAGCATTTCGGGCCAAAGGTCAGGCTCATCGGCCAGCAAGCCCCCGAGGAGGATGGGTATGTCATCGCCTATCGGCGTATCCGGATGTCCCGAGTTGTAGAAGGTAACGGCCCGCTGAAGTTCCTGTCGCGCGGATTGCAGGTTGGCGCTTGCGGTCTCATTATGTGGTACCGAGACGCTCCTGATGACCTCGGGCAGACCATCCATCTTCACTATGACGTCCAACGTTGCTGGCTGCAGGTCGACGATAAGTGCATTTGCAGCAGCCGTTGAGCGGGAAATCGCCAGTGGGGCGATATCCATGAGGTACGGGTTCAGTCCTGCCTTGCGCAGCGTGCGAATCAGTCCATCGACTGTGCTTCGTGAGGCTGCAACAACATATACGAGCGTCTCCCCCGGCTTTCCCGGGAGATCTTGCCAGGATATGTAGAGTTGGTCGACCGGCACTCCGAAGGCCCTGCTTGCCTCGCGGGAGACTGCCTCGGGTAGCACCGAGCGCGGTAAGTCCGGCAACGTGAGGAAGCGGTACATGCAGTTGATGCCGCTTATGCCTGCAACCACACGGCGGGCGCCGATTCCTTTTGAGGACCACAGTGACTTTATCTTGTTGGAGACCTCCGCTTCGTCAACAACGAAGCCATCTCGAACAAGCCCCGGCTCAAGCCGTTCGGACGCCCAAAGCTTGGGGCGCTTGCCGCTCAGCTCGAAGACACGCACAGCCGAGTCGTCGACGTAGATTGCGGTTGCGTCACGTGCCATGAGCTAGCTCGCCTCCTGCGATAGGTAGTAAACCCGCAACTGCACATCTACAATCGAGGGCTCATCCGACACACCTTCATCCGGAGGGCGTGGCACAGATAGGTCGACCCATTCGATGACACCCGTCTCATAGGACTTGCTGATCTTGATGATGAAGTTGAGCAGTTGGGGAGGTACTGGCGCCTCAGCGGTGATATTGAATACGTAGTTCGAGAGGACGAGGTCACCAACCTCCTCATTCTTGGGGCCGTCGCATGTCATCTGTGTGATGGTGGCGTCAGCCTCGAACGCAGCCTCGTACATCCTCTCCTCTATCTCGATGGAGTGGACGTAGTTCAGGTACTTGGCCTTCAGTGCATTGTACTTGAGGTCCGCGTTGTCAGCCTTGGATTGAAGCTGTGCGATTTCTGCCTCAAGCTCATCCAGATTAACGGCCTGGAACGTCTCAATCGTCTGATTGGACTGGGCTATGGAGGCCAGGTAGCTGGACTGTTCGTCTTTCAGGCGGCTGTAGTAGAAAAATCCGCCAATCAATAGCACGGCCACGACGCCGATGGTGAGGACCCATCGCACTGCCGGACTGGGTGTGGGAAGCCGTGCCATAACCTATCTAAACCTCCACTTGCGAACGAATCCAGTGTATGGTCGGGCAGACTCGAAGTCAATAGAAGCTGGCTGACTTTAGTCCACCGTCAACGCGCACAAGTGTCACCCTACTACGTGGTTTGTACGTGGAAAGTAGTCTCACTGTCGCGCCGACGGACATTGATATTGTCGGTCACCGGTTTGGAATGGCTGAGGCGTCGGGGTGTCCGCTACCAGAAAGGGTAGCGCCGTGTCGCGGTGTGCTCACCCGGGAATCCCGCCGGGGGGTTGACGACAGCGGCGAATAACGCGCCTCTTTGTGGAACGTGGGGGTTTTGTGCTTGTCGCCAGAGGAAGACGTTGGAGGACAGATGTTGTAGGGAACGAGTGCGGTCTTTCTGCCGACGCACTGCGTAGGATTCCGGCTCTAAACGCTCCTACGATATCTCGTAGGTGTTGATTACCCCTCCGCCACCGCTGAGCACGGGACAGTCGATGGGCGGTAGGTCTTCCGCGTCGGGTGACCAGTTCTCGTCGATGCTGCCATGTGTCGCCTGAGGGTGGAAGTTCTGCACCAGGGTCACCGATGGCATAACATAGACGTCGCCCATTTCGTCCTTGTTGTTGAGGTGGATGGTGACACTTGCACTGGAGCCGGTTGTGGCGATGTAGATGTCACCAACGGTTGATTGGCCCTGTAGCTCGATTGTCGCCGACTCTCCGTCGTCAAGCTCGAGGTAGATGTCTCCCTCAAGCGTGCACTGGGCCTTGAACGTCAGGTTGCCGCCACCGCAGATATTGCCCGTCACCGTCGTATGCGAGTGCTGGATGAAGTCGCCTGCAACAGAGATGCTGCCGTCGATCCCGGACTGCGCGTTCAGTGTGAGGTCTTCCGTAGCAACAACATCGCCGTTGATTTGCTGATGGGATTGGAGTGTGCCGTCGTCCTCAAGGTACACGTCTCCATCATACGTGTCATGTGGCCCCAGATCGTCGAAATCCTCCAGTACTTGTGGCGCAGCCCAGACCTGACTCAGCACTGTCGTTGTGCCATCTGGACCGGTTGCCACGGAGTCGATACGGTAGTAGTTCTCTCCCATGGAAGGCAGGGCCTCAACGTTTACGGCAACCGTGGCGCCATTGACAACATACGGTGTCCTCGTGCCGGTCTCCTCATCATCGTCCCACGACCAGTACAGGTTGGTCTCTCTGCCGCTGATGAGCCAGTACAGCCCCTCCTCGATTCCTGAGTCGGCGGCATACAGCTCCTCGGCGCGGTTCTCTACTATGCGATTGGCCTGTAGATTGGTAAAGCCGTGGCCAAGCGTAGGACCAATCATCAGGACGCCGAGGGCAAGCAGGACGAGAAGAAGAGGGAGGATGATGCCATCCTCACCTATGTAGAAACGCCGGCCAAAACCCCACAACCGCTTCATACCAAATCCATCCTAGCACCGTGGAAGGCCCCTGACAAAGGAAATGTATGGCAGGACATAATACCTTGGTCCTGTTTCGGCAGCGAGTGTGGTACTGGTACTATCGGCTGCCCCGGCGGCACTATGTCGGAGGGGCATCTGAACGCGGCTTGGCCTCGAACGTACGGGTGGTAGTGTAGTTGCTGGCCGTGGCGGCCAGCGTCACGGTCAGGGTCGAGCCCGAGAAGCTGCACGATGTCTGGGTGGCGTCGATGTAGTCGGCAACCCGCAGCGTGTTTGTTCCGCTAGCTGTCACTTCCTGCCGCTGGAGTTCCTTCAAAGGTGCCGGGTGCGAGTCCAGGAGCGTGTATGTGACCGTATGTTCCGTACCGTCGAAACTCTGCCATGAGAGCACGAGAGGGAACCCGGACGGATCGATAGAGTCGGGAGTGATCGACTGCGACGTCAGTGTGTCGCGCGTCATCCAATGCTCGGCGGCCCGCAGCTGCGATACCGCCAGTTGCTCATCGTTCGCCTGGCTGCTTGTGGTGAGCAACTCGTGAGTTGCAATGACGGCGGCTGCGCCGATTGCAGTGATGATAGCTAGCGCAATCAGGAGTTCGATCAGCGTAATACCACGCTGACAACTCCGGACGTTTCTGTGGTGTATGCGCCTAGCGGTCCACTTCATAGTTCTCAAGCGTGAAGACCACGTTCCCTGCGTGACGTACAGTGGCGGTGATGGTCCGTATGCCATCATCGGGACCGCCTGCGCCGTCCAGGTCAACATCGGCGATTCCCGTCACGGTCACGGAGTAGTCATTGTACGCAGAGTCGAGTGCCGGCACCGGTGCCTCGTCCCACCAGGATGGCTTGGCAGAGTAGCTGCTGCCCGAGGTGTTGACGGTGTAGGCCCAGTCATTCGCGGAGTAGCCCTGGTCCCTCGCGTACTCTATCTGACTCTTGGCGAGGGTCAACGAAATGGAGCGTTCGTCCGCGATACGGGAGGACTGCAGCGACGTATACATGGCACCGATGAAGGTGGTGGATACGAGGCCAAGTATGGCGAGGGCTATCAGGACCTCGATGAGAATGGCGCCGCGTGACCAGTCACGACATCCGTTCTTTCCCCACAACCAACTTGCTCTGCGGGCAATCATCGTGTAACTCCGCTCTAAAAAGCCGCGCCGAAGATAGAGTACATCGCGGATAGCATCGCCACAGCGATGAATCCGACGATGCCACCGATGATGACAGTAAGGGTGGGCGTTATCATCGCGATGAGCGCCTTCGTCTTCTCGTCTGACTCGGTTTCGTAGCTCTCTGCCACGGTTGACAGTACGTGGTCCAGGTTGCCCGTCTGTTCTCCGACTGCTGTCATCTGCACCATGAGTGGGAGGAACAGGCTGTCGCGTCGCATGGGGCCTGAGAGTCCTCCACCGGCGATCATCGCCTGCTGCACGTCGATGTAAGACTGCTTGATGGCCTTGTTTCCTGTTCCCTGCACTATCAGCGTCATCGCGTCCGGCAGGGGAAGACCGCTCCCGTACAGAAGCGAGAGGCTTCTGCAGCACTGTGAAAGCTCGTTCAGCAGGTTGATGCGGCCAATCTTTGGCATGGTGAGCATAATCCTGGCCCACTGCAAGGCACCAGTCGGGGTTCGAGTGTAGAGGAAAGTCGCCACAACAATGATGGCGAGCGCGATTACGACATACATCCCGTAGGCCTGGGTCCAGTCGGTGAAGGCTATGAGCATTCGCGTAGCGAGAGGCAGCTCCGCTCCGAAGGATTCGTACAGCCCTGTGAAGGAAGGAAGTACGTAGAAGACGATGATCCCGATGACGCCGACCGCGACACACACTACGACAGCAGGATACGTCAGGGCGTTCTTCACGCTCTTCCTCGTTACGTAGGCACGCTCCATGTAGTCGGCCGCACGCCGTAGTACAACCTCGAGTGTACCTGTACGTTCCCCGACCGCTACCAGTCTGTGGTACAGCGACGAGAACACCCTCCGGTGTTGGCTCAGTGCCTCGGAAAGAGGCAGGCCGCCCCGGACGTCAGAGACGACCTTGGCGAGAATCTTGCGCAGAGCTTTGTTCTCCGATTGGGCCTCCAGCAGCTCCAGCGCCGTTACCACGTCTGTACCCGACTCAAGCAGCAATGCCAGCTGGCGGGAGAACATGATTATCTCCATTGGCTTCACGTCGACAGTGAGGCTCATGTTCAGCTTGCTGTTGCTCAGCCAGGACGTCTTCTCCTTCAGGCTCAGGACGCTGAAACCGCCGTACGCAAGCATGTCCGTAGCGGACTCTGCACTTGGCGCGGTCACCTTGCCTTTGACTACGCGATTGTCTTCTGTTCGTGCTACGTATTGATAGTCCATCTGTCACTACTCGATGAAGTATGCGTTTCTCAGCACTTCGGCTGGAGTGGTGATGCCATCTCTGACCTTCATCATGCCGTCTGTCATGAGGGGAATCATTCCCTCCTCGACTGCCTTGTTGCGTACCTCGGCGGTACTCGCACCCTTCAGAATCATCATGCGGACGTTGTCGCTGAGCGGGAGAACTTCGAAGAGGCCGACTCTTCCCTTGTATCCGCTGTGCCCGCATAGATCGCAACCGGCGCCGTAGACGAAATGGCTACGGTGTTCGCCCGTCGCGTTGTGGTACGCCAGCTGCTCCATCAGCGTTCCCTCACGCTCCACTCCGCATTCGGGACACACGCGTCTGGCCATCCTCTGTGCCACAACGCCGATAACAGACGAAGACACGAGGAACGGCTCGATGCCGAGGTCCAGCAGCCTGAATATCACGCCGATGGCATCGTTTGCGTGGATAGATGAAAGCACCAGGTGCCCTGTGAGCGCGGACTGGACGGCTATCCTTGAGGTCTCTCCGTCGCGAATCTCGCCAACGAGAATAGTGTCAGGGTCCAGCCTCAGCATGGACCTCAGGCCACCCGCGAATGTGAGTCCTGCCTTGGGGTTGACCTGGATCTGGCTGATGCCGTCAAATCTGTATTCCACAGGGTCTTCGATGGTGATGATCTTCTGCGTGGTCTGGTCCATCTGGTTGATGGACGCGTACAGGGTAGTCGTCTTGCCTGAACCCGTTGGTCCGCTGACGAGGATCATTCCGAATGCGACTTTGAGCATGTTCTCGTACTGGGCCAGAGATTCCTTCGAGAACCCGAGCTGCGGCAGGTCGATGAGACCCAGTGACTGGTCCAACAGGCGCATTACGGTTGCCTCACCATGGACCGTGGGCACCGTTGCAACACGTATGTCGATGTTGCGTCCCTTTGTCTCGACCGAGAACTGGCCATCTTGGGGTCTCAGATGATCTGCGATGTTCATGTCCGCCATGATCTTCACTCTGGAAGTCAGCGGCAGATGGATCTTGACCGGCAGGGACATGACTTCCTGCAGAGTGCCGTCGACACGGTAGCGCACCCGCAGTCTTTCTTCCTCCGGTTCGAGATGTACGTCCGAGGCACGGGCTTTGGCTGCCTCATCCAGGATGAGTCGCAGCGCGCTCGCAACAGGCGTGTCTTCAGCCGCCTCGATGAGTGATTGCTCGTCCATCGAGCCGGAGTACGTCGGAATCTTGGATATCTGCTCCTGTATCTCTCCGAAGCCGCGATAGTACATATCTATCGCATCCCGGACCTCGCGGTCTGTAGACGGGATGGGCTCGATGCGCTTGCGGGTCTGCAGACCCAGCGCCTCCAGCGCGAAAATGTCGGACGGATTGGCCATCGCAACCTGCAATGTCCCGTCCTTTACCTTGAGCGGGATGGCGTGGAATCGTCGCGCCATGGCCTCCGGTATGAGTTCCAGAGCCGTCGGTTCGGGCCTGGCTGTGATGGCCCTGCCCTTGGGCTTCTCCTCTTCGAGAACTCGCTCAACCGCAGTCTGCAGGCCGTCATCTGTTGCTGGATGACTGCTAGTTCCCGTGGAGAGGTGAGGCTCGTCCGCTTCAGGGGTGCCGATCGTCTCCGTCACGCCGATGATCTGTATCCGCTGCAGGTCGGCGAACTGCTGTGCCTCAGGAGTGAGAGGGCCGGTTACCAGAACAACCTTGTCGAGTATTCCCGCATCGTACGCCTTCGCATCGTAAACGGAGATCCTTCCAAGGGTGACGTTGTCATCACGAATCTCGTCGATGCCGATGCGATGCTTGATGAAACCATCGTCAAGCGTTGCTATGGCGTCGAAGATGTAGCTGGCCCCGGAGCGCCCCTCTACTGTGGAGTTGCGCTTGATTCCGTAGCCTAATGCCGCCAGCGACTCAAGCACCACGGCCTTATTCTCCCAAGGTGTGATGCTTCTCGCTTCAGGCATTGAAGGTATCGGTAATTCGAGGAACTCCGACAATCGCTGCTGGTCGAGAACCCTAATGCGCTGGTTCTCGGCGAAGCGGCCCGCCACGTCGTCCAGGCCGGGAAGCGCGATGAATACCTTGTCGCGTATTCCCGAGTCGTAGCATTTGTCGTCGAAGGAGAACACAGAACTCAATCCGAGCAGGTCATCGCTGGGATGCCCGTTGCTCGAACTGGCAATGTCGATGGCTACGACATAGTCCATGAACCCATCGTGGCGCGTCGCGACCATGTCGAACGCATGTGGGGCGCCGGATTTGCCTGTGCGTACGACGCCATCGCCCTCCGTATGGAGCGTGTAGCCCTGCTGCACGAGACGCTCATTGAGTCTCGCAACCATGTGGGAGGCTTCGGGCGACAGGGTCCCGTTCATGATTTCGAATGGTACCATAGGAACGCGAGTCGTCAAGCGCCCCCTCAATCTTACGGCGTCGGACCTATTGACAAACGTACGGGGCCAACGGACAATAGAAACGGATGACTAGCCGTCTCTTGGCTCCCACGGTTGCTGCGCTTCTCGTGGTGTCAACGGTTGTGGCAGCTGTCGCACCGGCGAACCCCGTTCTAGCTGAGCGCGAACGTTTGGAATGGTCATCCATACGTACGCCGAGCGACGACGACTATGTGGTCGTCGCCCCCAGTGAGGTGAGTGTCCTCACTATGGGATCGTCGTATTTATGGTATGCATCTGACATCCCGAACGAACGGTTCCTGTGGACTGAAGATGGCGGACTAACGTGGCAGGACGATATTCGCGAGGCTCTGCTCAACGCCGAGCCTGCCCCCGAATTGCCCGTCTGGGATATCGCCGTTGCTCCCGACGACCCTGACTTCCTGGTTGCGGTCACCAGCTTCGACCATGGTGGCGGCGTGGTACCGCGCTCGCAGGTATACGTATCGGATGACAGGGGTGTCACCTGGGAATGTGCCTACGTGCCCGAAGCTGTCACATCCGGAGCGGGGCTGCAGATCAGCGACATAGACATCGCTCCCCTGTCCTCCGGCGAACGTGATGTGGCCATTTGTACCCGCAATCCCGTGGACCTGTCCGTAGCCGGTGATGTGTGGGTGGCTCAGTCTACTGCGTGGACCTCATGGGTCGCCCAGGACGTCAACGCGGGCGCCGGCATGGATGTGAGCTCTGTCCGCTTCTCGCCCGACTACGCCGCCGATGAGACCATCATCTGTGTTGCGAGCGACGCCGATGATACTTATCTATGGACAGGCTACAGGGACAGGGACGCCAACTCGACGCTGTGGAATGTTACGGACCCTGACTACTTTGAGATATGTGAGACCGACGAGGACTCCCCTGGTGAGGACGAGCTCATGTATTGCGAGCTCGTGGTTCCACCCGAATACTCTGGAGACATAGCGGCCAACCGGAATGTCTATCTCTATTACACGTCCGATACCGAGTACGACGATGCGTACTGGATCGAGGACAACGAGGTCAAACGGCTCGATGTTGACCGGGGAAGTGACGTAGAACTTGCCTCCCTGGCCTATTTCAAGGGCCTAGTTATGGTTGGGGAGATCTATGGCGACGCGGAAACCGGCAGGGCCAGGGTTTGGATCTGCCGCAATCCGCAGGACAGTTTCCCAAGCTGGTACGAGCCCGAGAAGCATCCGTCGGGTGGTTACAACCCGGACGGTATTGCCAATGCGCGTGTCGCGATTACTCCAGACGGGAACTATGGTGTGTGTTGGACGAGCACTAGTGATGTTATGGTCGCTGCAGACTGGGCCAGTCCCGCAAAGTGGGCTGGCAATGTGGTGGGTGACCCTGACGAGAGTGCTGTTTCGCGGTGCGACACGGGCTACAACTTCCTCTATTGGAACCAGATCAGCCTGATCGACACGGATATGGAACATCTCTGTGACTACTCGCTGTGGATTGTTGGAGACCTCGACGAAGATGACCCTGGCAACGTGGTGTACCTGGCATCACAAGGGGTGGGACTCGACAGCATTTGGCGTACCCGTGCCGCGTTGATGGATGACCTGGGACAGTACTGGGAGCGGGTCCACTTCACGGTGGAATCCGGCCACGACGACATAATCATGAGGCGCACGCCTGGTGATACTCCCGAGGACGCGGTCTTTTGTGCTATTCGGGACACCAACTACGCGTACAAGTCTCTTGATGAGGGGAGAAGTTGGGAACGAATACGCGAATGCCCTGATATCACCGACTTCGCCGTTGTCGACAGTGAACGCCTGTATGTTCTTGACGGTGACCTGCTCAACATTGCCCAGTGGACCAAGGTGCGGCGCTGGTACGTGTGGGAGTGGGAGAGGGATATCGAAACGGGCCTTGAACCGAACTCAGGATACTCGCTGGCCTATCACGGCAACAACTACATTATGGTTGGCGACGACGGACAAAAGGCCGAGATTGCCGTCTCAACCGATGGCGGTGAGACTTTCGAGTTGCTGCCGGCGCTACCGGAACTTGGCAAGGTTCACATAGTCCTCGACGAGGACTTCGCCCGCAACAAGCTGATGTATGCCGCCACAGAGGCCGGCGCTAGTAGCATCTACAGGTGGGTGATTGGTGGGGCAACGGAGTGGGATAGCCTTCATACTCCTGACTCCGGGTTTACCGGACTGACGCAGATTGCGGATGCCCTCTACGGTGCCTACGGCGAAGGGGTTGACCGGACTCTTGTCCCACGCGCGGAGAGCGTGACGGCGATGGAGTGGGACAACCTGACGGTTGGGCTGAATCCAGGGACCGACTACTTCAGGTCAGGTACCCTGCGCTCTCTCCTGCTGGCAGATGTTGAGCTCTGGGGGGTCGACGGCCGGGAGTATGACTACGATGCCGAAGAGGGATGCCTCTGGGTCTACTCGGATACGTTTGTGCTTCCTACTCCGTGGCCAACGTCTCCCGCGATCGGGGAGGTCCTTCCTTGCGATTCCTGCGCGTGCGATGCCTGCCCGTTCTGCTTCCACTGGAAAGGCCTGCCGAAGGCCTGTGAGTACGAGCTGTGGGTGGCGATGGACGAGCGATTCGACTACGTCCTTCTTGAGGTGGACGGTATTGACGTGGAGAATTGCGGCCCTCCCGGCGTCTGTTACTTCGAGATTCCGTTCAACTTCGATTGCGGTCAGACGTATTTCTGGCGCG
>Ga0272441_10005676_pt1 | contig 21461 bp, 23 predicted proteins | sample SSMProp6N_FD_193582 | JGI IMG/M metagenome (GOLD analysis project Ga0272441, IMG submission 193582) | Marine sediment archaeal communities from Little Sippewissett salt marsh, Falmouth, MA, United States - SSM-Prop-6N | ecosystem: Environmental > Aquatic > Marine > Wetlands > Sediment ... | reverse complement strand
AATAGTATCTGCTGCCGTGAGCTTCATAGCAGCATTTTATACACTCTTTCAAAAAGCGCAAGTTGCCCATCTTAACATTTGGGGAAAATCGTAAATCATCTTGTGATACTCCGGTGAGATGTTACAAATCATCAAGGATACTTAAATACTGCATCGTCGGAAGATTCGCACCCTGTCTTATAACAAAAGCTCCTAAATATTCAGCAATTGATGTGGCTTCATTACATGCTTTCGCATCATTCAATAGCCCTTTAATGTGATCCTTTAAATCACTTGAGGCATCCTCCAGTATTGTCTGCATAATACCCAAACCTGCATACAAGCGCTCATTAGGGCCAGGCATGTTCTGTTGAAACTGCTTTGATTGATAAACATTCTTCTTAGCCAATGATGCGAAAATTCGGGACAAGCACCTCCCATAGGTCGGGTCCTCACGGAGATGGCTGTCAAATCGCTGCAATGGAACAGGAATAGTTTGTGCCAGTTCAAAACTCACGTCTGGATATGTTGGTGCAAGTCGTACAGCAACATACTCAGTAATCGCTGAATTGAATACATTTTTTGCAAGTTTACGAACTATATCAAGATGCGTCTTCGCCTGATCAGGGTTAATCTTCTTCTGCAAAGCTATTTCTGCATGAACAATTATTTGGTCATCTGCAGTTCCGAATCCCTCGACCTCATTGACTGCTTTTTGATATTCACTTGTACGTGCTCGAACAGCCTGCTCCATACCGAAAAACGGTTTAATCTGTTCGGAAGTTATATTCAATTTCCATAGTGCTATATCGACGAGGTCAACGAATTGCTTTTCACTGTCACCATGTTCAACAATCTGCTGGGCAACCTGATATAAATCTTTCAAAATAACTGAACCATAACCATACTGACCTATCTTTGATATTAACCAACGTCTCCCTGCTGTATTTAGAACTCTTTCAGGCTTTTTACTACGAAGGAGATGCGCTGTAAGGCGTCGGTAACTATAATTGGTGAGCTCTTGTTTAAGTCGGATATTCCTGCTATCTTGCACGTTTCCCTCCTGATTAAAGAACTGATTCTACAGGATTAACCATTGGAGAGCATCTCAGCTACTCAGTTTCTTGAACATCATTAAACAGTGTAAGGAGCCTATCGGAAATAATCTCATTTATTTCAGGCAGAGACACCCCCGCAGCCTGAACTATTTCTTTCCTATTCAGGAAGTCATTAAAACTTGTGTGATAAACACTAAAAGACAATTCCCCTTCAATGATCTGTCGATGTAAAAACTGAGTCCATTCATCGATAACCTTTTGGACGAGGACTTCCTTTTCACAAGTGACATTAGCTATGAATGCCCGTGATACGGGTTCTTGCAGTTCACTCATCACGTAGATGATTTTAATTTTAGCCTCCGGTAGCGGTTTCTCCATCATCCCCATCCGCCTCCAATGATCCTCGTAGTAGTCCTGTAAACCCTCAGGAATCTGTTCAATATTCACATCCTTGTATGACTTCTCTTCGATTTCGTGTAGTACATAGCGAAGGTACATGAAATTACCTTCACTCTTGTGTTTCATGATAGATACAAAGTCTTGAATGGTGAGATTCTGCTTCCTAATGTAGGTTTGAATACCTGTTGACCCTGCTCTGTACTGGAGATATTCCTTTACATCACGAAGGTTTTCGGGCAATTTTGGTTTCAGATCAATTTTGTCCTTGGCGCAGTCGATTCGTAAAGTCAAAGGTGTTCTCCGTGTTGTTGCAACCACAAAGAGGCCCTTTGGGAGGATACTGGGTAGAGAGAGTATATTTCGATTGGATTGATTACCACTATCCTCTACCTCGTCGAGCCCATCGACAACCATTACCGCTTTCTCATCGACATCCAATTTTGCCGATATCTCATCGAGTAGTTCTATCAGAAACTCGTTCTTCTCAGAAGCTTCCACCGGCAAAGAATCATAATTCAGGTTGTATTGCACAATCAATTGCGCACATGTGTTCTTGAGAAAATCGGCAGCACTGGTCCAGCCATTTGCTCGGGAATTGAAGTGGTGAACATAGCCACGTTCTACAACTAACTTAGCGGCGATCGAAGATTTGCCGATGCCCGGATCACCCTTGATGAAAAAATACCCACTACTATTATTAACCGTGAATTTGTCGATAGCTTTGAAGACGAAATCCCGACCCGTGAAATCCTGAATTCGGTCAGAAATAATAGTATCGAAAGAACGAATATGCCTTCGCAGTCCTTCTGGGGCTCTTTCGCGAATGTTCACCAGCTTCCCGACAGTCTGATGGAGTTGTTTCTCACTTATATTTCCGGCTTGGCTGACGTTTTTAAGAAGTGTCAGCAGTTTATGATGTAGTTGGTCATAATCAACCTTCTCGGAAGCAAAGGATTTCTTAAGCTCTCGAGTAGTGTACTGAGTCTGAACGAATATCCGTATGTGTCTGTTAAGCCGACCCACCATGTGTCCGGAGAGAACGATCGGTATGGACTCGTCTTGCAAAAAATCATAAACCGCGTCCTGCAGATGTCTCTGCACATCCTCAGGGCGAACGCCCAGATGTTTTACTTGCTCGAAGTAGTTGACAGTACGGTCGGTGGCTTCACGGACAAGCTGGCAGGCGCAGAGTTGTTCAAGCGAGGCAGTCTTTTCTTTTTCTTTGGCAATAGAATCTGGGGCGTCAGCCGGATCACTTTCATTGTGCGAAATATAGTTATTCACAAAAGTATCAGCTAATTTGGCAAAGCGTCTTGTCTTTTCATCAACACTATGGGGCTTAATAGGACCACTATTAGCAAATAGGGCCTTTGCTTCACCTACCTTTGCAATTTCCATGAGCCACCGCAGCAGAAAGTCCTTGCAATTGTCAAATGTTATTCCTTGAAGCCTGTGATTCGCCCTGAGCGAAAGCCTGGTGACGGCATCAATTAGATTCGCTTCGTATTTTTCAAGAAGTTCTGACAAAGCAGCAAGAAACTGCTTGGAATCCGGCGTTTCCCTGGGCAATGCTTCCCCCCCCATCAACGCCCGACAAACGCTCGGAGCATCCGGCCAGAGTTCGAAAGCAGCCTTCAGAGAGGCAAAAGCCTCAAGACTGTTGCCCTTGCGGAAATCGACCTCGGCCTTTTGTGCTAGTAGCACGGCCTCTGTGATATTCGAAAGCGGTTCCTCATATTTATAAGAAGACAACTTCCAGTAAACTCCATCGGACTCACAAATCATCTTCGCGTTCTTGATGCCAATGGCTTCCAGAGCATACCCAGTCTTTGTTGCGATAGTGCGAAATTGTTTCAGATAGTCTCCCTGTTGGCTATGCTTTCGCCAACTGTCGAATAGCAAAAAACCCTCCAGCCAGTGAACCTTATCTTGCGCTAGAGCCGCCTTAACAAGCTTCCACGGCTGACTTGTCGCTTTCTTGGCACTGCCCTCCTCACCGGCCCAAAATACATAATTTCCTTTGAAAACCAGTTTCTTTCTTTCTCGTTGAACATCAATACCCATCGTTCCGCTCTCCCTAAGAACCTTTAAGCAAAGGACTTATCAGAATAAGCCGCTGTGGCGGGTCAAAATTTCCGCCCGAGTTTCGGAAACTGCCAAAGACGTTAGTAGATGTCGGCAGTGATTTGCAGGCCATCGCACAAAGCCTAGCAAAAGACCTGCGAGCCTTCCGACAATACATGGCTGCCATTGTATCAAATATGAAAACAAAAGAAAGAGCCTAAAAAACACACGCGTGAGGCGCGAAAGAGCAATGGGCGAACGGGATCCCGACACAAAATGCAATGAAGGCCAAAGCAAACAGCGACGCTGCTCGTGTTGCATGAACGGACGAAATCCTCAGGAATGTATTCGTTCATGTACGAGGAGACCAGTCTCCAAACGGAGAAGAAAGAGGTAAATGACGTCAGGCTAGCAACAGATGAAAGACTGTCACGCACAACCCGCTCCTGACCCCGAAGCCCTCGGCCCCATCCTCGAGGCCCTGAGGCAAGCTCTGCCAGCTTTGGAGAAACTGGTAGAGGTTGCTCACGAGTTATTGCCAGTTATCGAGGGTGAAAGAGGAGCTTCAGGCGATCATTCGGGCTTGGATAAGGAAAGCACAACAGAGCAATACAAAAAAACCCATAACGCTTCGTCAGGACTCCACCATGGCCGGGGCAGAAAAGAAAATCTCACCGGCTTTTTCCCTGAAACCCTGCAAGAAGCTAAAAATAGGCGGCAAATCGATGTTTTTGAACAATACCAGGCCTGCAAGGAGATATTCACGTCGGAGCAATGGGAAGCCATTTATCTCTACTGGAAATGCGGGAGGTCCCAGGCTCAGATCGCAGAACACATCAGTCGAAAACGAAGCGCGGTAAGCGGTCGGCTAACGCGAGCGGCAGCCAAAAAACAAAAGCATCACAAGAAAATGCGAAAGGAACGACTTGAGTATCTCAAAAAAATGCAAAAAGAACAATCAGACTGATGTGGAAACATACGGAATAACGCGGCGCTTTGCTGCTTAGGTAGATACTTATAAGTGTAACGACAGCTGTATGTATTTCCAAGCAGCCTATTGAAAGGGCAAGTAGATGAAGAAGCGAAAACAAAGTATCAAACAGCACGTTGTATACACCCCTTTATGGCTACAAAGGCGGATGTTAAGGAATTTGACTCAGGCCTCAAACAACAAGGTCAGCCCTTCCAGAGCTAAAACGGCTAAGGCAGTATTGAAGGCAATTGACGAATCAGACGAGCCAGTCCAAACCAGTACGCTACCTGTAGAAAAACCTACTACCACCAAGGCTGGCAAGCATGAATCGGCGCCTGTAAGACTATCGTCTTCCAGAATCCGCAGAGCGCTCAAAGCTGCAGTTACGAAGTACACAGGTGGGGTCAAAAAATTTGCGGATACCTTCCGCCGAAGAGACCGGAAGAAGAAAACCGCTGTGTTTTCGCCGAACCCTGTCGGCCGTCGGACCAAACAACGCTTTGCCAGCTGATATTCGCGGCTTTTTTCGCGAATCAACTTCATGGGGCAACGTGGAATCAATTTTATAACGGAGGTATCAAAATGGACACCAAAGAACGAAACGAAGAGTTGACTAACAAAATCGAAAGCTATTTGAGCCACGCGTGTGAAGCGGAAGCGGCCCAGGACTTTGAGAGGGCCGAACGCTGCTTCAAGTATGCTCTGTTCTACGAGGGCGCATTCCGCCCCGAGGTGAGCAGCGCCAAAGAATATGTTGCCGAGGCCGGCCCCGTATACCAGAAGACACCGGTAGCCGCCGGCGCGAATGATTTAGCCGTCTGCCCGAATTAGGAGAACCACAATGAAACTAGCCATACCACCCAATCCAGAAAGCCTCCCTTATCTGGACATAGACTTCACAGGAAGCCAACTCCATTTACGATGGCTGGCCAAAGAGGAAAAAGACAAGCTAAAACCGAAAAGTCGCGACGCCTTCTTCGACCTTACGACAAACACCTGGACCATACGCACCGAAAAGGGAACTAGAAAAGGATCGCCCCGTCAGTTTCCTTTTGGATCCGCACGATGGGAATTGCTTCTGTCTATACTATTTAAGGCAGGCGAATTCGTCTACCTTGATTCCGAAAACCATGTCTATGCGGCAGTTGCTCGGATTCAGGAAGTATTTGGCAAACCGCGGAAGAGAAGAAGTGACTATTGGTTTATAGCTGTTAGAAGTCCTAACTATAAGGTAAGGCTCAATCCTGCTCGCAGCTATCGAATCATCACCAATTCGAATCTCGATGGTCTGCCTCACGATGCCATCAAGCCACCTCACGAAGCAGAAGGAAATTAATCGGCAGCGATCGTTAAACCACAGTTTGAATAACAAAAGCGAGCAGTCAGCGCAATGTAAGACAATAGATCTTTATGCATGGCATAATAGTTACATGTAGGCACCCTGTGCTCGTTGCAGCGCAGATGATGTTATTAGACGGTATGAAGTTTAATCAGAAAGGATTTCTCGATGGCACGAAAGCAATACGTAACCATAACCGACTATCCACCACGAAAACAAAACACTGTCTATGCAATGCGGGTCGCGAAACTGGAATTGAACAAAACGACCAACGAGGTGTCCGCCAAGCTCGAAGACCTCGACAAGAATCAACAGGGACGAGTCTGTGTGATACCGCACATGCCGCCGCCGCATCCGGGCAATCAAACGAGCCTTCTACTTATTGCCTGCGGCGCCAACGCCCAAGAGATGGGCGCCAGAATATGCCTCAATGAACTGATTGGCAGGCATATCGGCGTCAAATTAAATAAATCCGGCGAACCGCTTGAATTCGTACAGCTCGAATCCAAGCAGAGTCCTGCTATCAACGACATGGAGCCTGACCATGAAGATCACGTATCCGAATCATTCTGAACCCGCAGCTGACCGTTTTGTGAAGGGCGTTGGACGGCTTTGTGAGAGGGCCGTAACCCTCACCGGATGGGTAATCGTCGTGCTGGCCGGCGTCTTTGTTGTTGCATTACTGGCAAGGGTCACATGGTCTTTCATTGTCCTGGCCCTCAAAGCGGTCGGAGAACTGTAAGGGGGTTTTATGGCAAAAGATATGGAAGAAGAACAGGACAGAAACCTCGAGTCAGAGAATCGGGCCGACACCGTATTCTATGGCAACTATGGCAATGAGATTGCCCGCATCAGTTTTAACGACTCTGAATACACACAAGATGGCGCCGATATCCGGAAGACGACCTCGGAGAACGTCGAGTGCGGCGACGGCAGCTTTACCAGCTTGCGCAAGATCATGCAGGGGACGATGTTATTCGCAGTGTGCGACGTCTGCAAAGAGCAATCCCAACGCTCGTGGTGGAGAAGACGACCTGCTGCGGTGCCCTTTTCACCGGCTGACAAGGTGCGCCACTGTTTCGCTTGCCGGGCAGCCATCTGTGCCCGTCACAGCTACAGCAGCAAAGTAGACAAACACATCCGGTGCAGACGATGCGACCGCAGGCACAGGCGGCGTCACTTCTGGTTTGAGCGGATATTGAAGCCCTTGTTTTTGCGAAGAATCGATTAGAGACGCTTATGGATCCCGACGTTAATAGACTCTATCGCCTCATAAAGCAGTATCGCCTGGACATACGGCATGCCAAGGAGTTGGGGTATATAGTAAGGCGGATAGAAAGCGGCAGAATGCGTCCTCAGCAAGCCAGAAGGTGGTTGAAAAGACGGAAATTTCGTCGATGGATTGCAGACCAGGTGCGTGAAGGCAACTACTTACCTGCCGCACCCACGCCTGCCGATCTCAAGCTCGATGACCGTGTTCGTGACATCGTGATAGGCCGGAGTATCGAGCAGCCCGAGAGCCCAATTCATATAGCCGTTCGTTCAGGTGTGTCCCATGTGCTCATCGTGGGAAAGCCTAATTCTGGTAAGTCGGTTACCTTGAGGCGCTACTTTAAAAAATTGCACGATTTCGGCCAACGCAACCCGCAGTTCAAAGTTCAAATTGTATTTTGCGACCTAAAAAGGGATGTGAACAACCCCGAGACCTTGTTCGGAGATGATTTCATACACATTACCATTCACGATCCGAGCAAGCTCAGGTTTGCCCTGAACGGCCCGCCCGGCGTTCTGAGCCGCGCCTGGGGAGCCACTCTCTCGGACGTATTGGCGAATAGGCTGGGCCTGATTGTCTCACGTACGTGTCTCAGCGCTGTATACAACTGGGTTTTGCCCATCCTGAATCCGTCTCCTATTCCAGGGCAACCCTTGAAGCCGCCAAGTTTAAAGTTGATCCTGGACATACTGGTCAACAGCCCTGCGTCCTGCTGGGGAGAAAAAATTGACTATATTCGCACCCTTGTCCAGAAGTTGTCAGCTCTGCTCGTCGATGCCGGGGGGCTCTTCGATGCGGACACGGGCTTTGAGATCAATTCGGTGCTTGCTCAGGGCAAACACTGCATCATCGACATGGCTGATTTCGATCCTCCTTATCTGAGATATCTTATCATAGATCTTCTTTTCAAGCAGACCATGTCTTACCGGATACACAACCATCTCAAAACGGACCGAACGCAAATCTGCCTTGGCGCTGATGAAGGAGATTTCATTTTTTCGCCGCAGGCCCAGGCTGCGTATGCGGACTCTCTTTCGCCCGGATCGGCCGGGGGCAGATTATTGAGAGAATACGGCATCCAACTGGTCGTCAGTGCAAGCTCTCCTCAAAGACTCGACCCTTACTTTGTTACCGGCGTGACGTACTCCATCGTTCATTGCTCGGTAGATGCAGAATCGATACGACTGCTTCAACGGACGTTACTTCTCGAGCTTGAAACTGAAAAGCTTCTGCCGGCCCTCAAACCTGGAGACTGTATCTTTCGTGAGGCCGGAGGAGCCTATCCGTATCCCTGGCTGGGCAAGATAGACTTTATTGAACCCGATCACGCCCAGAAATCTCGACCATACGATTCAGTGCCGTTCACAGAGGCCAGAGGGCTCGATGATCTGCCCGAGGTCCAGGAGGCCCTTGAGCGTAGAATTGCCGAGAAGAGCACGCTCAGGTCAAGACAGTCGCCGAAGAAGAAAACACCAGGCGGTTTACAAAAGACCGATCGCACCTTTTTATCATATTTGTCACTTCACGAATTTGAGCCTGACTACAGGCTCTTCAAACGTATGGGAAGTCCATCTCCTGAGACGCAGAAGCGAATTTTAAAGCGGCTGACTGATAAGGGCTTGATTGAAACTGCTCTGGTTCAAACCAGACCCCGCGTTCGTATTGCCCGTCCAACAGAAGCGTGTTGGAAATATCTGGACGCCAAGTCCAAGTACAAACCGTTACGTGGCGGAATAGTTCACACGTTTCTTTGCCGATGGACACAGTGGCTGTATCTTAAGCGCGGCTGTCAGGAGTGTGCGTGTGAACAGCCTTATCCCAACTCTAGCGGAATCGGCGATGTCCGGGCCAAGATCAAGGGCAAGCTCCACTATGCAGAAATCGTCGTGGACTGTTACTCGAACGTCGCCAAACACGTGCGGAGCTGCTTCATTGACTCAGATCAAGTTGAAGATCTGACCATAGTCACGCTGCTCAAATCCGAGCATGCCAAGATCACAACCATCCTCTGCTCAGAACCGGACCTCGTTTTTCATATCAACCGTGTTTCGTTCATGACCGCCGGGGAAATTCTTAAGGAGCTCTACCATGAAGATCGCTAAATGTCTTCTACTACTGATAGTCATCATGGCCCTGATGAACTGGATGCGTGAGGGCCAGCAAATCGGTCCTTTGCCCACGTGTTTACCGTTACTGCATGGAAAACAGCCGTCAATGCTTTACGCGGTCAGCGGAATTATCTGCATTATTATAGCAATCCGAGGAATTGCACGGCTGATGCGCCGGGATAATCACAACAACACTTAATAAAGGAGTTTGGATATGGCCCGCAGACCACCGCAACAACAGCAGCAACCGGAACACAAGCCGCAGCAGGAGCAGGAGTCGCCTCGATATGGTCTCAAGCCCGAATGGATTTTCATTCCGCTGGTGTTGATTGGCATGAGTTACCTGCTCAAGAACACGTCATCGGCGATCAGTTGGGATCATGTTATGAACACCCTGGGAGTGCATAACAAAGCGCGGTATAGCCAGTTGGGACAGCTCTGTCTTTTACTGATTCTTGTTGTTGGGACCTATCGTATTTTCAGGAAGAGATAATATGTCACGGCATCAAGTCTTTGCATATGGTGCGCCGGCACGGTCCATCGTATTGGATGGGGCCATAAGGTTTAATATCAGCGAAAAGGCATGGCGATGCAAGGCATATATCGGCGGTATGTCACCGTGTCTCTGGCGGGATTCGGTATCATAAAGGTCAATGCGAATGAAGCAATGTAGAGAGCATAAAATGAAGACGCAACGCTTTGATCTATCGCTCAACAAGCCATTGGTAATCGCGGTGACTCCGGCACAATCGAGTCATTCTATGTGACGTTACTGTGTGCGACTATTTCACAACATTTTTGAAAGGAAAAAGAAAATGGAAAAGAAAATGACTCAATCGATGTTGGCCATCCTGATGATGGCGAGCCAGCTGGTCGCTGTGGAAAAATCGCCGCAATCGGTCCCCATCACCGTGTCGATTGTTCTGGACACCAGTTGGTCAAATGAGCATGCAATGCCTGATTATCGCTCTCTCTCCAGGCAGATGATCGCGAGCCTCAGGCCCGGTGATTACCTCGAAATCATCACCGGCCACCCTGGAAGAGCCAAACTGCGATTCGCCCAATTCATCAAGTCAGGGGATGCCCAGGAAATAGAGAGCATTATGGCACTACTTAAAGATGTCAAATGTCCCATCTTTTCAAATGTCAATATCTCCAAATCCGTCGATATGGCACTGAAGCGTTTAATCCAGTCGGCTAAAGACAACGCCTTTGCTCATACAACCGTCATCGTCTTCACCGATGGCAAACTCAGTAATAGCGATGTCGCGCGACTCCAGCAACTCTCTCGTGAGTTCAAACGAAAGGACTGGTCCCTGTGTCTCACCGGCACGTCCGCAACAAATAAAAGACTGCTTGTGGCCGCCACGCAGGGGCAGTTTAAATTCTCCCTCCTCAGACAAGCCAACCCAATTACGTGGATTCAAAGCCGAAGAGAAATCACGATGACAAAGCCCGCGCCGACAGAAGTCCCTCCTAAAGGAGATTCTGGAGCTACCCAAGACAGCGATAAGACGGGATATAGCATTGAGATCGGCTCAACGATTATGATCTCGGAAGGGAAGGAAAAAGCCAGTGACACCTCTCCAGTCGAGATCCCAGGGGATGGACAACAAAAGCCACAAACACTACTCGAGCCTATCACCAAGACTTTGGAAGCGGAGCCTAATGAATCTTCGGCCGATGCGATGGGACCGGACATCCCGAGTGAGGAATCTCAAGAAGAGGTTATCGCAGAACCCACTGAAACCAAAGGGCCGCTCAAATTCAACAAGCGTCTGTTATGGCTTGTGCCGGCTGTTGGCCTGTTGACCGTTTTGGCTTTGCTTTTTTTGAGCAACATTTCTAAGGCGAAGAAATTCAAATCCAGCATCACTTCTCGCTTGAAGACAACGTCAACAAAGGATACAGGAACGCTTATTGCAGAGATGAACGGCCAGACCCACAACCTCGGCCGGCCGGATCGCATTAAAGCCATTAATATCGGCAGAGATTCTCGCAACACCATCAAGCCGCCGGATAAATCCCTCAGTCTCCGGCACGCGACCATCTATCGCAAAGGCAAGGATCTCATGATCAAGAACATCGGCGCTTCTCCCATCGCCGTCAATGGCCTTCAGGTAAAACCTAAGGCCAAACAGCGACTCATCATGCCCTCGGTCGTCCAACTCAGCGATCAAACCAAGCTGAACCTGAAGCTGCAGAAACCCAAGACAGCGCGTTCAGAGAATAGGAGCAATGACAATGACAGTAAATAGACGCAAACAGATAATCAGATACATAGATGTGTGTCTAGGCTGTACGCCGAAAGCAGTCTATGCTGTTCTTGCTCAAAACGCCAGAAACACAAACCACGACATACACTTTAACAAGAACCGGACGGATCCCGTTATGGCTGTGAGCCAAGACAACCCGCTGAACGAGGTGAATAATGAACGCAAAAACACAAAGTAGGGATAGGCGAAGGGAACTCGTCAGATGTGTAGACGTGTATCTAGGCTCTGTGCCGAAAGTGATCTATTCCGTCCTTACGCAAAAGGCTATAAATACAAATCTGGACTCGCGTTCTCACAATGAATCGATATTCTTTGACTTTACAGACAGGCTCCCGCCCGAACTGATTGCCTCTCTTAAAGTGAACATCACCAAGGTCAACCGGGATAGCTACATCCCGGCCCACGCGCCTACGGACAGACTATCTCTGGAAAAGGCGGAAAAAGACGGCAGGATGTGGGTGCTGGGGGAAAATTGGCTCCATGAGCTTGGAACCCTGCTGGACAAGGACGGCGGCGCAGGGTATCCCCGTAAAGGATATGCCCTTGCCGTGTTCAACGAGAGCGATATCAAGGCAAAACTCGTCAAGGCCCTTCGGCGAATACTGGATCATGTCCACCATATGGAATCGGCCGAGCGGGGTATTACAGAGAGAACGCCCAATGCCAGGATCATTGTCAGGCTCTTTTTTTCAGCCGTCGGCGCCATCGGCAGTGGTTCGATCCATAGATGTCTGGATGGTGTGGTCCGCGAAGCAGCGGCAGAGGCTGAAGTCGACACCAAAATCGTCGTTTGTATGCTGTTGAAGGGTAACTTACCCGTCCAGAATCTGGATAAAGCACCTTATAACCAGGTGTCAACGCTCAAGACCTTCCGGGTCAAGGGCACCGGCGCGTACGTCAATCCGATGACAGGCGTTGTCGAATCAATGCCCTTTGATACCCTTTTCATCTCCACAAACATCAACAACGACGGCGATATCGGAAGTTTGGACCGGCTTCTCTGTCATGAAGGGCAGATGCACCATTTTTTCCAGAATACGCCCGGAGGCGATAGCCTCCGAGAGCGGTTTTGCGATATCCAGGGTGTGAAATACGATGAATATGGCGATCCTGAACTCGGTTTTTCCAAGGGTATAGCCATCTTCAGTAGGGACAGCAAACGCGAGATGGCCTACCTGAGTTTACGCACAGGCGCGATGCTGGCTCGAAGCTGCCTGGCGCAATCCGATCTTGAGCCCATCCTGGAACAGTCCGCCGCTTTAGCCCGAACCGCACGGCTCGTTGAAAATGAAGATGAGAGCCTTATGACAAAAATCATCCTGCTGCCCGAAGAATTTGCCGGCGAAAGCGCCTGTGAACGGGGCTTGGCTTCCTTTGCCGATAGGATCGCTCAGGCCTCAGGATTCGACAAATTGATGATGCTCCTGGATGCGATTAATTCCATCACCGGCACGGATCTGGAGACCGTCTATAAACCCCCGATGAAAGCCAAGGCCGCAAAACACGTCACCGAAGCTATTGAGATGATTGACAGACACCTTCAGCAGTTAATGAAACGACCCTGCGGTCTGTGGGAAGCCCAGCATACACTGCAATCGATCAAAGCGATCCTCGAGCAGGCCTCCGCGAGTCTTTCTGAAAAGATTAATGAGCTCCAGGAACAGCTTCAACCCCATCTGGACATCATCGCCGATACCTCTGAGAATGCCCATCGGCTTCAACAGATGAATCTCATTGCCCGGGCTCTGCAATGCTTCACTATACGAAGTATGAACCAGACAATCGAGGAATCGGGTAGAACCGTGATCAACGGCAGTATTGAACTCTCTGCCTGCATCATCGCCCTGCAGGAGGTGGTGATGCCGCTGATCGATGAGATTGACGATAAACTCGGTTGGATTCTCGCTGAAATTGATAAATATCAAAAAATCGATCAGTTCTTTTCCAACGAAGCAGAGCAGCTCGTTGACCAGCCAACGAGCTTTCAGGCACCCGTCGGCAAAGAAATGACGGACCGTCCGTTCCTTGAAGGCAAGTTCAATGGATATCTCGAAAAAGCGGGGGGCCTTGAGAGATTCCAGGAAGAATTAAGGCTGTTATTCCTGAATGAATACCAATCATTCGCTGTTCTTTCTCAGTTGTCTATGAAGGAGATGATCGATATCTTCTGCGACTTTTGCACAGCCAAATATAAGCCGGATGTCGAAAGCCGAGATGTGCTCGATGAACTGTTCACAAAGGATGAAAAGACCATTCAGGAAATCTTTGCCACACTTATCCCGGCCTGTGACGGGCGCGTCCGTACACAGGGCCAGGCCAACGTGTACATACCGAGGACAAAGGTTGCCAATGTACCTTCAGAACGCCACGTCGAGCCCGTCAGGAAACTCCTCGAGAGCCTCGACCCCCATCCGGGCAAATGGCAGGTGGTAGTCCATTCGGCGGATAAAGACACTTTTAGCCTGGCACAAGTACGCGGAAAATTAACGATGACTCAATTTATTAACCGCGCTCAGCTTCCCGATACTTACGAGACCTGGAAGATTCTGGTCGAGACCGCTGTGGATCCGGTGGCCGTGCTCATCGTCGATCCGAATCCCAGCGACAGACAGCTACGAAGAGTCCTGGCAAAAGCGTTAGCCGCCGGATTGCTCAAGGAGACCGAAGAGGGCCTTACGCTGCACACCTATACCGGAAAATCGATTCTATTGGGCGATAGGGAATCAGCGCCGGAGAAACTGCGATACCTGTTCCGGGATATCGTCTTTATCGAGTCGACCTTTGCCCGAAACCTATTTCTGGATGAAGGTGGCGTTTTGGCAAAACTCAATGAACTTATCACGCAAACCCAAGGCGCCTCTGACCCGGCAAATTCATTGTTGACTCTCATTGACACAACGGCCGTGCAGGAATGTATCGACCAGGCGAAACTACTTCTGCCGAGGCTTCGGAGAATGAGGAAAGCCAGACCAAGGCGAATCGTATGAAGGGTAAACATATAAAAACGAATTACAGTGGAAGGCTCAGGAAAACGCCCGGCAAATTAAAGTCGTTCTTGGCCGAAAGAGTGCCATCGGCGCCGATACCGCAGAAAATCTTTGATCTTGCCGCGGTTCGTTCTTCCTATGCATCAATTGGGGCCGAGCCGGATTACAGCACCGAAACATCTGACCATAGGGTGGTCAAAGGCTACGAAACCGTCCAATTCGGGGCGGGTTCGGGAGGCGGTTACCTGCTAAGAGCCCTGGGGTTGGCTGAACTGGTTCATAACCTTATCGATCCCAAGGAAGTCGAAGTCAAGCATACAATAGGCGCCAGAACGATCTATACCGAGCGTGAGATCGGCATGCTGAAAGTCGATGCGGCTCGATATTTAATAGAGCGGGATTTTCCGGGGACCAAAGTCAATCCTCTACCCTATGATGTGGCGGAAATACCCGATCATACGTTGAAGAACCTGCTCTCGCGGGTTCTTCTGGCCATCATCGCCATCGATGATCCTGAGCAAATCCTGAGAATCAACGACCTTGGATACGGTCTAACTGAAATTATCCAGGTCGCATGCCATCGAAAGGCAGAATCAGGCCATGTCGCTATATCCATACCCCATGTCACGGCCTGTCTTCGGTGCACGCTCGATATATCAGAAGACCGTCAAATTCGCCGCCTGGACAGTGAATCCGCCTCCAGTATAGACATCATGACTATTTCCCACCTCGGGGCAAAAGTTGCACTCGAGCTTATGATCGCAAAAGCTACCGGCAGACCCATTCAGCAGTGGGATTCAACAAAGAACCTTCTATATATCGCCAACACCCGTCAGACGCTAAGTCCGAACGGCCCCAAACTGACGTGGGAAGAAACTCATAAACGCAAAAACTGCCCCATATGCAATGGTTAACCCTTTATTAAGGAGACACAGACATGAGTACAAAAAACGCTTTGATGGTGCGACGAAACAGATTCGAAAGTCCACGTCCTTTGTTCACAAGGTCTGCACCGCCATCGACGAGGGACATGCAGCAACTGCTCGGCACCATGACCAGAATGTGTGAGTTGATCGAAGTTCTGGCTCTCAGGGAGTCTCAGTTACCTGAGATACGACCTTCGCGATCCATCCAGGTCGATGTGAAGCCCGTCGTCAGACAAGACGAACCACTCCTTCCACAGACAGAAACTGAGACTCAGTACAAGGTGCGAAGAAGTAGCTTACTTGATTTGTTCGAATAGGACAAACGGGCAGAGGGGAACAACCCTCTGCCCATTGGCTATCCCCGAAAAGGCGGGCACTATGCAGAGAAAGTTAAACCCAATCAGAAAGAAAAATGTGCTATTGGTGGCGGGACTCGTCCTCTTGGTCATAGCCATTAGCAAAAAACCTTCGCTTCTTTTCTTCTTTGTTACGACCAAAGGTAGAGCCCACATATTCCTTGTGGGCTTTGCCGCTCTGCTCGGCGCATTCGGCTTCAGAGAGTTGGGCAAGATCTTCTTAAGGCATCGATCACTACCCTGGTATGCCCGGCGCGGTTCGTTCCTGCCGCTTGCGATCATGGCGACTATCTACTGTCTCGTAGCGGCCTTTATTGATCGTGGAATATTTGCAGCCATCAAGCTGGGCCCACTATTCACTGAGACGGCATACCTCTACGAGTTCTTCGGCTGTGTATTGATATGGACTGTACTGCTGGAATGGATCAGCTGCAAATAGATTAAATTATGTAAAACCTTTTGAAAGACATCAAATCATGACAGAAGAAAATACAAAGCCAAAATCTCTTCACAAAGTCCACATAGCGTCCCTGCCGCACCTTTTTTAGGAGGACATTATGAACGATAAAGAGTGGAATCCCCACCGTAAGAGAAATGTCATTATCTTCATGAGCATTTCCATACTGCTGATTGCTCTTCTGATCGAGCCTTCACCTTGGGCGCTTTTCACATCGAGGCTCGGACTGCTCAAGATTGTGCTTTCTATCGTGTCCGGACTTGTCTTTGCTATAGGGATTGCGCAAATCGCAGAACAGGCTCTCAAACCAAATATTGAGCCCGTCTGGTATGGAAGACCCTGTGCGCTTGGATTGCTAGCACTCATCATAGGTGTCGTTCTGTTAGCATGGCGTTTCTTTGGCCATCATCTGAAGCGTAGCACAGCTATATCATTCGAAGAAGAGATAGCTTTCCTCTGCGCACTCGTGGGATGGACCTTAATCTGGACCGTACTGATCGATTGGGTCAGTTGCGAAAAAAGCAAATAGACTTCTTTTGAAAGGAAACAAATTATGTCTGAACCGAAACAAAAGCCAACGAAAAAATTCCGATCCGGACATGTGTCCTCAGCAGTCTGGGAGAATATTATCCAGACGAACGACGGACCAAAAACAGTCGAGAACATCACGTTTCAGCGCAGCTACACAGACTCAGAAACCGGCCAATGGAAGAATACCGACTCTTTCACACCGGCTTCCCTGGGCAATCTCCTGGCCGTTGTTGTCCAAGCCATCGTCTCGTGCAATGCCGAAGAAACAGAAGGCATTCCCGTCTAATCGCCGCCGCGCTTCACTGCGAAAGCCCGTCAGCAATGGCGGGCTTTTTTGGAGTACAAAGGTCGAAAATTGTTTGCCTGTGTAACCGTTTCCATTAGACTATAACAAACGGTTGCATGGGGTTGTCGATATATTGAATCTAAGGAGGAACAAACATGTCAACGATTACAAAAAAGGAATTTGTTGATCGGATTGCCGGCAACAATGGTATTAATCAGACGACAGCCAAAACTTTGGTTCAGTGTTTTCTCGATGAAATTACCAGCGAACTCGCCAAAAGGAACCGCATAGAGTTTCGCGACTTTGGTGTTTTTGAAGTCAGAGAACGGGCTGCAAGAAGGGCTCAGAATCCCAAGACTCTGGAGCCCGTTGAAGTCCCGGCAAAAAGAACGGTGAAATTCAAGATGGGACGGGTGATGAAAGAGAAGCTGAACGGTCAGGATCAGGAGTGATCATTAGATATTCTATTCTTACAAATCAAGATTCTATGATCGAGTCACAGAGCTTCTTCAGTTCCTTAATTGTTAGTGAGGCCTCCTCGTCTGTCAGGTCGTCGGTTATGGTCGTATAATAATTATCTGGAATCCTGGCCATATCCTTTAACCACTGCGTCATCTCGGGTGGGTGGTCCATGAAAAGAGGACCGCATTCATAATCCGCATCCCATAGGATGCGGTCGGAAAGCTCCTCTACCTCCAAATCCCATTCTTCTATATCAGTGCAGCTGGCTGCAGGTATATCTTCTCCCTCCATTTCCTTTCTGGCTGCAATGACTAATTCTCTCCAGTAGGTTCCGAATTCAGGCTCATCAATTTCAAAGATAATCGAATCCTTCAGACTTTGAAACACAGCCGCAATGGCACCTTCCACAACCGACGTCAATTCAACAGGAGAAACATCTTTTTTGAACAAGCCATTGCCGATGGTTGCCAGGACGGAGACTTTCTGACCGTAGGTCAGATTGTCAAAACACACCACGCCCGATTCATAATCTTCAAATTTACTTAAAATTGCCTCGTCGAGCAGGCTTGACAATGTCTCAGCAAAGACGACGGCTTCGGCGCCTTCAAGTATTCGTTCACCGCATTCTGTTCGCCACATTGTAGAGGCCTCGGTAACTAAATGTGTTCTGGTTGTGTTTATATCAGAAAGCATTGTAAGCGGTCTTCGAGTTAGTCGTCAAATGGCGGAGTCAACACTGATTCCAATGGGTGCCGTCTTTCAGCTTAGACGGGGCCACCTATTCGTTCCACGCATGTCAATTAACGAGTACAATCACCACTGTCTTGGCGGGATTATATGGCTAAATGCCGATTCACTGGGCTTAGACCAATCCTCGATATTCGCCTAAAAAACGGCGATCTCTCTGCAGTGCAATTAAATGGACAATCCTCGATTCCAGCCCAAAAACGCCGCTTTTTTGCCCCAGTCTTCAATGGACTAAGTCAAGGAAGGTGGCGTGACATCTGAGGATAACAGGAGCCGGCAGTTCCATAAACTGCCGGCTCCTTGAATTTTTTTGTCAGATGATTTTGTGACTAAGGACTGACTGCTCGGTTGTAGATGCGAACGTCGTCGATCAAGCCGGAGAAGAAACCGGTTGTGCAATCTTTTCCAACGCCTATGTATAGAGCACGATCGGCACTTTCAAGGCCAGACAAGAGTTCGGTGTCCTGTGCAACCTCCACTCCATCGACGTAGAGGCGTCTGTACAAGCCGTCCCAAACGAGGCTGACTCGGTGCCAGTTGCCGTCGGTTATGATGGTATCGGATAGCAATGGACCGCTATCAGAGCGGCCGCCACTCTTAAGCTCCGTCATCAATTGAGCCTGAGCATCTAAAACAAACCAATCTGAAGAGCCCTGTTGCGAAATGATCGTCTGGCCGGGCGCACCGCCGTTGATCCAGGCGACGACACTGAACGGCCCATCCGCTGGATTTACAGTTGAAGCTGTAATAACGCAATCGTCGACGCCATCCAATCGAAGCGCTCCATCCACTATACCACCAGTGGATTGCCAGAGCGGATCACCAAAAACAAGGGCATCTTCACCGCTTACGCTATCACACGCTGTACTGCCCTCCATTTCGTCTAACTTCCAGTGAGCTATCAGTGAAGGATCAAAAGCTTCCTGTCCCCAGTACCTCATCAGTGTTTCAAGGTCAGCCTCGTCGATCTTATTATCGCCTAAAGGCAAAGGACCAACATCAAATGATGAATCTTCTTCGCCCCAGTGTTCGATCAGTATGACCAGGTCGTCGATGTCAATGATTTCGTCGCCATTGAAGTTAACGATCGGAGTGAAGTCCACTTGCCAGTAGTCACCTTTTCCGTAACCGCCCCACTGAGAATAATAATTTTCCAGGTAAAGGCAAGAACCATCGGGTGAGAGCGCCGGGCCATGTTGCCAACCCACAGTGCCTTGTTTTTCGATACCGAGGTTCACAGCGGGGCCCCAGTCTTCATCAACCGACCTCCGCGTGCTTGCCCATGTGCTATTGGTTCCACGATTGAAGATAAGGGTTAGACCATCGGTGGAGATCGTTGGAGACCAATCCTCTGAACCGGCGTTCACATTTGGCCCAAGATGGACTGGTTCTGTCCAAGGGTCGTTTTTCGAAGCACGAGTTGCCACCCATATGTCGCCCTTACCATATCCGCCGAGGCGAGTCGAGGCAAAATACAGCGAAAGACCATCGGCCGAGATATCCGAGCTATACACATCATCCGATCCGACAGGAAGGTCCTCTTCGAGTGAGCCGAGGGGCGGACCGATTTTCATCGGGCGATCCCATGGCGCACCCATAGATGAGCGTTTGCACACGCGCAGAGTGTAATCATCCCAGGATCCTAAATAGAGTTCCAGCCCGTCGCCGGAGATACTCGGTTCAACCTCGGAATCCGCACTATTGACGTTGGGCCCAAGATTGACAGGCTCTTGCCATGGGCTATCCAGTGTGTCTCGCCTGGCGACCCAGATGTCCCCACGACCGTACCCATCGGATCGGTTGGAGCAGAAGTAGAGTTCCAGCCCATCATGTGAAAAGTCGCATTCCTGCATATCATAAGCATCATTGATCACCGGTCCCACATTGACAGGTTCGCTCATGATGATCTCGGCTTGCGCACACCGGCTGCCAAGCACAATTACAGCCACAACACCAACTAACATCAACCTTGCTCTGTAACTCTTCAACCAACACATACAACACCTCGCTTTCTACTTTTTTAATGGACGAGATTTACAGGATGATCTTGCTATTTTGTCAATTGTCTTACGGAGTTCCCGGCACGTTCTCCTGTTCCCAGTATTTAATAAAGACTTTCAAGTCCTCGATGTCCACCACGCCATCACCCCACGGCATCGGCCCGATGTCATAGAGTGTGTCATCCGTATTCCACCCGTCAATCAACATTACCAGGTCAATGGTGTCGATGTTTCCATCTGCGTTAAAGTCAACAATGGGGGAGATAGTCGATTGCCACAGATCCCACGTGTTAAGATTCGCCCTTCCACAACACCAATAGAGCGTCGAACCATCCGCGGAGATACTGGGTTTCTGCTCTCCGTTCTGAGTGTTGATCTCCGGTCCAAGGCGTATGGGGGTTCCCCAGTCACCATCATTGTGCGTCCGTGTCGCTAACCATATATCCGGTAAGAGGGACACATCAGCGTAATCAGAATAGAAAAAGAGGGCCAGTCCGTCACTTGATATGTTTGCACCCCAATTTCCAGAGCCCTGGCGAGATGGCATAACGTCCAGCTTCACCGGCGTTTCCCACGGGCTCTCCCTTGTGGCTCGCGTTGTCATATATATTTGACCACCATAAAAAATATCAGGATTTGTAGGGGAGAGATAACCTATTTTGGAGAAATAAAGCGAACAGCCGTCCGGCGAAATACAAGGACAAAACTCAGGATTATCGGAGTTGATGGGAGACCCAAGATTCACCGGTTCACCCCAGGGATCGTCTTTTGAGGGGCGCGTTGCTACCCATATATCACCGCCGCCCAATTCACCCGGCCTATCAGACGTAAATACAAGCATTAACCCATCGGCCGTAATAGATGGCTGGCTCTCGTAATATTCACTGTTGACGGGAGCTCCGAGATTTATCGGAGCTCCCCAATAACCCTCCGGATTACGTTCTGATGTCTGTTGTATGGACACCCATATGTCGCCGTCCCCGCACCCACCTGGCCGAAACGAGTTAAAGTACAACGAAAGACCGTCAGGCGCGATAAAGGGGTCACCGTCAGCGTATGAACTATTAACGACAGACCCAAGATTAACACGCTCGCTAAAGGTGAAATCCGCGTTGGCCATTCCGCCTCCCACAACCATTATGGCCACAATTCCAACGACGACTACACTCATTCTGTTACTATTCAACCGTTTCATTTTCCTTCCTTTCAAAAAAGTTAACAATTCTGGCTTTCATGACTT
>Ga0272441_10005674_pt1 | contig 21462 bp, 17 predicted proteins | sample SSMProp6N_FD_193582 | JGI IMG/M metagenome (GOLD analysis project Ga0272441, IMG submission 193582) | Marine sediment archaeal communities from Little Sippewissett salt marsh, Falmouth, MA, United States - SSM-Prop-6N | ecosystem: Environmental > Aquatic > Marine > Wetlands > Sediment ... | reverse complement strand
AAGCTCGGCACGGACGAATTTGCTCGCTGCCGGATCGGCATCGGTCGAAGCGATAATGAAGAGGCTGTAGATTATGTTCTCGATAAGCCCTCGAGGACAGATAGGCCTCTGCTAACCGAGGCTATTAAACGGGCGCGTGATGCAGTACTTTGCTGGGTCGAATTTGGTATCGAGACAGCTATGAATAAATTTAACAGTTATGATGAATAACCTTTGAGTATTATGTTTAAGTTATGAAGCTAAATACGCAATATGTGGTTTAGCGGGAGGTAATTAGTTTGGAAACTTTGGCGAAGAACAAATTGTACGAAGGAATGTTTCTTATTGATTCGGCCCATGCCGGTTCGGACTGGGATGGAGTTATTGCCTCTATAACCCGGATACTGGAAAGGGTAGAAGCAGAGATTGTATCGATAAGAAAGTGGGACGACAGGAAACTGGCTTATGCGATCGGCGGTAAGACAAGAGGTACGTATATCCTTTGCTATTTCAGGGCGGACAGCAGGAAAATACAGGATATCGAAAAAGCAGTCAAGCTCTCGGAGCAGATTATGCGCGTTCTGATACTCAACGCCGAGCGGATTACAAAAGAGGACATGGAGAAAGAAACTCCTGCTACGAAAGCGGAAAAAGAAAAGGATAAACGCAGGGATGATGCTGAGGAAAAAGACGAGGACATTGATACCGAGTCAAAGAGTAATGACCGGGTTGATAAGCAGGACGATGATGACCGGCAGGATTTGGATGTAACTGAAGATTCGCAGGAATCAGAGACGAGCCTTGTTGTCGAGGATTCTGCGCAGGAGCAGTCGAAGTTGAGCCAGGTTGAAGTCGAAGATCCTGAAGAGGCTGACGAGCAGGAGCAGTTGCAGCCTTGAGCCTGGAAGTGGCTTCATTTTGCTATTATTACAAAATAGCAACCGGGTTGAACGGGAATAAGGATTGAGTATCTGAATGAGCAGTCCGGGAGGCTGTAGAAAAGGATACAAAAAAAGTTTTAGCTAAAACAGAAGGAAGAATTAAGCATGGCTAATTTTAACAAAGTCTTTTTAATGGGTAATCTAACCCGCGACCCTCAGTTGTCATATACGCCGAATCAAACGGCGGTGGTAGATTTTGGTCTGGCGACGAATCGCAGGTGGACGGGCCAGGACGGGAGCCAAAGAGAGGAGACCTGTTTCGTCGACTGCAGAATGTTCGGTAGAAGAGCTGAGGTGGTCAATAAATACTGCAAAAAGGGAAATCCTCTTTTTGTCGAAGGTCGTTTGACTTTTGATAGCTGGGAAGCACAGGATGGCACGAAGCGCAGCAAGCTCAGAGTTACCGTTGAGAATTTTGAGTTTATCAGCAGTGGCGCCGGCGGCCCGGGACAATCGGGTCAGGGCATGAGCAATACAGGCTCTGAAGTGCAGCAGCAGAAATCAGAAGACGATATACCATTTTAGAGGTGTTAATTGGCAGACGATTGTTAATAACAGTATCAGTCTTTGACTGATTATTATTTGACTATTTATATGAGGTATGAAATGTCAAAAAGGGATAACAATAGAAGGAAACCGGGCTTTATTGGGGCCCGTGAGCAGACGCAATGCCGTTTTTGCAGAAGGGGCATAGATTACGTTGACTACAAGGACATCGGGACTTTGCATAAACTTCTGACCAATCGCGGCAAGATATATTCGCGTAAACGCAGCGGTAACTGTGCAAGTTGCCAGAGAAAAGCCATGAGAGCGATCAAACGCGCAAGGTATATGGCATTGCTGCCGTTTACCGTTTGATTTTGGTTTGTGGTATTATTTACGATACACCATTTAACAGATACGAGGTATGAAATATGAGAGTATTACTTTGTGAAGATATCGAGAAACTTGGCTGGCTCGGAGATATTGTCGAGGTCACTGAGGGATATGCGAGAAATTATTTGCTGCCGCAAGGTCTGGCTAAGTTTGCGACCAAGGACAGCATTAAAGCTATAGCCGATGAGAAAGCCAAACGTGCCGAGCAGCGGGTTCTGGAAGGCAAACGACTCGAAGAAGCGGCCAAAGCGGTCGAAGGTGCGGAGGCTGTTATCGCCGCCAAAGCCAATGAGCAGGGACATTTGTTCGGCTCGGTTTCCGCCCATCAGATAGGAGCTAATCTCCGGGCACAGGGATTTGAAGTAACCGATGAGGTTGTGCAGTTACCCGAACATATCAAGCAGGTAGGGACACATGAGGTCACTCTTAAATTTGCCGGTGACGTGACCGTCACTGTTAACGTTGTGGTTGTTCCGGAACAACAAAGCGATGCTGAAACGGACGAGGACTAAAAACTGTAGCGCAGGCCTGTGTATACATTCGTGTTTTTTCGGAATTGGCCGAAGAAAGTATTCGGGTAGTCACCGAAGAATATGTTGCTTCCAAATTCAATCGCCATGTTGTCGTTGACTTTGTAGTTAATGTTCGGCCGCATATAAACATCTTTGTCCGAGGGGGAGTAATAAGTAAACAGCGAACATCGCAGATTCTGATTCATTAAAAGCTTTGTCAATCGCAATGTTATTAAATGTCTGTACTGGTCACGCGAAGGTCCCGACATCCGGTTTCTTCTATACCGGGTGAAGTTCAGCATTTGCTCCACGTAATATTGAAGGCCCATCGTAAAATCTCTCCCGATTTCCTGCGTATAACCCGCAAGGTATCGCATTTCGGAATTGTTAATAAACGGATTGTTTCCGCTTCGGTCGTCCGCTGATTCGTAGTAACCGATTTCGAGGTTACCGATACCTTTACCAACTGCCCCGCGGGCGCTTGCGCCGTAGACATTCAGGTCCGGGAAGAGCGCCTGGCTCATAGTGACATCCTGACCGGCGGGGCTTTTCCAGTAGCCGTGATACCCGTAGAGAGCAAGCTCGTAATTCTTAATGTTCTTGTACAATCGAGCCGCGAACTCTGAATCTCTGAACCAGCGGTCGGGCCTGTTAGTGTGTACTATCGCGTCCTGGCCGGCCAATCTGAAAAGATTTTGGTTCCAGTATGAAATGCGCTGCCCATTTATAAAACGGTCCGGGTCAAATTTCGGGGTATACACGATATCAATATTGACCCTGTCACTGAACAAGCTTATCTTTGCTGCATCGGATGGAGCTTTGAGATATTCGGTGTCCCTGCCGATGAAAAAGGACTGCCAGTCTTTTGGAAACATGTCATTGATAAAGACAAGGTCTCCCGTACCCCAGGTAAGAATTTGCCTTCCGACCTTTACGTCCATAAAGTCCAGAGGTCTGGCAAATATATTTATCTCGCGCAGGTCGAAGTGGCCCTGCTCGGTGACTAAGTCACCAATGAAATCTCCCTTGAACTTAAAATCGCCCCAGTCGAGATACGAAAATAAATCGAGCTGGAAGCGATTTTCCATTATCGACATATCTTTTTCGTATTTGTCGTTTTGCAGTCGATAGCCTCCTCGCATTTCATAAAAGCCGTGCTTTTCTATCGGCAGATCGGAAAGAAAAGACTTGCCGGAGTCGGTTTCTTCGTCAGAAGCTACGGCTGTTGTCGGCAAGGTGACGGCCATAGCAAGACAAATTACTGATAATGTGACTATCGTTTCGGTACGACTCATCTAATTGCCTCTCGCGGTGGTCTTTGCAGATATCGTTCTGTGAATATGTCCCCTAAACCGATATTGTATTTGACGTTGTTGAATTCCATTTCCGTTTTGCTGCCGGTTTTGAGGTCGGAAACGACCGACTTGACTACGGTGGGATAGTCCTGAATTATCTCAACTTTTGTAGATTCGATGGTGCGATAGAGCTTATTGTCTTTGTCGTAAAACTCCATCATCATCGGCACAAAGGTTTTGCGGTCTATCGAGACATTGTAATAATTAAACTCAACATTGTCCGGCTGCTTTGGAGTATTTTTAACTATGAAGAATTCATCCGTTGTTTCGATAAGCTCGTGCGTGTCCTCTTCGAGGCTTCGGCCCGAAACATCTTCGTACAAAAAGTCCGAGCCGACAAAACTGGTGCGTTTGTCACCTGCGGCAATTCGTCTGACCAGAGACAGCGCGGGCAAATACAACCAACGGTCATCGTCTTTCTTGGGATCGGCGTGCTTGTGAACCATGTAGGCCATTTTGCGAACGTCCGGAGGATTTTGGAAATACACGAAATATTTCTGGTCGCCGCCGTCTTCCATATCTTTTCTCAGAATATTGAATTCCCGCTCGCGTTTTTGTTTCTGTTTATTTGTGATTACCATTTTTGCGGTTGTTTTACCATCGTCGCCCTGATAGTAAGCGACGATGTTAGCCTTGCTGACTATTGTCTGGACATCAGGGATTTGGCCGGTCGAGTTCGGTTCCTCAGCGGCGAAAATCGGCAACGAAAAGCCAAGAACAAATGTTAATTTCCATAAAAGTTTCATCCTGCACCTCACTTTCATTTCTTTTTCAGCCCCGGCTTTTAATGCCGAGTTTTTTCAGTATTGTTATCATCGGGCACCAGTCCGTTATGGCCGACTGCAGCAGGTTCAAACCTACGAATGCAGTGAACAAAAGCCAGTAACGAGAATGATATTGTGCCAGCAAAATGCTGACAAGTATAAAAGTCCCTGCAATTCCTCTTAAATATCCTTCAACGGTCATAATTCATCTTTCTGAAGTGTCATTGCGAGCGAAGCGAAGCAATCTCAGAGGCAACGTTTTTTTTCTGTTCGAAGCACAGTAGATTGCCACGGCCCTTAGGGCCTCGCAATGACTATTTTCTAACTTAGTATTTTTTAGGGGGTGATTCATTTTTGTTCCACTTTTTCTTCTACAATAGCGGTTGTTTTGCACGCTTGTCGCCGCGACATTATTCCACAAGTAAGTGCCATTGCGGGTATTGCGATAACGCTAAAGATGGCCAATCCACCCCAGCCAAGCTTCCAGTATTGGTGCAGATTCATCGCCACCAAAACCACCGTTGCTATCGAGATAATCAAACAGAAAGCGCAATTGCATGTTGCTGATTTTGGTTCGCGAATCCGTTTGAACAGTGGTTTTTCTGCGAGCTTTAATATGGCGGGCAGGGCCAGCAGTGTCACCGCGCCGGACAAAGCCATTATAGCGCACAGAAAGATTCCCACCGTTTTGTAAGGTATCAATGGAGCGGCCAGCAGCGGTAGAAATCCGATCGCAATTACCAGAACGTTTCTGGTTATCGCCCGGGCAGGTTCACCGAACATCTCGCCGGAACTCTTTTCCCATGAGCCGGTCTCGGCGTAGCTTGTTCGTGCGCGTTCAAGAAAGTGTATCGCAAAATCAACCGCCATGCCGAGGCTCAATGCGCTGAGCACCGCAACCGGCATGTCGTAATCTTTACCTACAAGACCGATGATTCCGTAAATGACAGCAACAGTAATAAGCAAAGGTACCATGCAAACGATACCCCATAGAGGCGACCTGAATAATATCGACATCATAATAAAGACTATGATGAAGCTGCCCAGAAACGATTGCAGCATACCCCAGACCATTTTGTTTTGCCAGACGGTGTTTATGTATGTAAGCCCAGCCCAGCTATACTTGAGCGGCACAGGTGGCGGTGTGCTCTGGAAAAACTTATCCACCGCCTTAACGACTTTTTCCATATCCTTATTATCGCCGCTGGGCAACTGCATCCAGATATTTGCGTGCATATAGTCAATAGTCACCATATGCCATAAATCTTCCGGATTGTGGCTGCTCTGGAACTGAAGCAGGCACTGAGCAACTGCGGCGGACGAGTCGGGGATTTTATAATTTTCTTCCCTGCCGTCGATAAGCTCCTGATGTACTTTTTTAACGACATCCGCTACGGAGCTGCTTTTACCGACAAGGCCACAGCTCTCAAGATGTTCCTGTAATTTGGAGATATATCGCAATACGTCCGGATTCTTGAATAGTTTCAGGTTCTCTTTCTCCATCTCGAAAAAGCCTGCCAGTTCGTACCAGGTATCTATGTCTTTTTCGGCGGCGGTGTCGAGTTTTTCATTGGCATAAGAGATTAATTTATCAAGCAGCTCTTCTTTTGTTTTTACTTCCGATGCCTGCTCTAAAAGTGTTTTTTCCACTTCCGGAATGATATTTGTAACACCCGGAAACTCGTCTTTTAATTCTACCGTTTTGTCTGAAAGGCGTTTTCTAAGATCGCTTATATATTGCGTCTGAATAGAGCCGTCGTCGACAGGCTCAAGTACAAGATAAGCCATGTAGGTCCCACTGAAGTGTTTGTTAAGCTCGATGTCGGCCCGGCGGATAGGATGGCTCTTCGAGAACCACTTTACAGGATTATCGTTTATTTCGATCTGTGTGATTCCGTATATCGCCACTGCGGTGGCTATCAGAATCAAGATAAGAATTGGCTTGGCCTGTGTGTATGTGAGTCGCCCGACCCTGGTAAGAAGTTTGCTGAGAATGGTTTCTTTTTTGCCCTGCGTTTTCGATGCACCGAAATTCTCCAGCGAGCTTTCTTTTATCATCATTATGTAAGCCGGCACGAAAGTAATCGTGCATACCCACGCAATCATAATACCGATGGCAACGAAAATACCGAATACCTGCACCGGCGGAATCGGCGTCAGTGCCAGAGAAGCGAATCCGGCCGCCGAGGTCAACGAAGTATAAAGCATCGGCATGAACAGGTTGCCCATCGCTTCCTGCGTAGTATTTTTTCTGCCCTTTTCTTTTGTGTAGAGGTCGAAGAATTCTGACAAAATATGCACCGAGTCCACTACCGCTATAGGCATAAGAAAAATCGGTATCATCGAGCTCATAATATGGACGGGATATCCGAATCCAATCAGCAGCCCCATCGTTGAAATCACCGACACCATCGCAACAATCATCGGCGAGATGACCAGAACCAGCTTGCGGAAGAACGCCAGCATTAAAAGAAATATCACTACCATCGCCAGCGGCGCCGATATGGCCATCTGGATAAACATTTCGACGCCGAAAGTATCTTCGGCCACAGGCAACCCCGTGATATGGTACTCCTCGTCGCCGCTGTATTTTGCGATTTCCTTGTTGAGCTCCGTATAGATTTTGTGGCTTAAATCTTTACTGGTCAGCGGCAGGTACAGGCATATTGCTTTTCCGTTTTCGGAAATTAATGTTCCTTTCAGCAAAGGATTGGACATTGCTTTGTCTTTTATTTCGAGCGCTTTGGCCTGTGTGGTCGGCGGTTTTTTCATCAACCATTCGAAAGTCACCACTCCCGGGCCGCCCTGGCCTATATGGTCCACCGTGGAAGGTGCGAGCAAATCGACTTCGATTACGCCGACCTGCTCATCCGGATTTTCCTCGTCCGGCCAGCGAAGCGTTTTAGCAAATTCTGCAAGCTCGTATATCCGGGCTAAAGATAACGGATTGAACACTCCGTTAAGGTCTTTTTTGTTAACGACACCCACGACTACAATATCACTTAACGTAAAGTCCTTTTTAGTTTGATTGTGAAATACGCGTACGGGTTCATCCTCTGAGAGCATGTTCTCTGGGTCCGTATCGACTTTGATAAGAGGCATGAGCGCACCTAAGGCCAGTGTAAAGACGACCATTACAATCGTGACCAGCTTATAATGTTTTAAAGAGTATTCCGTTATTCTTTGTTTGAGGTCCATATTTTTACCCACCATAATTGAGCTATTCATTATACCGAAAACCAGACGTTATTTTAACTCCCTTAGAATTATTTAATCAACCCGCTATTTGCGATTGCGCGATATGTAATATATCCACCGGGTAGATTCCGAACATCGAAGCCGTTCTGCTGTAAAATCCTGCACGCGAGGTAGCTGCGAAATCCAACGGTGCAATAGACGTTAATTGTTTTATCTTTGGGCAGCTCATCTAATTTCTCACGAAGTTCATTGACAAAAATGTTTATCGAGTTAGGGATGCTGCTTTTTTTGAATTCTGCAGGCGTGCGCGCATCCAGAATAAATTCATCTTTCTCAAGCTCGTCGAAGTGTTTAACCTTAGCTGTGCCTTCGAGAATATTCGACGCGACGAAACCCGCCATATTGACCGGGTCTTTTCCGCTGCCGTAAGGAGGAGCGTATGCCAATTCCAGTTCCCGCAGGTCATAAACCGTCATACCTGCTCGTATAGCGACCGAGAAAACATCGATGCGTTTATCGGCGCCGTCGGAACCTACAATCTGGACTCCGAGAATTTTGCCCTCAGGCTTTTCGAACAATAGTTTTACGTGTAGCGTTTTGGCTCCGGGATAATAGCCGGCATGGTTGCCTGGGTGAGTGTAAATTTTTTCGTATTCGATTTGAGTTTTTCTAAGGGTTTTCTCACTCACACCGGTCATCGCAACAGTCAAATCGAACACTTTCAGTATGGCTGTGCCCTGTGTGCCTTTATAACTACGTTTTTTCCCACAAATATTGTCTGCGACCATCCTGCCCTGTTTATTTGCCGGTCCGGCCAGGGGAATTAGAGTGGCATTGCCGAGAACAAAGTCGCGAACCTCGACGGCATCGCCGATTGCGTAAATATCAGAATCGCTTGTCTGTAAATAATCGTTCACTTTTATGCCGCCGTGAGGACCGAGCTCCAGAGAAGCTTCTTTGGCTAGTTTCACTTCAGGCTTAACTCCTGTCGCTAACATAACAAAGTCACCTTCCAGCTCTTTCCCGGAACTTAACCTGACTTTGATAGACGTATCGGTTTGTTGAAATGATAAAACGCTTTCGCCCAGGTGAAGCCCGACTTTGTGTTTGTTCAGATGGTGGTGGAGATAATCAGCCATTTCCTTATCCAGAATCGGCATGACCTGATCCATCATCTCGACGATTTCCACTACCAGGCCTCGCTCATGAAGATTCTCGGTCATTTCCAGGCCGATATAACCGGCTCCGACTACAATTGCTTTTTTGGGATTATTGGTTTCGATGAATTCGACAATACGGTCCGTGTCGGCTATGTTCCGCAAGGTAAATACCCTGCCTGAATCGATGCCGGGTATCGGTGGCCTTGAAGGTTCTGCGCCGGGTGATAAAATCAGTATGTCGTATTCTTCGTGATATTTGTCGCCGGTGGATGTATCGACTACTTCGACGGTTTTTTCCCGCCTGTTTATCTTCACGACCTTGCTGTTGACTCTGACATCAACGTTAAAACGCCGGCCAAAAGAACGGGGTTTTTGCAGCAGCAGTTCGTTACGGTCTTTAATAACGCCACCTATGTAATAAGGTAGCCCGCAGTTGGCAAAGGAAATGTAATCGCCTCTTTCGAACATAATTATCTTTGTAGTCTCGTCCAGCCGGCGAAGCCTTGCGGCAGCCGAAGCACCCCCTGCTACTCCACCAACAATCAATACGCTTTTAGCCATCGAATAAAAATTCCCTTCTTACGAATCTTGTATAAAATCTTTCTTTTGGCTGAATTTGCCCGCGGGAGGTCTTAGGCGTTTCCCGTGCGTAAAAGATATCGCATTGACAGGGCACGTTTGTATACAGGTTCCGCAGGAAAAGCAATCCGGTATAATCTTGTCTTGTTTTAAAATCGCATCCATTACCGTTGATGGACACGCTTTTGAACAAGCCTCACAGGAAATACATTTATCGTAATCAACTTTTATCTTGAAGATACTGATTTTTTCCGCCAGCCAGCCGATAAGCCCGAACGGACAAAAGAAATGGCACCACGGCCTATAAACGAAAAGACTTGCGACTAAAACCAGGCTGATAAACAGCCCGCCTGCTATGCCGATTACCTGTGGTTTGAATATCTTAAACGGGTCTATCGACTCGACGATATCCGTTGCCCAGACGAATGCGGCAAATATCAAAAACAGAAAGAATATTACTCTAATCGAATTCGTTATCACAAATGGTACTTTAATTTGTCCGAACAAACCTTTGGTGTCTTTCGGATCTCTGTTAAGTCTGAAAATAAAATCCTGTAAAGTTCCTACCTGGCAGCCCCATGAGCAGATAAACTTGTTGGCTAATATTAACATAAGAACAAATATGCCGAAAGCGATGAGCCGCGGCGGGAAAATGGCGCCCTTCGAGCCGAAAAGAACAACGGCATCTTTAACTGTTCCCATCGGGCTTGGGTCGCTGCCTAAAATTATTCCGAATATGCTTAAAGCGGCTATGTATATCCATTTCCGGTTTTTTGCGGTAACCTTTCCTTTTCTCAACAAGAGAAAAACGACGACGAGAAAAACAATCCATATGCCGCCCTTGAGAAGAATCTTTTTCCAGTTTTTGGAAGCATGCTCTGCCTGAATAGCCAGAATTTGATTTAACTTTTGATTTAGCAGTTCATTATTCATCCCAAAATCGGCGACTTGCCTTCCGAGATCATCCTGGGATTGAAGATCGAAGATATTTTTCAGAACTTTTCTATCCAGAGCGTGTTCTTTCCCAAACTCGGCAACAGTCATATCTGGTCTGACAGATACGGTTATGCTTTCCGGTAGTTTTTCTTGCTTGCCGGCCATTAAATGACTTGAAACAGCAGACAAAGAAACAACTATGAACAAAATAAAGATAAAAGAAATTACTATTCGCCACATAATATAGGAGCCCTTTAAAATCAGACCTTAAGAAATCTCGAAATCATCTTTTCTTAATTCCTTCAATTCATCTTCAGCTTACGCTTTGCTTTTTCTCTCGCAATGATCGTAAATGCAATAAAGGAGCTTAATTACGCTTTTATTTTCTATGCGGTAATAAACTTTAGCGCCATCACGGCGGCAGCTCAGAACACCTTTGTCTTTCATCATGTTAAGCTGCTGGCTTGTTATTGATTGTTTTCCACCAATAGCTTCCACAATATCACCGACACATTTTTCACCTTTTTCGAGAAGCTCAACAATTTGAAGGCGTACAGGATGGCCCACTGCTTTTAATACCTCGGCAACATATTCTGCTGTTTTTTCGTCCATTTTTGAAGCCTTTTATAGCGTTACAATATATTACTATATAGTGTTATTACCATATATATTATAAAATGTTCGCAGAAAAAACAAGGTTATAAAATTTTTATCAGAAAGCACTTCACAAAACCAGACAAAATAACGGCTTAGCAAAGGTGTTTGTATAAATAGTTTTTGTTCGGGCCTGATAGGTGTTTTAAATTAGAAAAAATACCAAATCGAGTACTGTTAATAGTTTAACGAAAGGCTGATAATATTTTCCTTATCAATAAAGAAATTTATGTTTTTATAAAATTTTTTATCCTTGACAAGCCCGACAACCGATAGTTAAATTAGGACAAGAAGGTAACTTGGTGGAGACTTCTGTCAAAAGGATTTGGTTAAAGAAAAGGAATGGATAAAATGAAGGATTTATTCACCACCGGTGAGGCTGCGGAGGTCTGCCGAGTAAGTCAGCAAACAATCATCCGTTGCTTCGATGCCGGTCGGCTGGAGGGATTTCGTGTTCCTGGCTCAAGATTTCGGAGGATACCGCGGCAGAGCCTTATCAAGTTTATGAAGGAAAACAACATCCCTCTCGATGCCATCGAGTCAGGCAAAAGGAAAGTTCTTATTGTCGATGACGATGCAGAAATTGTCGAGCTTCTGGTGGATGTGCTCGAAAGAGACGACAGATTCGAGACGAAAACCGCGTCAAGCGGTTATGAGGCGGGGATAGCAACCGAGCGGTTTCGACCCGAATTGATACTGCTCGATTATATGCTGCCCGATGTCAACGGCAACGTCGTCTGCCAAACGATAAGAAAAAATCCCAACTTCGAGAACATCAGAATCATCATCGTAAGTGGTGTTGTTAAACAGGATGAAATCAGCCAGTTACTCAAATCCGGCGCCGACGATTTCATAAAAAAGCCGTTTGACCTTGCCGAGCTTACCGGCAAAATCACGGCGGCCCTGCAAATGAAATAACAACGATGGTGTTTTTAGAAGGCTTGATGGATGATTGAGGATGGGGATGATTTGATGCCGGACGAACTATCTAATTCGGTCCCGATTGATGCAATTGGGATTGCCCGGCGTGTGGAATTTACTGTTGGTCGACTTGATTCGCTTTCCACACTGCCGTCTGTGGCGGCACTTTATCTGCCCAGGCTCATCCAGGTCCAACTCCAACCTTCATCATTAACCGATATTATTGAGTCGGATCCGGCCCTTACAGCTAAAGTCCTTTCGCTTATCGGAAAGTTTGGTGTAAGTTTCCCGCCCGGAAGATTTTCGCTGCACAAAAGTCTTGATAAGCTTCCCCCGGACAGTGTAAGGGATGCGATTCTTTCGATTAAAGTCTCTAATGCGTTTGAATTAGACAGAGCGGCGATATCTAATAAAAGGGGACTTTTACTTCACAGCATTGCGGTTGCCTGTTGTGCGGGTGGTATTGCTGAAGCGGCAACGCCTCGAATTGATTCGGAGCTGGCCTACTGTGCCGGACTGCTGCACGATATCGGAAAGCTGGCTCTCGAAGAAGCCATGCCGAAAGGTTTCATCAAAATTGTTGAAGAGGCCCAATCGTCGAAAGAATGCTCCTGTGTTATCGAGCAAGGACATCTCGGTACCGATCATACAATCCTGGGCAAGCGACTGGCTCAAAAATGGGGATTGACGAATCCGATAGTTCTTGCCATTTGGCTTCATCACAGCGAGATGCCGACGATTTCTAAGGATATGCCTGAGACAAGAATAGCTGCGGTTGTGCAGTTGGCCGATTCTATAGCTCGTGAATCCGGTATTGGCGTCTCCGGAAGCTTCGATGTACCAAGATCGGAACAGCAATTAATCCAGGGGCTTGCTATCGATACTGAAAAACTGCAGGTAATCCGCAGGCATTTACCTGAAGCGGTCGAACAAAAAATTAAGCTCCTGGGGCTGGATATGCCGAATGCGATTGAAAACTACTGTAAAGCAGCTCATACTGCTACCGCCCGATTAGCTCGTCAGCATTCGGAATTGTCCCGTGAAAATCGTCGCTTGCAAAGCGATTCGAGCCATCTTGGTTTTGCTACGGATTTTTTACTCGATATAAGCTCTTCAGCAGACGTTCTCGATATAGCGGAAAATTTCGCTGCCCGCTGGCAGAAGTTTTACCAGACGGGCATGGTTTTTTTATATTTAGCTCCTACAGCCGGTTCGCAAACGCTTGAAGCTGTAGTCGTGGAAAAGCTTGGGCAAAGCAGGGTGGTATCCCTGAATATCCCTGCGGATACATCTGCAATACCAAAGGCTATTGTGGAGAAGTTTGCGATATTAAATGCTTATGACCATATTGACTGGCTGCTCGAACAACTGGACGTTGACTTTGATGAGCATCGAACCAGGCTGCTGCCTTTGCTTTCAACAGGTAAAGCTGTTGGAGCGATTGCCTTCGAGCTTCATTATCCGTCGGACGCCGAAATGTATGCGGAAAAGTTCAGTAATTCAGGCTCGATTGCGGCGGCGGTATTAAGTATGGCTTTGACTCAGCAGAAACAGCAGGATTTTGCTGAGCATTTTGCGCGACTTATTTCACCGGTGGTTTCGTCTCTGCCGGTCGAACCAGAAAAAGGGCCGGCACAAAATTCTGTTGATGCGCTGGCTGAGATGGCGTCGGGAGCTGCTCATGAATTGAATAATCCCCTGACTGTGATATCCGGCCGGGCACAGTTGCTTGCCGATGCGGAAAGCGATAAGGAGAAGAAGGAAATACTGGAGCAGATTTATGAAAATTCCCGTGAAGCGTCAGAGCTTATTGAGGATTTGATGAGCTTTGCCGAGCCGCGACAGCCCAGATCGTCTCAGACAAACGTTAAACAGCTCATAGATGAAGCCGTGCAGTTGACCGTCCGAAAAATAAACAGGGGCGATTTCGATATTCAAATTAATGTAGCAGAGGACACCAGGGACATTTTTGTGGACTCCGCTCAGATTGCTTCGGCAGTTGCAAATATTATTTCAAATGCAGTTGAATCCTATGCAGATAAAACAGGCCCGATAGAAATTACTGTCGAGACCGAACAGTCCGAGGAGCTTGTGAAGTTGATTATAGGAGACCACGGTTGTGGGATGGATGCTCAGGCTCTGAAAAAAGCGACGCTGCCGTTCTTTTCTGCAAAAGCGGCCGGAAGAAAGCGCGGAATGGGCCTTGCTTATGCCGCTCGTTTTATTCAATTAAATAAGGGCACGCTAAATATCGCAAGCGAGCCGGATCGCGGAACAACCGTAACGATTCATTTGCCCTGCAGGTAGTTCATATCTCGTATACCGAAGTGTAATCAATACGCGATGAATATCGTCTGATTTGGCTGTAAGATAGTGCGTCGCTGATTTTTTGAATTAACTGCTAAAAATGGTTTTAAAAAAAAGGAGGGGAGCAGGCCCCGCTGCTCCCCGTTATTTTGGAAGGAGGTAGATGAGTTCTAACAGATAATACGTTTTGTCCGCACCATTGTTCGTTATCTTCGTAGAAGAAACACTGGATATGTTAATATATGTCGTTTTTGCTTGATTAAATACTCATTATGTGTATCATTAAACCTTGTTTTATAGGTACTTGCGAAAATGAATTTTTAGAATTAACTTTCTTCGCAAACACCGTTTCAGTGCCGGAACGTGGGAATTTGACTGAATATGACCGTCAGATATGATCGGCCGTGTAGGCCGTGCAGGATGATAAACCATGATTATAACTTGTGTATGGATTGTCCGGAATCGCCGGGATGATCCACTTTGAGAGGAGGAATGAGATGATTCGACGTGTTTTCCAACTGATTGTTATCGTTTTAATTAGTTTATGTATCACCAATCCGGTCCGGTCGGAGTCGATTATTCCGGTTGAAAATGCCTCATTCGAGTCCCCGATAGTGGACCCGAACATTTCTTCTACGTTGTCTGATGTGGATGGATGGACGGAAATAGATAATGATATATCAGGCAGCACGAATACGGGCGTACTCGCAAATGCAATAGAAGACAATTGGGAATACGTCAACAACGCCGACGAGAACCAATTGGCGTTTCTGGGCTCTGAGCTCGGCAACGCTCTCGAGCAGGACCTGGCGATAACGTATAAGGCAGGTTGCGATTATCAATTGACCGTTGGTTTATGTGTGGTCCTTCAGGAAATTTTTCCAACTTCGACCGTCGAGCTGGTCCTTTATTATCAGGATGGCAACGATCTTGTGGACATTGTGTCTGAAACGGTCGAGCCGATGGATTTAACCTCGACGCAGTTGGAGGATTTTTCGTTATATATGTCGGTGGTCGAACCTAATGATCCTTGGGCCGGTAAAAACATCGGTTTGGCCATTCGATCAACCGGTTCGCCCGGAGGTTTCTGGCTGCTGGACAATGTCCGGCTGACCGAGTCGCCGATTATACCTGTTACGGTCAAGAATGCTTCATTCGAGCTGCCTGAAACCGATTTCGTCGATGTTGTAGTTGATTCGTGGCAGATGCCCCCGGTGCCGTTTTGGTATGACGAGAGTGGCGGATACTTATGGGTCCAGCTAACAGGTGTTTTCCTGAATCTTGATCCTTCGGATCCCGAATATATCGACAACTGTGACGGGAACCAGGCTGTTTGGCTGTTCGCAGTACCGGAGGTTGAGCTGTTCCAGGATTTAGCAGACATTTATGAGGTCGGACGAGCCTATCAGCTTACAGTTGGTATCTTCGGCGGCGGTGGAAATATGAAAGATGATGTTCCCATCGAAATCCGCTTGTATTATCTTGATGATGAAAACAATAAAGTCACAGTCGGGGCGACAAATTATACATACGATCTGGACATCGGCCATATTAAGCACTTCAATGACGTCCAATTGGATATTCCCCCGGTAGAGCAGGACGATCCATGGGCTGGCAAAAATATCGGTGTGCAATTGATTTCAACTCTGACTCTGGCTGATCTCGATCCGGATACCGGCAGAGCGGGTGGATTCTGGGACCTGGACAATGTTCGACTTACGAAGTCACTGCCGGGTGTGGAAGAAAATTCTATAGAGGATCCGAACAGCTCTGAGGTGATAATCGAAGAATAGCTGTTGCGTACAGTGATAAGATGATATAAAGAGAATATGGTGCGACGTCCAAGAGAATATTTAGTGACCTTCGGCAGCAGCCATCGCGTAGCCTTTACGCTGATTGAGCTGCTGGTGGTCATCGTGATTGTAACGCTTCTGATGGGATTATTGGTTCCGATACTTACATCAGCTCGGGCGTCGGCCCGTAAAGTTGCCTGCGTATCTAACCTGGGCCAAATTGGCAAGGCCATCCATTTATATTCCATGGATTTCGATGACAGTATCCCTGTCGGGCCTGCGGCTCCGCCTTTTTTATCGCCTGCCGATTTCTACCCCTCCACGGGTGCACCAACGAGCCTGGTTTCTTTAAGGAGTGGTGAGCCTGTCGGCCTGGGACTATTGCTGCAGGATTATCTGTTCCAGCAGCCTGAGGTTTTGTTCTGTCCCGATCCCGACCAGTATTTGTCCGTTGATGATGAGCTGGCCAACGTCGGTATCAGGCAGGCCCAGGGCAGCTATTACTACCGTCACGCCTCTGTTACAAGTTTGTTTGACAGCCCTACTGTACCGCCACCACGTCGAGTTTCGCTTTCCGACCTGGGACAAAACCGTAACGGACGGCTGATTCGAGCTTTGGCTATCGATACCCAGTTCCTGTGTCCTTCGACTCTTGCTGAATTCAATGTAAAGCCGCGAACGCACCATAAGGAAATGTTTGCGAACATCCTGTTCTCCAGTGGCCACGTTGTCTCTTGTTCCAACGACGATGGTCGGTTTACGGTTGACCTTCGTGACTACTCCGAGTTGCGTAAAGCATTCAATAAGATACTCGAGGTCCTGGAACGTGGTGACGAGGAACATTGAGTTCTCATTCACTAAATTGCCTTTTGGTTTATCGGTGATATTGGGGATTTCGATTTGCCTGGGGGATGGTGACTTCAAATCTTACGGCTGTAAATTAAACCGCAGGAACATCATCAGTAGAACTTGAAGAGCGGTTTGAATAAACTGAATTTTGTGTTAAATCGAGTATTTCGAGTCCGACCATTGTAATATCGTCAACCTCGGAAGAATTGATATTAGTATTCTGTATAAGTGTGGTGAATTCATCTGTCATCTCAACGATCGGCAGATTTGTCATTTTGCAGAAATTTTTGTTGAAACCAAAACCGGTTTGGTCGTCGAATTTACCGATGAACGACTCGGCTCCGTCTGAATATAACACTAGTTTGTCGCCCGGTTGAAGCTGTATTGTCTCCTGAATGAACTCGGCCTGCTCGAAAATCCCCAGCAAAGAGCCGCGTATTTCAAGTTGCTTCGGCTTCTCCCTGTCTCTGATAAGAATTGGATACGGATGCCCGGCGCGTGCATACGTTAGCTGTAGCGTTTTTGTGTTCAACAGGCAATAACAGCAGGTTGCAAATTGATAGCCGGAGAGTTTTTGCTCAGCCAGCCGCACGTTGAGGTTCTTCATAACTTCAGCGGGTGAGAATATACGATAGTTGTTTTCAATAGTTTCCCGCATAACAAGAGCTTGTTTGAGGAAAATCGTCAGAAGTGCGGCAGGCATTCCGTGACCGACTACATCGGCTACATAAAAACCGATATGCTGTTCGTCGATGCGGACGATGTTATAAATATCGCCGGAGACCCATTCGGCTGGCAGAAAAATCGTGGACCACTGCAACTGGTCTGTATTAGGCAATTGAGAGGGCAAAAAATCCTGTTGAACGCGCCCGGCCAGGCGAAGCTCTCCCGTAAGGCTCTCGACTAATGCACCTGCCATGCAAAGCTGCTCGGCAAGTTTGTTCTTGTATGTTGCCTGTGTGTGTTGTTCAGGAATCGCAGGTCTCACCGTAATCCCGGAGCTTTTTTTCCGATATGCAAGGTTGACGCTGATTCTGACCCACAACTCATCTGTGGAGACAGATTCCATCGTGTCAATCATGGAGAAGCTGGTTTTAACCGGTGATAAAGAAAAACTTTTAATCGGCAAATCGACCCGGCTAGTGAGCAATACCACGCTGATGTGTTCCATCTCGAGTGATTCGATTATGCGGGCCAACTTTAACTGCTGTCGTGCGCTAAGGTCTTTCGTGTCGATAATAACGGTTCCGACCAGGTCGAGTTTATCCCGTATCTCGTGATATTTGTCTATCGGCAGCAGTAAGTGAGAGAGCTTTTTTAATTTTAACAGCCGCTTTATTTCAGCAGGTATTTGGCCCTGACTTGTAAGATATAGAACATCTATGAAATTCGTAAGCAATTCAGTGGTACTTGATGTTTCTGCTCTTTCCATTTCGTACACTTTCTACGGTTATATTATAGGGCCACAATTAAATATTGGCATCTAATCCTATCGTAAGTTATTTTCGGCTTGTTAAGGTGGGTACTTTGCAATTTTCTTATCTTTTTGCGCATTCGCCTGGTGGGAAAATAATACTGTTTTTGATGTTATTATCAGGGGAATATTGACAATATAGTCTTTAAGAAAGGTTAATGACAAATATTTCGATATAGTTTTTTTCCTCAGCCGGCGAAGATAGCTGAGCCAATGCGAAGTATCGTTGCTCCTTCTTCGACGGCTACCTCGTAGTCCGAGCTCATGCCCATGCTAAGCTCCTTAAAATGCGGACCGACGATTCTTTCGCCGCGCATCTCTACGAATAATTCCCTCGCCCTGACAAAACAAGACCGGACAACATCTTTATTATGAGTCAGCGGCGCCATTGTCATTAGTCCGGTTAGTTTCAGGTTAGGCAACGTTTCTATCTGCTCGGCCAGGTGTGTAGCCGCACCAACCGGAACGCCGTATTTCTGCGGCTCATTGGAAGTGTTGACCTGCAGCAGCACTTCCGGGCAAAGGTTCAGCTTTGCTGCCGAGGCGTTTATCTCTTCGGCCAGACGGAGTGTGTCTACTGTGTGTATTAGATAAACTATCGGCAGCACCTGTCGAACTTTGTTTCGCTGAAGGTGGCCGATCATGTGCCAGTTGACTTTCTTTGCGGCAGTGGAACTGTTATTAGAGGTGCTTAAAAAATCGGTTACTTGAGCCGACACTTTTTTCAGTTGCTGGACGCGGTTTTCACCTAATTCAGCCATGCCCAGCTGGATGACCTTTTTTATCGCCTCGATAGTAGCGGACTTGGTAACGATGACAAGCTTTACCTCGTTTGGATCTCTGCCGGCGCGAGCACAAGCAGAATTAATTGTGTCTTTGACTTGTTTTATTCTCTCAGAAATCTTTGCCATAATATAACCGCCATAAACTAATATCAAAAAACCCCAAACAATGGGGCTTATTGAAAATATCAATCAATGAGATTTTTTACCAGTATAAAAAATGATCGGAGTAAAGATTTCAAGAGCTTTTTCCGATTATCAGATAGATGCCCGTGGCTATAAAAGATTTAAAATATGCATATTGCGCTTTGCGAAGAAAATTGTAAATCTGTTGGAAATATGAGTTTGTGAGCTTTCTACCGGGATTGGAATAAGCAGAAAAATTTCAAAAAAGGCGATTTTAGGCTTGCTTTTTGTTGCCGAAATGTGTATACTAATATAATTGAGAAGGCGTGGGGTGGAAGTGAACCCCTTTTGTTTTTTCGCGGTTCTGTTATTTTTTGTTTGACAGAGAATCTTGGATGAGTTAGCCTCCCCGGTCGTCTCTAAGTAGTACGGGCTATAGTAGTCGCCTTAATGTGTTGAATCTATGCTGCTTTTAAGCAGTTTTTAGACCTCGGCGAGGCAGTGTGGTCCACCGGTCTCCCCCCCAGCCGGTCCCACCACCTCGCCTCTTTTTTGCGCATATTTCTTCCCATGTTCATCTGCCGGAGTGTGTTTTAGAATGTTGCGGTAGATTTTTACTCGCCGCGTATTTGTATGTATACTTTCCTGCTGCGGGGCCCGTCGAATTCGCAGAAAAAAATTCCCTGCCACGTGCCGAGCACTAAAGAGCCGTTCTCTATCAGGATTTGCTCGCTGCAGCCGATAAGAGAGCTTTTGCAATGTGAATCGGAATTACCTTCGAAATGGCGATAACCCGAACGGTGCTGGGGCAGTAATTCTTCGAGTGTTAAAAGTATGTCGTGCAGCACAGACGGGTCTGCGTTTTCGTTTATAGTAATCGCTGCTGTTGTGTGGGGACAATACACAATTGCATCGCCTTTTGTAATGCCGGACTTACCGACCAGCGAACGGACTTTGCTCGTAATGTCAATCAACTGGTTGCGGCTCTTGGTGCTTACGCTGAAATCTTCCTGCACGATTTTCATGGTAGTTCCCTCTTACATTTGCTCGACAACTTCAATGCCTAACAGCTCGCTAAGGCCGTGCCTGATGGTCCTTGCCGTCAGGTCGCAAAGCAACAGTCTTGTTGGTCTTTTGTCCGGCCCCGCATCGAGGACGGGACAGTTGGTATAAAATGCGCTGAACTTCTGCGCAAGCTCGTAAAGATAAGTAGTCAGATAGTTCGGCCTGTAATCAGCAACTGCCGATTGTATCGCCTCGCCATAACGAATCAGGTATTTTGCCAGGTCCAGTTCGGCTGGTTCAGTCAGGTTCAGATTTTTCACGCCGGTAAGCTCCGTTTCGATGTCCACATCTTTACTCTGGGCCTTTCGTTCGATCGATTTTATCCGCGCGTATGCGTACTGCATATACGGGGCGGTGTTGCCGTCCATTGCTAACATCTTATCGAAACTAAAAACGTAATCACTTGTGCGGTTGTTTGAGAAATCCGCGTACTTAACAGCGCCGATGCCGACAGCTTGGGCGATTTTGTCTTTCTTGTCCTGTGGAAGTTCCGAATTCTTTTCCTCGACCACGGCCTTTGCCCGCTGGACCGCTTCTTCGAGTAAATCTTTCAGTTTCACGTTTTCGCCGGACCGCGTCTTCAGCGGTGAACCGTCTTCCCCCAAAACGCTGCCAAACATCACATGCGAAAGCTCGATATCGTCACTCACCCAACCGGCCATTTTCGCCACCGCAAACAACATCTCGAAATGCAATTTCTGCCGGGCGTCGGTGACGTAGATAATCGCATCAGCTTTCAATTCGCCCCTGCGATAACGAATCGCCGCTAAATCCGTCGTTGCATAAAGATAAGCCCCATCGGACTTCTGGATAATGAACGGCAACGGTTCCCCTTGCTTATTCTTAAATCCCTCCGGAAAAACACAAATAGCTCCATCAGACTCCTCCGCAAATACTTTGCTCTTTAGTTCCTCAACAACCTTTGGCAGATCATCGTTATATGCGCTCTCTCCACGTACATGATCCTGCGTTAGTTTTACATTCATTAATTGATATAACCCATTGCATGCTTTTAATGTTATCCTTCGAGCATACTCCCAATCTCTTTTAGCAAAACTTTCGCCTTGTTGAATATCAACTGTATTTTTTCGAACAGCTTCGGCAACCGCTTGGTCTTTTTTTATAAGCTCATTTATTCGTTTGTAATAAATTTCAAAATCTTCTAATGTTAATTTCTCGCTTGGCCATTCC